>Ga0209798_10000670_pt1 | contig 20819 bp, 26 predicted proteins | sample DOMMetBare3Fresh_FD_187475 | JGI IMG/M metagenome (GOLD analysis project Ga0209798, IMG submission 187475) | Wetland sediment microbial communities from St. Louis River estuary, USA, under dissolved organic matter induced mercury methylation -... | ecosystem: Environmental > Aquatic >... | reverse complement strand
CCGCCCGCGGTCCGGCTCAGGGTTCCGGGACGCGGGCGGCGAACCGGTCGGCGTCGACGACGACCCGGGTCACCTCACCCGTACCGACGAGCCGTCCCGACCGGTCGGTCGCCGCGACCCGGAACCGCAGGAGCCGACCGTCGCGGGCGACCACCTCGGCGCCCACCTCGACCCGACCGCCGACCGGCGTCGCGAGGAGGTGCTCCAGGGTCACCCGGCTGCCGACGCTCGTGCGGCCCGCACCGACGAGGCCGGCCGCCGCAGCGCATGTCGCGGCCTCGCACCACGCGAGCAACCGTGGCGTCGCGAGGACGTCGACGTCCCCGCTGCCCAGCGCCCGGGCGGTGTCCTCGACCGTCACGTCGAAGCAGAGGCGGGCGCTCGCGGCGGTCACGTCGTCCGGCACCGCGCCAGCCTAGGTGCGCCGACGACCGTCAGGCGACGAGGCCGATCCGGCGCAGCTCGACGGACAGGTCGTGCGGATGGCTGGACGCGGTCATCGCGTCGTCCACGGTGACGACGCCGTCGCGGACGAGCGCGACGAGGTGCTGGTCGAACGACTGCATCCCGTAGTAGCCACCTTCGGCGACGAGCGACCCGATCGTCCCTGTCTTCTCCGGGTCGATGATCGCGTCGGCGATGCGGCCGGTGTTGACGCACACCTCGACGACGACGCAGCGACCGAGCCCGTCGGCGCGCGGCACGAGGCGCTGGCAGACCACGCCCTGGAGCACGGCCGCCAGCGAGATCCGCACCTGCTTCTGCTCGTGCGGCGCGAAGAAGTCGATGACGCGGGTCACGGTCTCCTGCGCGTCGGTGGTGTGCAGCGTCGACATGACGAAGTGCCCGGTCTCGGCGGCGGCGATCGCGCCCTTGACCGTCTCCTGGTCACGCATCTCGCCGACGAGGATGACGTCGGGGTCCTGCCGCATCGCAGCCCGCAGCGCGGTCGTGTAGTCCTCGGTGTCGACCCGGACCTCACGCTGGTTGACCATCCCGAGCTGGTCCTCGTGGAGGATCTCGATCGGGTCCTCGATCGTCACGATGTGGACCTCGCGCGTGGCGTTCACGAGGTTGACCATGCCGGCCAGGGTCGTCGACTTGCCCGACCCGGTGGGTCCGGTGACGAGGACGAGGCCGCGCGGCTCGAGCGCGAGCGCGGACACGGCGGGCGGCAGGCCGAGGTTCTCCAGCGGCACCGCGCCGACGGTCACCCGGCGGAAGACCAGCCCGGCCGCGCCACGCGCCCGGAAGGCGTTGACCCGGAACCTGCCGAGCCCCGGGATCGAGTAGGCGAAGTCGGCCTCGTGGGTGCGCTGGAACTCCTCCACGAGGTCGGGCCGCAGGACGTCGCGGACCATCGCCTCGGTGTCCTCCGGGGTGAGCACGGCGGCCTGCAGCCGGCGCAGCCGGCCGTCGATCCGCACGCGCGGCGGGGACCCCACCTTGCAGTGCAGGTCCGACCCGAAGAGCTCCACGAGCGCGCGCAGGTACGGTTCGACACTCGCGACGGACGACTGGTGCTCCACATCGGGAGGGATCGGCCGTCCGCGGCGTCACCTTGAGCGGCTGCCCCGCGCCCGCCGGTCCGGGTCGCAGGCGGGCCCTGTGGGACGATGGCCCGGTGCGCGTCGCGCACGACGACACCTCGAGGAGCTCCGATGAGCAAGCGCGCCCGCAAGCGCCGCGCCCGCAAGGGCCGCGCCAGCAACCACGGCAACAAGCCGAACTGCTGAGCCCGGCGACAGACGCCCTCCCTCGCGGGAGCGGGACGGGCCCCGGCCGACGGCCGGGGCCCGTCGTCGCTCCCGGGGTGCAGCTGGAGTCCAGCCGCCCAGCGGAATGGAAAGCACTCTTGACACTATGGAAAGGAAACTTCACGTTGGAGGCATGACGACCAGCGAAGGACCCAGTGACCTCGACCGGGCGGCGCGCCGCGCGGTCCTCATCGACGGCACGCCCGTCGTGCTGCTCGGCGGCGTCGCACTCACCCTCGGGAGCACCACGGACCCCGCTCGGCGCGGTCTGTGGATCGCCGCCACCGTGGCCTTCACGCTCTCGGTCGTCTGGGTCGTGTACCGGGCGTTCCGCCGGGCCGACGAGTACCAGCGCAAGATCCAGCTGGAGAGCATGGCCGTGAGCTTCGCGGTCGTGCTCGTCGCGCTCCAGGTCGCCGGCTCGCTCGATGCGGCGGGGATCGGCGACCTGCGGCAGTACTTCCAGCTCATCGTCGTCGGCGGGACGCTGAGCTGGCTGCTCCTCGCCGACCTGCGCACCAGGCTCTCTCGATGAGGAACCGGCTGCGCGAGCTGCGGGCGGCCCGGCGCTGGAGCCAGGCCGAGCTGGCCAGCCGGTGCGGGGTGTCCCGGCAGACGATCAACGCGATCGAGGCGGGCCGCTACGACCCGAGCCTGCCGCTGGCGTTCACGTTCGCGGACGTCTTCGACGAACCGATCGAGGCGATCTTCCGACCCGAGGGCAGGGCCGTCCCGGACGGCGGGGACGTGACCGGCGCCACCGGGGCCTGAACCTGTCGGGCCGCGAGCGTCAGCCCAGCTCGAGCCGGACCTGGGTGATCCTCACCATGATCCTGGCACGGAGCTCCTCCGGCGCCTGCTCGCAGCCGCAGCTGCGCCGCACGAGCGCCTTGAGCGCGACGTCGAGGTCGTACTCGGACAGGCACGGCGAGCACTCCACGAGGTGCTGCCGGATCTTGTCGATGTCGTGACCGGTCATCTCGCCGTCGAGGTACTCGTAGACCCGGTCGAGCACCTCCCGGCAGTCGGTCTCGTGAGGGTTCCCGCAGCTCATTCCGCACCGCCTTCAGTGCCGTCTGCACCAGGGGCGCTCGTCGCGGCGGCGACGAGCCCGCGCTCGCGCGCATAGTCGTCGAGAAGGGCCCGTAGCTGGCGGCGCCCGCGGTGCAGCCGCGACATCACGGTCCCGATCGGGGTGCCCATGATGTCGGCGATCTCGCGGTACGCGAAGCCCTCGACGTCGGCGAGGTACACGGCGATCCGGAAGTCCTCCGGGATCGACTGGAGCGCGTCCTTGACGTCGGAGTCGGGCAGGTGGTCGAGCGCCTCGGCCTCGGCCGAGCGCAGCCCGGACGACGTGTGCGACTCCGCGCGGGCGATCTGCCAGTCCTCGATGTCGTCGGACTGCGCCTGCTGGGGCTCGCGCTGCTTCTTGCGGTAGGTGTTGATGTACGAGTTCGTGAGGATCCGGTAGAGCCACGCCTTGAGGTTCGTGCCGGGCTCGTACTGGTGGAACGACGCGAACGCCTTGGTGAACGCCTCCTGGACGAGGTCCTCGGCGTCGGACGGGTTGCGCGTCATCCGCAGGGCGGCCGAGTACAGCTGGTCGAGGTACTGCAGCGCGTCGCGCTCGAAGCGCGCGGCCCGCTGCTCGGTGGTCTCGGTCGCGGGGGCGCGACCAGTGTCCTCACTCATCGACGACGAGCCTATCGGCCGCGGCCGACGCTCACCCGCCCAGGACGGCGTCGGCCCCGTGGTCGCGAGCATTCCCGTCGGCAGGTCGTCGACGACCGACACCAGCACGCGTAGGCCACCTTCTCCGTGCGGCCACCCCGGGGGCACCGCTCGACCGGACGGCCTCGACGGCCGCCGCCGCGCACGTCCGGCGCGACTCGCCGGTTCAGAACGTCGCTGCCGCGCGGCGCATTCCGAACCCCGCGAAGGCCGCCTCGACCGCGGCGGCGACGGCACCGTTCGGCCCCGCGGACGCCTTGAGCCCGTGGTCGCCGTCGACCGGCGTCACGACGACCCGCGGCAGGCCGAGGGCCACGACCTCGTCCGGTCCGCCGAACGGGTCGCGGCGGCCCTGGACGACGTGGACCGGGACGCCCGCCCCGGCGAGCTCGTCGGCCCGGGACCTCTCCGGCCGTCCCGGCGGGTGGAGCGGGAAGGCCAGGCACAGCACGCCGGACGCCCGCGTCGCCAGCGCCGTCCGGCATGCGACCCGGGCGCCTGCGCTCCGGCCGCCGACGACGAGCGGCCCGCCGTCGGTCGCCCCCCGCGCCGCCAGCGCGGCGACCACCGCGAGCCATCCGGCGTCCAGCCGGGCCGGCGCGGGCGCCACCGTGCGGCCGGCGACCCGCCAGGGCTGCTCGACGAGGACGGCGCGGACGCCGAGCCGGACGGCGACCGTGGCCGCGACCCGCAGGTCCGGCGCGTCGATGCCACCGCCCGCACCGTGCCCGAGCACGAGCGTGCCGGCGGGAGCGCCGTCCGGTTCGTGAACCCAGGCGCGCGCGGGGCCGACCGGGGTGTCGACGTCAGAAGAGCGGGGCACTGCCGCCACCGATGAGCTCGCCGGTCGCCGGGTCGACGACGCCCTGGAGGTCGGTCACGGGCACGGCGTCCAGGAGCTCGGGGCCGTTGTTCGTCACGGCGTTGACCCGGGTCGACACCGCCGTCGCGAGGAACCGGCCGGGCACCGGTGGCTCGACGAGCGCGCGGACGTCGTCCGGCTCGCGGACCTCGGGGTCGAGCCAGGCGTCCCAGCGGTCGCGGGGCAGGACCAGCGGCATCCGGTCGTGGATGACGTCGAGTCCCGGCTCGGCGGCCGTCGTGACGATGGTGAACGTCGTGAGCCAGGCCACCGGGTCGTCGGCGTGGACGGCGGGGTCGCGCCAGAACTCGTAGAGCCCGGCGAAGGCGATCGGCCCCGGCGCCACGGGGTGGACGAAGAAGGGCTGCTTGCGCGGCTTGCCCTTGGCGTCGGTCTGCGTCGGGCTCTTCTGCCACTCGTACCAGCCGTCGGCCGGGACGAGGCATCGCCGCGTGAGTGCAGCGCGCTTGAATCCCGGCTTGTCGAGGATCGACTCCACCCGGGCGTTGATCATCCGGTTGCCGACCGAGCGGTCCTTGGCCCAGCTCGGGACGAGGCCCCAGGTCAGCATGCGCAGCCAGCGGACGGGCTCGCCGGGCGCAGCGTCCGCCCCGGCCGCGTCGGCCTGCTCGACGGCGGCGTCCGCGGTCGCGTCGCCGTTCTCGTCGCTCGCATCGGCCGCCTGCTCGTCAGGGACGTCCTGCGACGCGCCCTCGGCCGGCCGTGGCCTGCGCTCGAGGACGACGGGCACCTGCTTGGTGGGTGCGACGTTGTAGTCGGGCACGGCGGCTGCCGGATCGTCCCCCGGGCCGTGACCCTGGGTCTGGTCGACCTCGAACTCCTCGACGAGGTCCTCGGGGCTCCTGCTCGCCGCATACCGTCCGCACACGTCCGCAGCCTACGCACGCGCACGCCCGGCGGGCAGGACGCGGCCGTCGTGGGATCTGCGGATCGGCCGGGCAGAGGTGCGTGCCGGGGCGGATCGGGGTAAGCAGGAGCCATGACGATCGTGCGACGCCTCGCCCGCCCCATGCTCGCCGCCTCGTTCGTGTCGAACGGGCTCGACGCGTTCCGGCACCCCGCCCAGCGCGCCGAGGCGGTTCGGCCGCTCGTGCGGCAGGTGGCCGAGCCGCTCGGGCTGCCGGCCGACCCCGAGACGTTCGTCCGGGCCAACGGTGCGGCGATGGCGGCCGCCGGCGCGCTCTTCGGGCTGGGCCGGCTGCCCCGGCTCTCGGCGATCGTGATGGCGGTGACACTCGCCCCGACCGCCTACAGCCGGCGCACCTTCTGGACCGAGAAAGACCCGGTGCTGCGCCGCGAGCAGCGCCGCGCTCTCGTCCAGGACGTCAGCCTCCTCGGCGCAGCCCTGGTCGCGGCCGTCGACACCGAGGGTCGACCGGGACTCGCCTGGCGCGGCCGGCACGTCGTCGAGCGGGCCGAGCGGACGGCGAAGCGGGCCACCCGCGACGCGCGGCGTGCCTCGCGGCAGGCCAGGCGCGCTGCGGCGCTCGAGACCCGGCACGCGGTCCGGACGGCGACGGCGACCGCGAAGTCCGCCCTGGCCGGCTGACCCGCGCTCGCCGGGCGTGGACGTCGAGCCGGTCACCCCGGTCGCACCGCGGCCGGTCGGGCGGACGGTCTTCAGCCAGACCTGGTCCCGGCTGACCTTCCTGCACTGGGCCGTCGAGCCGGCTGCCGTGGCGCCGTTCCTGCCCGCCGACACCCGGCCGGACACCCTCGACGGCCGCACCTACGTCGGGCTCATCCCCTTCCTCATGCGCGACATCGGCGCCTGGGGCGGTCCGGCGCTGCCGTACGTCGGCTCGTTCTGCGAGACGAACGTGCGGCTCTACTCGGTCGACGACCACGGCCGCCGCGGCGTCGTCTTCGTCTCGCTCGACGCGTCCCGGCTCGCAGCGGTCGTCGCGGCGCGACGGGGTCCGGGGCTGCCGTACCTGTGGTCGCGGATGCGGTACGCCGAACGCCCGGGCGACCCGGACGGCCGGCACGGCGCCGACGGCACCCGGGTCACCTACACCTGCCGGCGGCGCTGGCCGGGACCGCGCGGCGCGTCGTCGCGGGTCCGGGTCCTGGTCCGCGGTGCGGTCGAGCCCGGACCGCTCGAGCACTTCCTCACCGCGCGCTGGGGACTGCACCTGTCCGACCGGACGGGCCGCACCCGCTACTGGCCGAACCAGCACCCCCGGTGGCCGCTGCACGACGCCGACGTGCTCGACCTCGACGACGGCCTGCTCGCCGCGGCCGGGTTCCCCGGGCTGGCCGACCGGCCGCCGGACAGCGTCCTGCACTCGCCGGGCGTCGACGTCGTCTTCGGACCACGGCTGCCCGCCGGGTGACGGGCCCGCCCGGCTCCTGGCGCCGTCCGGACCACCGACTACGCTCGCAAGCCATGAGCCTGCCGACCTGGGCCGCCCCGCGCGCCGTCGACCCCGTCGACGCGACGGTCGCCCTGCCCGGGTCGAAGTCGCTGACGAACCGCTACCTCGTCATCGCCGCCCTGGCGACGGAGCCGTCCCGGCTCCGGGCGCCGCTGCGCTCCCGCGACACACACCTGATGGCCCGGGCGATCGCGAGCCTCGGCGTCGACGTCGTCGACGTCCCGACGACGCAGTCGATCGGCCCCGGCACGGTCTCGGCGGGCGACGACTGGCTCGTCACCCCCGGGCCGCTGCGCGGTGCGACGCAGGTCGAGTGCGGCCTCGCCGGCACGGTCATGCGCTTCCTCCCGCCGGTCGCGGCGCTCGCGGACGGCGACGTCCGGTTCGACGGCGACCCCCGCGCCCGCGAGCGGCCGATGGGTCCCGTCGTCCAGGCGCTGCGCGAGCTCGGCGTCGAGGTCGACGACGGCGGCAGCGGTCTGCTCCCGCTGACCGTCCGCGGCCGCGGCCGGGTGCGCGGCGGCACGGTCCGGATCGACGCGTCCGCGTCGTCGCAGTTCGTCTCGGCGCTGCTCCTGGTGGGCGCGCGGTTCGACGAGGGGCTCGTCGTCGAGCACGTCGGGCCGCCGATCCCCAGCGAGCCGCACGTCGTCATGACCGTCGAGGCGCTGCGCGACGTCGGGGTCGTCGTCGACGACGCCGACCCGTCGATCTGGCGGGTCGAGCCGGGACCGGTCGGCGCGCTGGACGTCCAGGTCGAGCCGGACCTGTCGAACGCCGCGCCGTTCCTCGCCGCGGCGGCGGTGACGGGCGGCCGGGTCAGCGTGCCCGGCTGGCCGCAGCACACGACGCAGGCCGGTGACCACTTGCGCGACCTGCTCGACCAGATGGGCGCGGACGTCTCCCTCGACCGCGAGGGCCTCACCGTGCACGGCACCGGTGACCTGTTCGGGGTCGACGCCGACCTGCACTCCGCCGGCGAGCTGACGCCGGTCGTCGCGGCCCTCGCCGCGCTCGCCGACTCGCCCTCGCACCTGCACGGCATCGCCCACCTGCGGGGCCACGAGACGGACCGGTTGTCCGCCCTTGCGCACGAGATCAACGCCCTCGGCGGCGACGTCACGCAGACCGACGACGGCCTCGTCATCCGGCCGAGACCGCTGCACGGCGGCGTCTTCGCGACGTACGACGACCACCGGATCGCGACCGCGGGAGCCGTTCTCGGGCTCGCCGTCGACGGCCTCCTCGTCGAGAACGTCGCGACGACCGCGAAGACCCTGCCCGACTTCACCGGCCTCTGGGCGCGGATGCTCGTGGGCGGGGACGCACGCGGGTGACGCCCGGACGGCGCCGTGACCCCGACGAGGCGGACGTGCGCGTCCGGCCGAACCCGCGCGGCACCCGTCCCCGCACCAAGGAGCGGCCCCAGCACGCGAACGCTGTCCAGGCGCAGGTGCTCACCGTGGACCGGGGGCGCTACACGTGCCTGCTCGGTGGGTTCGACACCGGCGGCGTCGTCGGCACCGCGGGCAGCCCCACGGGTCTGGTGCCGGACCCGGGCGAGCCCGGCAGCGTCGTCCTGGCGATGAAGGCGCGCGAGCTCGGCAAGCAGGGCGTCGTCGTCGGCGACCGGGTCGCGCTCGTCGGCGACGTCTCCGGCCGGCCCGACACCCTCGCCCGCGTCGTCCGGGTCGAGCCGCGGGCCTCGCTCCTGCGGCGTAGCGCCGACGACACCGACCCGGTCGAGCGGGTGGTCGTCGCGAACGCCGACACGCTGTGCATCGTCCTGGCGCTCGCCGACCCGCAGCCGCGGCCACGGATGGTCGACCGCTGCCTCGTCGCGGCGTACGACGCGGGGATGGGCGCCCTGCTCGTCCTCACGAAGGCGGACCTGCAGGACCCCCACGACTTCGTCGCCGGTTACGCGCCGCTCGACGTGCCGTTCGTCGTCACGCGGCGACGTCCGGACGGCGGGATCGACGGCCTCGACGCCGTACGGACGGCGCTCGCGGGCCGGGTCAGCGTGCTCCTCGGGCACTCGGGCGTCGGCAAGTCGACACTGGTCAACGCCCTCGTGCCGGGCGCCACCCGCACGACCGGCGTCGTCAACGACGTGACGGGCCGGGGCCGGCACACCTCGACGTCCGCGCTCGCACTGCGACTGCCGAGCGGTGGCTGGGTCGTCGACACCCCGGGGATCCGGTCGTTCGGGCTGGCCCACGTCGACCCCGACCGGATCATCGGCCACTTCCCCGACCTCGCCGCGGGCACGGGCGAGTGCCCGCGCGGCTGCACGCACGACGAACCGGAGTGCGGCCTGGACGCCTTCGTCGCGTCCGGGGCCGCCGGGCCCGCCGGGGTGTCACGCCTGGAGTCGCTGCGCCGGCTCCTGCGCTCGCGCGGCGGCGCGCCGGACGACGGGACCGAGACCGAGGCGTCCGAGCCGCACCGGCTACGGCCGCAGGCCGCGCCGCACCGGCTGGGGCCGGCGGACGGCGCATGAGCGCGTCGCACGGCTCGCCGCCTACTGCGCCGGCACCGGCGGCCCGTCGGCGAGCAGCCGCTCCAGCCTGGTGCGCAGCGACGGGACGCGGTGGGCGTTGCCGTGCAGGCCGATGTAGCGCGCGCCGAACGCCGCGAGCAGGGCGTCGTCGAGCCGCCGGACGGCGCCGGGCGGGTAGCGGTAGTCCATCCGGGCGTTGAGGTCGAGCCTGTTGACCGGGCGCAGCACCTCGCTCAGCTCGTCGAGCGACGTGACACCCAGCTCGAGGAGCAGGCCGGAGATCCATGCGTAGTGGTCGGTGCGCGACCAGCCCGCGTCGGTGTACTGGCCCGCGAGGAACGCGGACAGGTCGCGCGGGTCGATGCGCGGGTCGTCGTCCGGGACCTCGGAGCGCTCGACGGGTCCGGTGTGGAGCCGGTCCCGGATCGTCGAGAACTCGCGGTCGGCGAGCTCGAGCAGGCCGGCGGCGAGGGTGAACCGCCGGTCGAACTCGCGCACGTGCTCCTCGGGGACCGTTCCCTTGTAGCGGATGTCGTGCTCGAACTCGGCCCAGGCGTGCTGGAGCACCGTCCGGATCTGGACCGCCGCGACCCGCCCGCGGAGCGGCTGGTACGCCGGCTGGCCCTCGCGGTCGGCGTCGAGCGCGACGACGAGGTGCCGGCTCGCGTAGCCGAAGCGGCCCTGGCTCGCCGTCTCCTGCCCCATGTCCCGGTCGTCCTTGACGACGACCTGGTCGGCGAGCAGCTCGGCGACGGCGTCGACGTCGCTGAGGACGTACGTGATGACGCGGACCCCGAGCTGGTCGGTGATGGTGTGCAACGGGTCCGGGTACAGCGGCGTGCCGTCGACCTGGCGGGCCGCCTTCGCGGCGAACGACGCGACGCTCTTGGTCCGGCCCGTGACGCTCAGGTAGTTGATGCCCGCCTCGTCGAGGATCGACGTCACGAGAGCGACGAAGCCGGCCCCGGCACGGGTGATCTCGCCCTGCCGGGCGGCGTACTCCTGGACGGCCGCGAGCACGGGGTCCGCCGTCGCGTCGGCGACCGCGTCGGTGACCGGGCCGGTGACCGCGACCGCCCCCGTGGCCGGGCCCGCGACCGCCCCCGCGACCAGCCCCGCGACCACGTCGTGCACGACGTCGACCGCGGCGGTCGCAGCGGTGGCGGTGGCCTTCGGTCCGTCGGTCCTGGCCGGACGGACGGTGGGGACGAGGTCGGCCGGCAGGGCCGGCGTGACGATGTAACCGGTCTCGGCGTCGCCGTACGTCACGGTCGCCTCCGGACGCCGGGTCGCGAACAGCGCGACGTACGCGCAGAGGACGGCGTCGACCTGGTCCTCGACGACCCGCAACTCGCTCTTGCGGGTGGCCTCGCCGACCGCCTCGACCAGCCGCGCCCAGCCGGAGCGCTCACGGTCGACGTGCAGCGCCGGCTCGGCGGAGGCCAGCCCCTCGACGAGCTCGGTGAGCCCGAGGAGCCCGGCCCGCAGGGTCTCGAGGTCGCGGCCCGGCTTGTTCTTGTACTTCAGCGTCCTGCCGAGCCGGAAGAGCGCCACGGTCGCCGGGTGCGGGTAGACCTCGATCGCCCGACGCGGACGTCGCGACCGCGGGTTCATGTCGAGGCTCAGCCGGCCGCTGATCCGGGCCCCCCGCGGTGTGTCGCGGAACTCCGGCTTCGAGGTGTTCGCCGGGTGCGCGCCGGCGTCGAACCGGGCGAAGTCACGGTTGAGGGCAGCCTCGGCCGGCCGGTTGCCCGTCGCGTTCCTGACGATGAGCGGCGCGTCGACCGCGACAAGGCAGGCATCGGCGACGTACGGCTTCAACGCCTCGACGATCTCGTCGTCGTCCTGGGCCGCGCTGACGTGCACGAGCCGGCCGGTGTCGTCGAGCGCGGCCAGACCGGTGGGCTTGCGCTCGCCCCAGGCGAGGTCGACTCCGACGAAGTACACGCCGGACAGCCTGCCCTACCCGGCCGTCGGGTCACGGCAGCAGGTCGCGCCGACTCACCGCGCGCCGACCCACCGCGCACCGGCCGGCACCCGCCCGTGCGGCGGGGTGACGCGATCGGCGCCCGCGAGGACGTTCGACCTGGGAGCACGGGCCTGCCGCGACCTACGGTCGGACGACAAGGGGTCCGAGCTGCGGGCCGGCGCCGGGTTCATGCCCGCGTCGGCCCGGTAGGTCCGGCAGCCTGCCTCGTCCACCGGCAGGAAGGACATCGATGTTCCAGGTGCGCGTCCACGGCCGCGGCGGCCAGGGTGTCGTGACGGCGGCCGAGATGCTGTCCGTCGCCGCGTTCGTCGAGGGGCGGCACGCGCAGGCCTTCCCCAGTTTCGGGTCGGAGCGCACGGGGGCGCCCGTGGTCTCGTACTGCCGCATCGACGAACGGCCGATCCGGGTCCGTGAACCGATCGCCGAGCCGGACGCGATCCTCGTCCAGGACGCGACGCTGCTGCACCAGGTCGACCTCTTCGCCGGCCTGCGACCGGACGGCTACGTGCTGGTCAACTCTCCGCACGACGTCGCGGACCTCGGCATGTCCGACCTGACCGCAACGGTCCGACCGGGACGGCTCCTCACGGTGCCGGCGAGCGAGATCGCCCGCGAGCATGTGGGGCGCCCGATGCCGAACGCCGCACTGCTCGGCGGGTTCGCCGCGGCCAGCGGTGTCATCGGGATCGACTCCGTCGCCGCCGCCATCCGCGCGCAGTTCGCGCCGGCCGTCGCCGAGCCGAACGTCTGCGCCGCCCGCGCCGCCCACGACCACGTCGTGGCCGAGATGAAGGAGCTCGCCGATGCCTGAGGCAGCGGCCCCCGCCGGCACCACCGACCCGCTCCCGCCGGACACCGCGCGAGCCTCGACGGTGCGGCAGATCGAGGGCAGCCTGGCGGTTGCCGAGGCGGTCGCCCACTGCCGTCCCGACGTCGTCGCCGCCTACCCGATCTCGCCGCAGACCCACATCGTCGAGGGGCTCTCCCGGCTGGTGAAGTCCGGCCGGCTGAGCCCCTGCGCGTACCTCAACGTCGAGAGCGAGTTCGCCGCGATGAGCGCCTGCATCGGCGCGAGCGCCGCGGGTGCGCGCACCTACACCGCGACCGCGAGCCAGGGCCTGCTCCTCATGTCCGAGGCCGTCTACAACGCCTCCGGCCTCGGGCTGCCGATCGTCATGACGGTCGCGAACCGCGCGATCGGCGCCCCGATCAACATCTGGAACGACCACTCCGACTCCATGTGGAGGTCGACGGCCTCCTGGTTCGTCCGGGCGTAGAGCTGGAGCCAGCCGCTGTCGCGCTGCGACACGTCCAGGCGTTCCGGATCGCCGAGGAGCTCTCGCCCACGCCGTCGAGCAGGTCGACATGCCCACCCAGGAGCAGGTCGACGCGTTCCTGCCGCCGTACGAGCCGCGTCAGGTCCTCGACCCGGACGACCCCGTCTCGATCGGCGCCATGGTCGGCCCCGAGGCGTTCATGGAGGTGCGCTACCTCGCGCACGCGACGCAGATGCAGGCGCTCGACCTCATCCCGCAGGTCGGCGCCGAGTTCGCCGCTGCGTTCGGCCGCGACTCCGGCGGGCTCGTCCACCCGTACCGCTGCGACGACGCCGAGACGATCCTCGTCGCCCTGGGCTCCGTGCTCGGCACGATCGAAGACGTCGTCGACGAGGCCCGCGCGGACGGCGTCAAGGTCGGCGTGCTCGGCATCGGCTCGTTCCGGCCGTTCCCGCTGGACCAGGTTCGCGCCGCGCTCGCCGGCGCGAAGCGGGTCGTGGTCGTCGAGAAGGCGCTGGCCGTCGGGATCGGCGGCATCGTCTCGATGAACGTCCGGACAGCCCTGTCGGGCATCCAGCTCGCCGGCTACACGGTCGTCGCCGGGCTCGGCGGCCGGCCGATCAGCAAGGCCTCGCTGCACCGGCTCGTCACGGATGCCGGCGCGGACCGGCTGGAGCCGTTGACGTTCCTCGACCTCGATACCGACCTGGTCGAGCGCGAGCTCGCCCGCCGCCGGCAGACCCGGCGCTCCGGTCCGTTCGCCGAGAACGTGCTCCGCGACGTCGGCGTCATCGGCGCCCGGCCGGCCTGACCGGCCACCACCCACCCGCCCAGGCCGCCCCCGCGCCGAGGAGATCCGATGCCGGTCCAGCAGATCCGCTTCTACCAGACGGGTAGCTTCGCCGTCGGCAACCGTCTGCTCGACCCGGAGCAGCGCTCCGTGCAGTCCGACGAGCACCGGACGAACTCGCTGACCTCGGGACACCGGGCCTGTCAGGGCTGCGGCGAGGCGCTCGGCGCCCGCTACGCCCTCGACGCCGCCATGCGGGCGACCGGCGGCCGGCTCGTCGCCGTCAACGCCACAGGCTGCCTCGAGGTGTTCTCGACGCCGTACCCCGAGTCGTCGTGGCAGGTCGCCTGGCTGCACTCGCTCTTCGGCAACGCGCCGGCCGTCGCGACCGGCGTCGCGGCGGCGTTCGCGGTGAAGGCCGCGAAGGCCGCGGCGCGCGGCGAGCCCGTCGACGACGTCCGGGTCGTGGCCCAGGGCGGCGACGGCGGCACCGTGGACATCGGCTTCGGCTGCCTGTCGGGCATGTTCGAGCGCGACGACGACGTGCTCTACATCTGCTACGACAACGAGGCGTACATGAACACAGGCGTGCAGCGCTCCGGCGCGACCCCGCCGGCGGCGCGCACGATGACGACCCAGGCGGTCGGCGACGAGCCCGGGAACCCGTTCGGCCAGGGCAAGAACCTCCCGCTCATCGCGATGGCGCACGGGATCGGCTACGTAGCCACCGCGACCGTCGCAGACCTGCGCGACCTCGAGTACAAGGTCACGAAGGCGATGGGCAAGCGCGGCGCCCGCTACCTCCACGTCCTCGTGCCGTGCCCGCTCGGCTGGGGCAGCGCCCCCGGGCTGACCCTCCAGGTCGCGCGCCTGGCGACCCAGACCGGGCTCTTCCCCGTCTTCGAGGCCGAGCGCGGCGAGGTGACCTCGGCGACGAAGATCCGGCGCCACGCACCCGTGGAGGAGTACCTGCGGCTGCAGAAGCGCTACGCGCACCTGTTCTCCCCGGAGCGCCGCGACGGCGTCATCGGCAAGCTCCAGGACCAGGCGGACCGGAACATCGCGCGTTTCGGCCTGCTCGACGGCGACGAGGCCGGTCCCACGGCCGGCCCGGGGGCCACCGTCACGACCGGCCCCGCAGCCACCCGCGACGAGGAGATCCGTTGATGGACAAGCCGTTCGCCATCACGCTCGACGTCGGGTCGAGCCGCGCCAACCACACCGGGTCGTGGCGCACCGAGCGCCCCGTCTACCTCGACCGGACGCCGCCGTGCGCAACCGCCTGTCCCGCGGGCGAGGCCTGCCAGGCCTGGCTGTACCACGCCGAGGAGGGCTCCTACGAGCTCGCCTGGCGCCGGATCATGGAGGACAACCCGCTGCCGGCCGTCATGGGCCGGGTCTGCTACCACCCGTTCGAGACGTCGTGCAACCGGGCACAGGTCGACGAGGCGGTGGGGATCAACGCCGTCGAGCGCTTCCTCGGCGACCTGGCGATCGAGGAGGGCTGGCGGGTGACGGTCGACGCGCCGCCGTCCGGCCGGCGCGTGCTCGCCGTCGGCGCCGGGCCGTCCGGGCTGTCGGCCGCCTACCACCTGGCCCGGCTCGGCCACCAGGTGGAGATCCACGAGGCCGGGCCGGTCGCGGGCGGCATGATGCGCTTCGGGATCCCGACGTACCGGCTGCCACGCGCGATCCTCGAGGCGGAGGTCGCACGGATCGTCGACCTCGGTGTGACGATCCGGCTCGACAGCCGCGTCGACGACCTCGGCGTGACGATGACCGACGGCGGCTTCGACGCCGCGTTCCTTGCCGTCGGTGCGCACATCGGCCGCCGCACCTACATCCCCGCCGGCGAGAGCGCGCGGGTCCTCGACGCCGTCAGCCTGCTCCGCTCGATGGACGAGGCGTCGACCCAGGGTCTCGAGCCGCCGCTGCTCGGTCGCCGCGTCGTCGTCTACGGCGGCGGCAACACCGCCATGGACGCGGCGCGGACCGCCAAGCGACTCGGTGCGACCGACGCGGTCGTCGTCTACCGACGCACCCGCGACCGGATGCCGGCCCACGACGAGGAGGTCGAGGACGCGCTCGCCGAGGGCGTCCTGATGCGGTGGCTCTCGACGATCCGCAGCGCCGACTCGGGCAAGGTCGTCATCGAGCGGATGGAGCTCGACGAGACCGGCTTCCCGCAGCCCACCGGCGAGACCGAGGAGCTGGACGCCGACAGCGTCGTCCTCGCGCTCGGCCAGGACGTCGACCTCTCGCTGCTGTCCCGGATCCCCGGCGTCGAGGTCGACGACGGCGTCGTCCGGGTCGGTCCCGACCTCATGACCGGTGCCGCAGGGGTGTTCGCCGGCGGCGACATGGTGCCCGACGAGCGCACGGTGACCGTCGCGATCGGACACGGACGGACCGCGGCCCGGCACGTCGACGCCTTCCTGCGCGGGACGACGTGGACGCCCCCCCGGCCCGCCCCCGCGGTGACCGTCGACCTGCTCAACACCTGGTACTACGCCGATGCGTCGCGGACCATTCGGCCCGTCCTCGACGCCGCCCGGCGGCGTGCCACGTTCGACGAGGTCGTCGGCGGCCTCGACGCGTCCAACGCGCTCTTCGAGGCACGCCGGTGCATGTCGTGCGGCAGCTGCTTCGAGTGCGACAACTGCTACGGCGTCTGCCCCGACAACGCGGTCATCAAGCTCGGGGCCGGGGGCAAGTACGAGATCGACCTGGACTTCTGCAAGGGCTGCGGGATCTGCGCTCACGAGTGCCCGTGCGGTGCGATCACGATGGTCCCGGAGACGTCGTGACGCCCTCCGGCGCCACCGTCAGACCCCGTCGACCGACCCGCCGCACCGCCAGTAGACGCCGCCCTCCCGGTCCATGAAGCCCTCCTCCACGAGGTGGCGCCGCAGTGCGGCGACGTCGTCGTGCGCGCCGCGCAGGATCCGGTTGACCTCGGTCTCCGGGTAGTGCGTACCGGGCTCGAACAGCTGCGCGAGGTGGTCGAGGACCACCAGTCGCTTGCTGTGCTTCGAGGGGATCGCGGACAGCCTGCCGTGCGCGTCGAGGAAGGCCCGCAGGACGACCTCGCGACTACGTAGCGCCTCCTCCAGGGGCACCCGCTCCATCGCCCCAGGTTAGCCGCCGGAGGTCGCCCGGGTCAGGCCGTGGCGCCGGGCCCGGCCGGTCGGCGACGCGGGCCGGGCGGCTCAGCCCTGGGTGCTGTCGATCACCGTCTCCCAGACGGCGCGCGCGCCGGAGTCGCCGGTGAGGACGGTCCAGCCGACGGCGGCCAGCCCGGCGACGACGGACAGGACCACGACGACCGGGGCGAGCTTGGGCCGGCTCGTCACGAGGAGGATGAGCCCGGAGGCGACGAGGAGCCCGAGCGCGAACAGCGGCAGGACGTTGCCGTACCCGACATGCTTCTCCGCGAGGTCGTTGCGACCGAACTGCCCGATCCGCGCGTAGAGCGCCTGACCCGACTGGCGGGCGACGAACGCGGCGACGAGCACGAGGGCGTTCGCGCCGACGACGAGCTTCGCGTGCCGGCGCCAGGCCGGGCGCACCGCGACGGCGATCGTCACGAGCGCCATGAGCGGCAGGAGGACGACGACGGCGTGCACGGCGAGCGGGTGGATCGGCAGGCCGGCGATGGTGTCGAACACGGGGGCTCCCCGGGTCGGGCGGACGAGGATTCGTGATCCTCAACGGATCCCGGCCCGGACCGGTTCAGTCCGTCCGCGTCGCACCTGCGCGCCGCTCAGCCGTCGGCGTCGCCCACCGGGGCGCTCGTCCCGGCGATCTCCTCCTGCCAGGTGGCGGTCGCCCCGCTGTGCCCGACCGCGAACGTCACCCCGACCGAGGCGAGTGCGGCCAGCACCACCCCGGCGACGCTCAGCGGCACGAGGACCCCGCCCCGGCGGACGCCGAACCACGCGAACGCCGCCGCGGCCAGCAGGAGGAGGGCGAAGAGCGGGAGGAGGCCGCCGAGCTCGGCGTGCTCCTGCGCGACGGGGTGTCCCCGGGCCTGGCTGAGCCGGGCCTGCAGCTGCTCGCCGGACTGCTGCGCGGCGAACGCGACGACGACGACGACGGCGTCGGCGACGACGACCCAGCGCAGCACGCCGCGCCAGGACGGCCGCAGGACCGCGGCGACCGTGAGGACGGCGGCCAACGGCAGGAACGCGACGACCGCGTGCACGACGAGAGCGTGGACGGGGAGGCCGGTGACGGTGTCGAACATGCCCCGACCGTAGGGACGAGCCGGTCAACGGCCGCCTCGCCGCAGGTCAACGTGGGGTCATCGACCGTCGCGACGGATCGCCGGGCGGTAGCGTCGGCCCCGAACCGACCAGATCCCGCCCGCGTGGGCGGACCCTGAGGAGCCTCCGTGCCGGCGTACGACGACGACCTGCGACTGGCCCACGTCATCGCCGACATGGTCGACTCGCTCACCATCTCCCGGTTCCTCGCCACCGACCTCGAGGTGCAGACCAAGCCCGACCTCACGCCGGTCAGCGACGCCGACCGCGCCGCCGAGGAGCTCGTCCGGACCCAGCTGCGGCGGACCCGCCCGCGGGACGCCGTCGTCGGTGAGGAGTTCGAGCCGACCGGACACGGTGCGCGCCGCTGGGTCGTCGACCCGATCGACGGCACCCAGAACTTCGTCCGCGGTGTGCCCGTCTGGGCGACGCTCATGGCACTGCTCGTCGACGACGAGCCGGTCGTCGGGGTCGTCTCCGCCCCCGCGATCAACCGCCGCTGGTGGGCCGCCACCGGCACCGGTGCCTGGACCGGCCGGAGCCTGTCGTCGGCCCGGCGGCTCTCGGTGTCGGGCGTGGCCGACCTCGGCGACGCCTCGCTGTCGTACTCGTCGCTGTCCGGCTGGGACGGGATCGGCCGCCGGGAGGCATTCCTCGACCTCGAGGCACGGGTGTGGCGCAGCCGCGCGTACGGCGACTTCTGGTCGTACATGCTCCTCGCCGAGGGCGCTGTCGACGTCGCCTGCGAGCCCGACCTGATGCTCTACGACATGGCCGCGCTCGTGCCGGTCGTCGTCGAGGCCGGCGGCCGCTTCACCTCCCTCGACGGTGTCGCCGGGCCGTTCGGGGGCAACGCGCTCGCGACGAACGGCCGGCTGCACGATCAGGTGCTCGCGGTGCTCTCGACCTCGACGGCTCCCACGACGGGCTCGACGACGAGTGGCACGACCGGCTGAGTCCCGCCGGGCGGACGGTGGCCGACCGACGCCCGCACCCGGCGCGCCGTCCGGAGCAGCCACGGCGCGAGCAGGAGCGCGTAGAGGTCGAACCACCCGTAGCCGCCCGCGGCCCCGGACGGCGGGTTGCCCTGGCTCACGACGCCGAGCACCGGGTCGTACGCCGCCCAGGCCCACGTGCCGAGCGCCGTCCCGACGATCTCCAGGTAGCTGACGACGACGAACGCCCCGACGTACAGCATCCGGCTCCGGCCCCAGGCGAGGAACCCGAGCAGGCAGCCGAACCAGACGGCTCCGAGTGCGTCCGGGCGGTCCGCCGTCAGGCCGTGCACCGCCCACGCGCCGCCCACGACGACCGCACCCGTCACGAGGCTCCGCCGATGGGCCTCGAACAGCGCCGACCGGCCGAGCGCGAGCGCCGCGAGGTAGACGAGGCCGTGCCCCGGCGGGACGAAGAACGGCACCGTGCCGATGCGGTAGACGTAGGCCTCGAGCAACGGCGAGAACGTGTACTCGACGCACGTCGCGAGCGCGACGACGACGAGCGTCTGGGTCCGCACGAGCGCCGTCTCACGGCGCAGCAGCAGCCAGAGCACGCCCCACGTCGTCAGTCCGAGAGCGACCTGACGGACGGGCTCGACAGCGCCAGGACCCGCCGTGACCGGTACGGCGTCGATGACCAGGACCGCACCGACCCAGCCGAGGACGGCACCCGCCACCGCGAGGTCCGGGCGGCTCCGGGCAAGGGCCCCGTCGGTCGGCACGTCGTCCAGGGTCGCAGACCGCGCCTTGGAGCACGCCTGGTCTCCCGTCGTCGGTCGTGCGACCACGCGCCCGGGTGGCACCGGCCGGGGTGGGCCGCCGGCACGACACAATGACGGCGTGCGCATCTCTGCCAAGACCGACTACGCGATCCGCGCAGCCGCCGAGCTGGCCGCGGCGACCCCGGGCAGCTGGGTCAAGACGGAGTCAGTGGCCACGGCGCAGGACATCCCGCTGCCGTTCCTGCTCAACATCCTCGCCGAGCTGAGGACCGCAGGCATCGTCCGCAGCCGCCGCGGGGTCGACGGCGGGTACCAGCTCGCGCGACCGGCCGACGCGGTCACCGTCGCCGACGTGATCCGCGCGATCGACGGTCCGCTGGCGAACATCGCCGGCAGCCGCCCGGAGGACGTCGAGTACCGCGGCGCCGCCACGGCCTTGCGGCACATCTGGGTCGCCCTGCGGGCGACGATGCGCTCGGTGCTCGAGGTCGTGACGCTCGCGGACCTCGCGTCCGGCAGGCTCCCGGACGACGTCGAGTCACTGACCACGGACGAGGACGCCTGGAAGGCCCGGCTCTGACCGCCGGTCGTCGCCTGGCCATCCGCTGCTGACCGCAGACCGGCGCCGGCGGGGCCGGCCCGCCTCACCCGTGCGGACAGCCCAGCGGCCGGGGCACCGTGGGCACCCCGGCCGCCTCACCTCCCCCAGGAGGGCTGGCTCCGGGCGGCCCGGCGGGCCGTCCGGATGTCCTTGGTCGGGTCGGACCATGTCCGCCGTGCCTCAACGGTCACCCCCGGACGGCCGGGCCGCACGTCGAGACGCACGCACCCCCTCAGGCGAGGACGCGGGGTCGGTCGATCCGGTCGAGCCGGCGGCGGGAAGCCTCGGGGAGCGTGGCCTCGACGCACGCGGCGCAGGCGGCCGAGGGGCGGGCGCTGAAGCGCCGCTCCCAGAAGACCGTCCAGCCGTTCATCCACTCGCCGCACAGCGTCTGGCGGCTGCCGGGACGCCACGCGTGCTGCGTGCCGTAGGGCAGCCACGTATTGGGCGCGGCATCGGGGGCGAGGTCACGGACCTTGTGCGTGGCGACGACGAAGAGGTCCTCGTGCACCGGACGCGGCGCACTGCGGGCGAGGGTGAGGCTGGCAGCCATGACAGCGATCCTCCGAATCCCGTGCCCCCTGCCGGGTGTCGCCGTCGACACCCACGGAGCGGCGTGGCACTGAGTGTCAGCCTGACGGCACTCAATGCCAAACACAAGGGCTGCGGGGCTGCCATCATGCGATCACGGGGAGCCCCGACCCGGTCCGGGACCAACAGCATCCGCCCCCGGCCCGCCCGCAAGTCCTGTCCTCTGGTGGCGAAGGGGCCCTACGGCTCCTCTGGTGGCGGAGGAGCCCTACGGCGGGCATCGAAAGGCCCCTGCGCCACCAGAGGACGCCTCAGGCGCGTTATGTGGGTTCATGCGTCGGCGAGCATGATCCGGTAGAGGGTGTGGGCGGCGATGGTCGAAGCAGTGCG
>Ga0209798_10000669_pt1 | contig 20839 bp, 18 predicted proteins | sample DOMMetBare3Fresh_FD_187475 | JGI IMG/M metagenome (GOLD analysis project Ga0209798, IMG submission 187475) | Wetland sediment microbial communities from St. Louis River estuary, USA, under dissolved organic matter induced mercury methylation -... | ecosystem: Environmental > Aquatic >... | reverse complement strand
ACAGCGTCTTCATGATGGCCTCTCGATCAGCCTGCGGCGTTGCGCAGGTCGACAGTTGTCAGGTACACCTGCTGCTTGGGTCCGTAGAGGACCTTCAGCTCGATGCGGATGGAGTCGACGACGGCCAGCTCCTTGTCGAGCGAGCCGTTGCAGTTCCCGTCTGCACCGGCCGGGTACTTGTCCACCTCGTACCAGTGGACGATGCCGTCCTTGGGCTGGTTGACCACCGAGCAGCCGGCGCCGCCGGTGTAGAGCGTCCCGTCGTACTGGTACCGCCGGGTGGTGAAGTCGACCTTGAAGTCCGACACGTTGGCCGCCAGGACGGGCAGGCTGGCGCTGGTGGTCTTGAGCAGCAGCCGCTGACCGGCCCGGTCGTACTCGTACTCGAGGACCTCGGGATCGGCGGCGCCCGGCTCGATGACCCCGTTGCCGTTGAAGTCGACCTCGAACGACACCGAGACGTCGCCCGTGCCGTTGAGCGTGCCCGACGGTCCCATCGGGTTGACCACGGCGGTGACCCGCTTGGCCTCGCGCAGCTCGCGCGACATGCGGTTCATGACGACCCGGGCTTCCTCGTTCAGGTCGTTGACCAGCCGGCTGGACGTGGCAGCCCGCTGGGCCGCCATCACCGTCGTGAAGGCGATGGAGGCGACGATCGAGCTGAGCACCATGCCGACGAGCAGCTCGATCAGCGTGACGCCCTCGTCTGCGCCGACCCCGTCGAGCCGCCGGCGCAGCAGGCTCCTCAGCCGGTTCATCGGTTGTCCTCGGCGATGCACCCGAAGACGCCCAGCGAGACGTTGACGTTGGACAGGTCCTCACCGTCGCGCAACGGCACGGTCGAGAAGCTGACCATCGCCGGCAGCTTGGTCTCCAGACCGCGCCCGGTAGCCGTGGTGGCCTTGGCCGCCGCGAGCGAGGAGGCCGTCTGGCTGGTCATCGAGCTCAGGTACTCGCCGAGGTACACGGCACGACCGGAGTTCACCCCGACCAGGTAGCCGCCCGGTCCGGGGGTCAGGCTGACCGTGGCCAGCGGGTCGACCACCTGGGCCGACGAGAGCGCCGTCCACGCCGTGTAGCCGGAGGTGCCACCGAGCAGCGGGAGGCCGGCGAAGAACGGGGTGTACTTCCACAGCCGCACCTGCGCGCTGTACGTCGGCGTCGAGGCCAGCACGGTGCCCGTCGAGGAGCAGGTCAGCGTCGACGCGGTCAGCCGCGCCTGGATCAGGCCGGCCGGCGCGAAGTCGGTCGGCAGGATGTTGACGACCTCGGTGGACGCCGCCAGCCCGACCGTGCCCGAGTGGCTCCCCCCGCCGACCGAGCCGGCGTACGCGGTGGCGCGCGCCTGGAGGGTTCCGCCGTTGGCGGGGATCCACGCGATCGGGTCGTTCTCGTCGAGGCCCAACGCGCTGTCGGGCAGGTTCGCCCGGCTGTTGAAGAACAGGTCGGCGCTGCCGTACACACCGGCGCCGATCGGGCTGGCCGAGGTGCCGAGGACCGGCTCGCCGCCGATGGTCTTGGCGGTCACACCCGTGGCGTCCGACCGGGGCACCCGGGCGACGGTCTCGCCCCCGAAGTCCAGGTCGTGGACGGCGAGGTCGTTGGTGGTCCCCGCGGCCACGTCGGGGGGCGCCTGAGCCGTCCGCCGGGCGCCGTCGACTCGGCCGCCCGGGGTGAGCGAGGCGAACCCACCAGTGGCGGACGCGGCCGACGTGACGCCGTTGGCGATCCCGCCGTCCAGGTTCACCACGCCGGCCTCGAGGTCGAGGTCGACGGTCGGCCCGGCGCCGAGGGTGGTGGTGACCTTGAGCGCCGTGGCCCTCGCCTGGAGGGTGACCAGGGGGACGATCGGCGGGACGTCGCCGAGCTCGCTGAACACGGTGTAGCGCTTCGACAGGTTGCCGGCCCGCCACTCGGTCACCACGGTGATCCCCACCAGGTTCGAGGGCGGCGAGTCGTTGATCGATGAGGTGTTGTATCCGGTCGGAGGCGCGATCGGGGCCCGCGTGGTCGGGACCAGGAACTGCACGGCGATGTACTGCGTGTAGAGGGTGTCGGCCAGGGTCTGGGTGACCACCGTTCGGTAGAACGGGCCCGCCGTCGGCTCACCCGTGCGCCGCGCCTGTGTCGTCACGTACCCCGGGGTCGTGAAACCGCCGGATGGGGCGGCCCGGTTCGGGTAGTACGAGTCGAGCAGGTCCTTGCTGGTGGGGGACGTCGCGTCGTAGGCGATCCGGAAGGGCAGGTTGCGCATCAGCTCGAACCGCTCCTGCGACAGGTTCTTCGCGGTCGTGTCGAGCTTGGCCACCACGGACGCCCTCAGCGCGGAGATCAGCAGAGGTGCGGCTGCCGCCGAGAAGATGCCGAGCAGGGCGATCGCGACGATCACCTCGACCATCGAGAAGCCGCCCTCGCCGCGGGCGCGTCGAAGGGCGGACCGCCCGAGGAACCGGCTAGCCGGAGTAGGAGACACGGGCGGTCAGACCTTCCACTGAGACGGTGTAGACGGCACTGCGGCCCGTTCGGACGACATCGACGGAGCCGGCGCTCGCCGAACCCTTGGGGTAGAAGTAGACCGAGGTCGAGGTCACCCCCGAGGAGTCGGTGAACGACGAGTTCGCGAACGAGACCGAGGGCTCGTCGATCGTCACGACGTTGCGCTGGGTGGGCGTGCCACCGACGACCCGGTAGACAGTCGCCTGCTTGGCGGCGATGTCGACACGGTAGGTGGTGACCTCGGCGACGGCGCTGACCTGCGCGTTGCGCAGGGCGGCAACCAGCTCGCGCTCGGCCCCGCGGTGCGCCTGGGACTGCCCGAAGTTCTTCCAGGGGCCGACCATGAGGCCGGCCATGATGCCCAGCAGCAGGGTGGTGACGATGACCTCGAGCAGCGTGAAGCCGCTGTCGTCGGACAGCCGCTGTCGCCTCATCGTCCCCTCCTCACCTGGTTTCTTCCCACTGTTTGATCGGCTGCGGGCGGACGCCACTTGAGCGACCGCCCGCAGCCGGCTAGCACGGCAGGAAGCCGGGCGAGCCGCTCTTGATGACCCCGTCGCCGCTGCGGAAGACGAACTCGTCCGTCAGGCGGGTGTGGAAGCCCCGGATGCAGTACGTCGACGGCGTGGCCACGACCTGCACCGAGACCAGCGACCCGGGTCGGAACCCCTCGTTGAGCAGCAGAGGTGAGGCCTCGTTCGCTCCGTTGGTGCCCTGGTACGAGCCGCCGTGGTCGGTGGCGTAGGACTCCACCGAGCTGGCGGTGTTGCGCATGTCGTTGATGGCCTGGGTACGCCAGGCCTTCTCCCGCTGACCGAGGAAGACCGGGATCGCGATCGCCGCCAGGATGCCGATGATGATGATGACGACGAGGAGCTCGATCAGGGTGAAGCCGTCCTCATGTTGGTACCGCCGCATGCATGTCACCCCCCTCGTGGGTGGTCGAAGGTTCGGAAGGCCGGAGGGGCGGCTCCCCTGGGGGAACCGCCCCTCCGGGACGAGAGCCTGCGTCAGCAGGCAGCCTCCTCGGGCGCACCCACGTTGCTGTCGTAGCGGTAGGTGACGCCGGCCAGGCGGGAGTCGGTGACCTCGAGGCAGTAGCCCGTCGCGTCAGCCGAGTCGACGACCGGGGTCAGGGTGCCCGAGTACTTGAAGCCCTCGTTCGCCGTCAGGCTCGCGGCGGTCTGGCCGGTGTAGTCGCCACCGGTCTCGGTGGCGGCGGACTCGATGGCGGTCGCCATGTTCTTCAGCGCCGACTTCATGTCAGCCTTGAAGCCCTTCTCCCGCTGGCGCAGGAAGACCGGGATCGCGATCGCGGCGAGGATGCCGATGATGATGATGACGACGAGGAGCTCGATGAGCGTGAAGCCACCGTCGCGCTCGTCCATGGACTTGCGGATGCGAGCAAGCATCTGATTGTTCCCCTTCGGAACTGTGCTCCGGTGAGCCATGTCCGGCAGATCCCCCGGGGTGGTTCCCCTTGCGGGGCCCCCGACCGAGGCAGCTGGGCCGACCTGCGAGCAGGTCCCCTGGCTTTGCGGCCCCGCCTCACGGCGGGTGTGCCTTTTTCCGGCCTGTGCGGCTCGATGACGAGAGAGTGATCGTCCTGAGTGCCTCGGTTCTTGAGCCCATCCATGGGTCTACGAAGCGATTCACCCGTTCGGCGCAGGCCGAACGACCGGGCCCCGGACATGCCGGTGCGACGACCCCCCTGGGGAGCCGTCGCACCGGTCGGACGGTCTGGCTACTTGATCAGGTCGAACAGCTTGAAGATGGGCATGTACAGGGCGATGATCATCGATCCGATCACGCCGCCGAGGACGGCGATCATCAGCGGCTCGATGAGCGAGGTCAGCGACTCGGTGGTCGACTCGACCTCCTGGTCGTAGAACTCCGAGATCTTGTGCAGCATCGTGTCCAAAGCACCGGTATCTTCGCCCACGGACATCATCTGCACGACCATCGGCGGGAAGACCTTGTGCTGACCGAGCGGGGCCGTCAGCGACTCGCCCTGTCGCACGCTGTCCTGCACGTCGCGGATCGCCCGGGCGAGGACGACGTTGCCGGTGGTCTCGGCGACGATGTCCAGGCTCTGCAGGATGGGCACGCCGGAGCTCATCATCGTGCCGAGGTTGCGGGCGAACCGGCTGAGCGCGATCTTCTGGAACAGGGTGCCGAAGATCGGGATCTTGAGCTTGATCGGGTCGAGCACGTTGCGGACCCGTTCGGTGTGCTTGACCCGGCTCCAGACGACGAACCCGGCGACCAGCCCGATGACGAGCGGGATCGCGCCGATCTTGAGGAACTTCGACATGGCCACCAGCACCCGGGTCGGGGCCGGGAGCGTCCCGCCGAGGGTGGAGAACATGTTCGCGAACACCGGGACGATGAACAGCAGCATGCCGACCACGGCCAGGATCGCGATGACGAACACGACCACCGGGTAGGTCATGGCTGACTTCACCTTGCCGCGGAGCTTGACCTCGGCCTCGTAGTTCTGGGCGATCTGCAGCAGCACGGTGTCGAGGAACCCGCCAACCTCACCGGCGCGGATCATGTTGACCATCAGCGGCGGGAAGACGTCGGGGTGCTTGGCGAGCGAGGTCGACAGCGACTGGCCGGTCTCGACGTCGGCCCGGACCTGGCCCATGTACTTGGCCAGCTCCTTGCTCTGGGTCTGCTCCTCGAGGATCGTCAGCGCCCGCAGCAGGGAGAGGCCCGAGTTGATCATCGTGGCGAACTGCCGGGCCATGACCGCGAGGTCCTTCAGCTTCACCTTCGCGCCGAACCGGGGCAGCTTGATCTCGGTCTTGAGGCCGCCGCCGGTCTGGGTGATGCTGACCGGCGCGTAGCCCATGCCCTTGAGCTTCTGGGCGACCGCACCGGCGGACTCCGCGTCGATCGTGCCGGTGACGATCTTCCCGGCCCGGTCCCTGACTGCGTACTGGTAGCTCAGCGTCGCTGCCATCGTCTGCTCCTCAGCCCCGACCGGTGAGCCGGTTGAAGTCCTCGTGGTGGTGGCACTTCTCCAGGCCGGTCTCGTAGGTGATCCGGCCCTTCTTCACGAGGTCAGCCAGGTGCTGGTCCATCGTGTGCATGCCGTGCTGGGAGCCGGCCTGCATGGCGGAGTAGATCTGGTGGGTCTTGCCCTCGCGGATGAGGTTGCGGATGGCCGGCGTCACGTTCAGCACCTCGGTGGCCACCGCGCGCCCCCTGCCGTCTGCGGTGCGCGCCAGCGTCTGGCAGACCACGCCCTGCAGCGAGCCGGCCAGCTGGACGCGCACCTGCTGCTGCTGGTGCGGCGGGAAGACGTCGATCATCCGGTCGATGGTCTGGGCGGCGTCCTGCGTGTGCAGCGTGGCGAAGACCAGGTGCCCGGTCTCGGCGGCCGTCAGCGCCACGGAGATCGTCTCCAGGTCGCGCATCTCGCCGACCAGGATGATGTCCGGGTCCTGACGCAGCACGTGCTTGAGCGCGTTCGTGAAGGAGTAGGTGTCCTCCCCCACCTCCCGCTGGTTCACCAGGCAGCCCTGGTGCCGGTGCAGGAACTCGATCGGGTCCTCGACCGTCATGATGTGGTCGCGCCGGTTGCGGTTGGCCAGGTCCACCAGCGACGCGAGCGTCGTCGACTTGCCGGACCCGGTCGGGCCGGTGACCACGACGAACCCGCGGGGCAGCATGGCGAAGTTGGCGACGGCCGGCGGGATGCCGAGGTCCTCCAGCTTCTTGATCTCGTAGGGGATCAGCCGGAAGGCCGCGCCGACGGAGTCGCGCTGGCGGTACATGTTGACCCGGAACCGGGCCTTCCCGGGGACCGAGTACGCGAAGTCCAGCTCGAGGTTCTCCTCGAACTTCTCGCGCTGCCGCTGGGTGATCGCCGCGTACATGGCTCGCTGGATCATCGGCGGGGTGAGCACCGGGTACTCGTCCACCGCGGTGAGGTGGCCGTTCAGACGCAGCTGCGGGCGCGCCCCGGTCGTCATGTGCAGGTCAGAGGCGCCTCGGTCGACGACCATCGACAGCAGGCCGAGCAGATCCAGGTCTGCGGCTGCGGTGGGCTCCTCGGTCGTGGCCCGCTTGTACGCCCCCTCGAACGCCTCCGACTCGGCCAGCCCGACCGCTGCGACCGCGGCCGCGACCGCCTCGGAGGCGACCGGCTCTGCCACCGGCTCGTTGACCGGCGCCTCGAACGGGGCGGGAGCCGTCACGGCGGGCGCGACCGAAGGTGCAGCGGCCTGCGGAGCCACCGCGGGCGCGACGCCGTCGGGCGCGACCGGAGCCGCGACCAGCGCGGCCGCCAAGTCGGCCACCGGCGCCGGAGCGGCGGGTGCGGGAGGGGCCTCGAACGGCACGAACGAGAAGGCCGCCTCGGCCGGCTCGGACACGGCCGCGGGCGGCTGCCAGCTCGGGTCGAGCGGCGACACAGCCGTGGCGTCGTCTCCTCCGGCGACTGGCGACGGTCCCGGAAGGAACCCTCCGCTGAAGCCGTTGGTCTCCACTAGTGCCCCCTTCACGGGCGCGCCGGACGGCGCGTCAGGTCGGTCCTGGTCCTCGATGGCATCGGCGGGTCGCCCGGTCTGCTTGAGGCGTGTACCTACACGACCACGCGCAGGATCTCGTCGATGGACGTGACGCCCTGGGCGACCTTGAGCATCCCGTCCGTGCGCAGGGTGACCATGCCCTCGGCCCGGGCGACGTCCATGATCTGCGACGCGGGCGCGTGCTCGACGGTCAGCCGCTCGATCTGCTCGCTGCGCGGCATCACCTCGTGCAGGGCCAGCCGGCCCTTGTACCCGGTCTTGGCGCAGGCGGAGCAGCCGAGTGGCCGGTAGAGCGTCGGCAGGTCCTCGCCCTCCTGCCACGGGAACCGCGCGGTCACGAGCGCCTCCGCGCTGGGCTGGTACGGCTCCTTGCACTTCGAGCAGAGCCGTCGGGCCAGCCGCTGGGCCAGCACGCAGTCCACCGCCGACCCGACCAGGAACGGCTCGATCCCCATCTCGGTCAGCCGGGTGATCGCCGATGGGGCGTCGTTGGTGTGCAGCGTCGACAGGACCAGGTGACCGGTGAGCGCCGCCTCGATGGCGATCTGAGCGGTCTCGTGGTCGCGGATCTCACCGATCAGCACGATGTCGGGGTCCGAGCGGAGGATGGACCGCAGGGCCGAGGCGAAGTTCAGCCCGGCCTTGTTGTTCGTCTGGACCTGGTTGACCCCCGCCAGCCGGTACTCGACCGGGTCCTCGACCGTGATGATGTTGACCTCGGGCCGGTTGAGGATGTTCAGCGTCGCGTACAGGGTCGTGGACTTGCCCGATCCGGTCGGGCCGGTGACCAGGATCATCCCGTACGGCTTGGTGAACGAGCGGGAGAACCGCTCGTAGTTGATCGTGGAGAAGCCGAGATCCGACAGGTCCAGGCGCGCGGTGGAGTTGTCCAGGATCCGCATGACGACCTTCTCGCCCCACACGGTGGGCAGCGTCGCCACCCGGAGGTCGATCTTGCGTCCGTTGGCGCTGACCGACAGCCGGCCGTCCTGGGGAATCCGCCGCTCGGCGATGTTGATGTCCGCCATGATCTTCAGCCGGCTGATCACCCCCGACTGGATGCTCTTCGGGGAGCGCATGACCTCGTGCAGCACCCCGTCGATGCGGTAGCGGACCTTCAGCTCGCGCTCCCCCGGCTCCAGGTGGATGTCCGAGGCCCGGTCCTGGATGGCCTGGGTGATGAGCGCGTTCACGTACCGCACGATCGGGGCGTCGTCGACGACCTCACGGACCTTGGACAGGTCCTCCTCGTCGTCGCCGGTGTCCAGCGCGGCGCTGAGGTCCTCCAGGTCCGAGTCCGCCCGGTAGTACCGGTCGATCGCGCCGAGGACGTCGGTGCGGGTCGCGACGCACGGCTTCACCTCGAGCTGGGTCACCGCCCGGACGTCCTCGATCGCCAGGAAGTTGGCCGGGTCCGCCATCGCCAGCAGCAGCCGGCCGTCGTCGTCGAACCCGATCGGCAGCACGACGTAGCGGCGCGCCATGGCGCCGCTCACGATCGCGCAGGCCGAGACGTCCACCGGGTAGTCCCCGAGCTCGACGAAGGGCATGCCGATCTGCTGGGCCAGGGCGGCGACGAGCTGCGCCTCGGTGAGGACGCCCTGGTCGACCAGCACCCGACCGAGGGCCCGCCCGGCACGCTGGTGCTCGACGTAGGCCTCCTGCAGCTGCACGGACGTCACGAGACCGCCCTCGAGCAGGATGTCCCCCAGCTGCTTCACGATCGCTCCGTTCGCCTGTGGTCGTCCCCGCCCCACGGATCGGCCGATCGGGGGAACACCTTGAACGATCCGGCCGAACCCGTCGCCGGTCAGTCGCGTCGGGCGATCTGCCCGACCACGGCATGGAAGGCCCGGATGCGGGGGTCACCGGAGGGCAGCCGCACCTCGGAGCCGTCGGTGAAGACCAGCCCCACCACGTCGCTCACGGGTGCACGGTGACGGTCGGCCGGGCGTCCCGGACGCGGCGTCGGTCGCGGTGCCCGCCGGGGCTCGCCCAGCAGGAACTCGCCGACCAGCCGGCCGAGCAGACCCACCGTCAGACCGTCGCTCGCTCAGCCTCGACCTCGTCGAGGACGGCGTAGAGCAGGGCGAGCAGGACGGACTTGACGGACTCCCGCTCGGTCGCGTCGCACGGGAGCAGGGCCACGGCGGGATCCAGCTGCAGCACGTCCCGGATGCGCTCCTCCTCCGCCAGGTCGATGCCGTCGCTGCGGTTGAGCGCCACGACGTAGGGCACCTTGGCCATGGACCGGAAGGCCCCGAGGATGCCGATGGCCTCCGCCAGGGAGTCCTCGCGGGCGGCGTCCACGAGCAGCACGTAGCCCAGCATCCCCTCGCCGAGGATCTCCCACATGAAGTCGAAGCGCTCCTGCCCCGGCGTGCCGAACAGGTAGAGGATCAGGTCGCGGTCGATCGTGATGCGGCCGAAGTCCATGGCCACCGTCGTCTCGGCCTTGCGCGACCGGGTCGAGTCGGTGATGCCGCGCTCGGTCGAGAGCACCGTGATCTCGCTGATCGTGCGGATCAGGGTGGTCTTGCCGGCCGCGAACGGACCGGTCACCACGATCTTGACGGCCTGGCCGCCCCGGCGGTTGCGCATCCTCGTCATCCCTACAGCCCCCGGACGCCGGCGATGAGCCTGAGCAGCAGGCTGCGGTTGACGCTCGGGTCACGCTCGATCAGCGACCGGGCTTCCGGGTCGGGGGCGACCGCCGTGCTGCCGTGCACCTCGCCCACCGAGCTGCCCACCGAGCTGCTGACCGAGCTGCTGACCAGGCTGCCGACCGGGCTCAGCGTCGAGGCGGGCTGGGGGTCGGGACGGCGCACCGGGCTGAACGTGGGCTCCGGCCGGGAGGTGACTGGGGGGCCGGCCGAGCGGCCGACGGGGGCCTCCGGCCGTTCCTCGGGGGCGTCACCGGCCTCGGGCGCAGCCGTGGCCGAGGGCTTGGGGGCCGCCGGTGGCTCGGTCGCGCGGACCGGTCCGGCGTCGGCGCCGGTGCCTTCCAGGCCGGCCAGCAGGGCCATCCGTCGTGCCACACCGGTCACGTGGTCGTCGTCGCCGTCGCGGACGGCGACCAGACCGCGACCGACCAGGCCGGCCAGGGTCGACACCACGGCGAACTGCCCACACCCGGTGACGTCGACCAGGTCGCGGACCCGGCGGCGACCGTCGACCAGGGCGAGCAGCGCCCACTCGTCGCGCGTGACGTCGGGGTCGCCGGGGAGCACCACGGGGAGCGTGAGCACGGCGTCCGGCGAGGGAATCACCGTGGACGCCTGGTCCCAGGCCTCGCGCCGCCGGTTGGCCTCCTCGACGACCCAGTCCGTCGTCAGCTGGACGCCCACGTCGTCGGGGTTGTCCTCGTCCATGGAGAAGGCGAAGTCGCCCTGCGCCCAGCGCAGCAGGTCGAACACGGCGTCGATCGCCTGTTCGGTGGCCGCCTCGCGCAGCAGCTCCTCGTCGACCCCACCCGACTCGAGCAGGGCCCGACCGACGCCGACCTGGCCGGCGCCGGCCCGCTCGATCGCGTCGCGGAGGGCGGCGTCGCCGACGACGCCGCTGCCGATGAGCCGACGAGCCAGTGACTGACGCGCCTCCTCGGCCGAGGCTCCGGTCACCGCGCCGTTGGCGAAGTACACGACGCCCCTGGCTCCGGCGTTGCGCAGGTGCAGGCCGCCGGCCTTCTTGGTGTAGCTCAGCAGCTGGAACACGTCGGGGAGGCCGAAGGCGTCCAGCGAGCCCTCGAGTTTCACGTCAGGTCCGTTTCCGTGGTCGCGGGGCGGGTAGGGAGAAGGTCAGGACCAGGGGGCCGGGTCGGCGGGTCCGCCGGCCTGGTAGCCGGTCCATCCGGCCGGCTCGGCCGCGTGGTGCCCGTTGCTGCGGACGATCGGGGTGACGCCGGCCGGGTCGGTGCCCTCCAACAGCTCGTCCCAGCCACCGGCGGACGCGTGTTCGATCGGGGGGACGGCGGCCAGGACCGGCACCGGCGACTCCACGACCTCGGTGCGCAGGGCGGCGGCCACCGCCTCGGCGGCCCGGCGCAGCTCGTACCGCACCAGCCCGATCTTGGCTCCGCGGGCAGTCACGCCCACCAGCACGGCCTCGTCGTCGGCGGAGACCAGGCACACCGTGCCGTCCTCGCCCTCGACGTACACCTGGGTGAGGTCGCCACGGCCGAAGCTCTCGGCGGCCCGCTCACCCAGGGAGAGCAGCGCCGCGCACATGGCCGCGACCCGGTCCTCGTCCATGCCGACGGGCAGCGCCGACGCCATGGGCAGGCCGTCGAACGAGACGACCGCGGTCGCCTGAACCTCGGGCGCGTGCGCGAGCAGGTCGGCGAGGGCCTGGTCCAGCTGCGCGGAACGACCGGTGGTGGTGTGGTCGGACATCGGTCACCCTCTTCGGAGCACGGGCGGGACGCCAGGTCTCCGGCGGCCTCCTGCACTCCTTCGGCGCAACCGGGCCGACGCTTGAGGCTGACCTAGGGACGGCTGAGCGCGGACCGGCCGGCGCTCCGCATGACCGACACCAGCCGCGCGGTCGACCGGGTGCTGCCCGTCATGAGCAGCACCTGCCGGGCCGCCTGGTGCACCAGCAGGTCGAGACCCCCCACCACCCGGCCGCGGCGACCGACCCAGGCCGCGGCCAGGGGTGACGGCCAGGGCCGGTAGACGACGTCGAACAGGGTGCCAGGCCGCTCCGGGACGCAGCCGGCGAGGCCGTCGGCGGCGCCGGCGGGCACCGTGGAGACCACCAGGTCGGCGGCCAGCCCCTCCCCCGCCTCCGCCCACGGGCGACGCGCGACGTCGAGCCCGAGACGAGCCGCGCAGTCCTCCAGGTCGGCCGCGGCACCCGGACGCCGAAGGTAGACCGTCGACGCGCGTACTCCCCGACGGGCAAGAGCCGCGAGGGCCGACCGCGCGGTCGCCCCACCGCCGAGCACCGCGGCCGTGCTCGGACGGGGGGCACCCGCCTCGTCCAGGGCGGCCACCAGCCCGGGCACGTCGGTGTTCCAGCCGCGACGGACGCCGTCCAGCAGCACCACGGTGTTCACGGCGGCCACGTCCGTGGCCAACGGCTCCACCTCGTCGAGCAGCGGCAGCACGGCCTTCTTGAGCGGCATGGTCAGCGACAGCCCGGCCCAGTCAGGGCCGAGGCCGGCGAGGAGGCCGGGCAGCCCCGCCTCGTCGCACTCGATGGCCTCGTAGGTCCAGTCCAGGCCGAGCTCGGCGTAGGCCGCCCGGTGCAGCACCGGCGACAGCGAGTGGGCGACGGGACGGCCCGCGACCGCTGCCCTCACGAGAGCGCGGCCTTGAGCTCCGCCTTGAACCGCAGGAACTCCGCGTAGGAGGAGGTGAACTTGGTCTCCCCCGTGCCCGGGTTCACCGTCACGTAGTAGAGCCAGTCGCCCTCCTCCGGGGCGAGCGCCGCCCGCAGGGCGTCCTCCCCCGGCGAGTTGATCGGGCCGGGGGGCAGCCCCTTGACCCGGTAGGTGTTGTACGGCGAGTCGGTCTTGAGGTCCTCGGTGGTCAGCGTCAGGCCGTTCTTGCCGAGCGCGTAGACGACGGTGGCGTCGATCTGCAGCCGCATGCCGTCGTCGAGGCGGTTGTAGACCACCCGGGCGATCTTGGCGAAGTCCTCCGGCCGGCCCTCGGCCTCCAGCAGGCTGGCGACGGTCACGATCTCCAGTGGGCTGCGCCCCAGGGCCGCGGCCGAGGCCTCCAGGTCGACGGCGGCGGCCGCCTGCGTGAACCGGGCGACCATGGCGGCGAGCAGCTCCGGCGCGTCGGTAGTCGGCTGGACCTCGTAGGTGGCCGGGAACAGGAACCCCTCGAGCCGGCCTTCGGCGTAGTCGGGCAGGCCCAGCGACTCGGGGGCGGCCACCGCGGCGTCGAGTGCCGCGCGGTCCAGGCCGGCCCGAGCGATGAGGTCGAGCGCCGTGGAGAGTCTGGTGCCCTCCGGCAGCGTCACCCGGGTCACCACCCTCGAGGCCGGGTCCAGCAGCAGGGCCAGCGCGTCGGCGGCCTTCATCTGCTTGCGCAGGCGGTAGCTCCCCGGCTGGATGCGCTGGGAGCGGGTGTCCTTCTTGGCGGCGTCCACGAAGGCGTCGGCACTGCGCACCACGTCGGCCTGCTCGAGCGTCTGCCCGATCCGGCGCGCCGAGTCACCGGCCCGGACCTCGACCAGCACCTCGCCCTGTCCGGGACCGGCGTAGTCGGGGGTGGCGGCCAGCCACCGCAGCCCGATCGCGGCCACGAGACCCACCAGGGTGACCACCGCGAGCATCGCCAGCAGCACCGCCCGCCGGCCGCGACGAGGGTCGTCGCCGTCGTCGTGGGGGTGAGTGGTCCGAAAGCCCAGCTGGCTCATGTCCGCGTCCGTCCCGGCTCGTCGAGAGGGACCAGCGTCCCCGGCGGCTCCCCGGTCGCCCGCTCGGCGTCCAGGACCCCCTGCAGGATGATGGCAGCCGCCGCCTGGTCGACCACGGAGCGCCGCCGTCGCCCGCGGACCCCCGCCGCGCCGAGCGCTCGGGTGGCGTCCACGGTCGTCCACCGCTCGTCGACCAGCCGGACCCGGATGGGAGCCAGCCGCCGGGCGAGCTGCTCGGCGAACGCCCGCACCGACTGCGCAGCCGGGCCCTCCCCCCCGGAGAGCGAGACGGGCAGGCCGACGACGACTTCGGCCGCCTCGAACTCGGCCGCCAGTCCGGCCAGCCGGTCGAGGGCGCCGCTGCCCCGGCCCACGGTTTCCAGGGGCGTGGCGACCAGCCCGTCAGGGTCGGCCAGGGCCACGCCGATCCGCACGGAGCCGACGTCGACGCCGAGCCGGACGGCCACGTCAGGCCCCGAACGCCGAGGTCACCGCGGCCGCCACCGCCGCCAGCGCGTCCTCGATCCGGGCCGGGTCGGTGCCGCCGCCCTGAGCGACGTCGTCCGTCCCGCCGCCACCCCCGCCCAGGAACCCGGCTGCCACGCGGACCAGCGCCCCCGCCTTGGCCCCTGAGGTTCGGCCGGCCTCGTTCACGGCGACCACGACGGCGGGCTTGCCGTCGACGGTGGACACCATGGCGACGACGGCCGGACGGTCGCCCGGCAGCCGGCCCCGCACGTCGAGGGCGAGTCGCCGGAGGTCGTCGGTGCCGACGCCGTCCGGGGCTCGGTGGACGACGAGCAGCCCCGGTCCGACCCCGCGGGCGCCGCCGGCCAGCTCGGGCGCCGCCGCCAGGACCTGGGCGGCGCGAGCCCGCTCGAGCTCACGCTCGGCGTCGCGCAGGCGCCCGACCAGGGCCTCGACCCGGTCGGGGAGCTCCTCGCGTGGTGACTTCAGCGCCTCGGAGAGCTGCGAGACGAGCAGGTGCTCGCGGGCCAGGAAGCGGAAGGCGTCGGCCCCGACCAGCGCCTCGACCCGGCGCACCCCCGCCCCGATGGACGACTCCCCGAGCAGCTTGACCACGCCGAGCTGCCCGGTCCGGCGCATGTGCGTGCCGCCGCACAGCTCGCGGGCCCAGTCGCCCACGCTCACCACCCGGACCCGGTCGCCGTACTTCTCCCCGAACAGGGCCATCGCGCCGAGGGCGCGGGCCTCCTCCTGGGACATCACGACCGCCGAGACCTCCAGGTCGTCGAGCAGCACCTCGTTGACCCGCTGCTCGACGTCGGCGAGCACCGAGGGCGGAACCGCGCTGGGGTTGGGGAAGTCGAACCGCAGCCGACCCGGTGCGTTCTCCGACCCCATCTGGGTGGCGGTGTCGCCGAGCGCCTCGCGGAACGCCCGGTGGACCATGTGGGTCGCCGTGTGCGCGCGCGAGATCGCCCGCCGACGCTCCACGTCGACGAACGACTCCGCCTGCTCCCCGAGCCGGACCTCGCCGTCGACGACCCGCGCGCGGTGCACGACGAGTCCCGGCAGCGGGCTCTGCACGTCGAGGACCTCGACGACCGCCCCGCCCGCCAGCCGGACCAGACCCTCGTCGGCCAGCTGCCCGCCCCCTTCGGCGTAGAACGGCGTGCGGTCGAGGACCACCTCGACCTCGGTGCCGGCCCCGGCCGCTGGCACGAGCGACCCGGCAGCCGCCAGCCCGCGAACGGTGGCCTCACCGGTCACCTGCTCGTAGCCGACGAACTCGGTCGGACCCGCCGTGTCCAGCAACGCCCGGTAGAGGGACACGTCCGCGTGCCCGGTCTTCTTGGCCCGGGCGTCAGCCTTCGCGCGCTCGCGCTGCTCGCGCATCAGCCGGCGGAACTCCTGCTCGTCGACCCGCAGACCCTGCTCCCCCGCCATCTCCAGCGTCAGGTCGATCGGGAACCCGTAGGTGTCGTGCAGCCGGAAGGCCGTCTCGCCCGACAGCGTGGCGCCCCCCGCAGCCCGGGTGTCGGCGACCGCGATGTCCAGGATCGTCGTACCGGTGCGCAGCGTCTGCACGAACGCCGCCTCTTCGGCGTCGGCGACGACGTGGATGCGCGAGGCGTGGGCCGGCAGTTCCGGGTACTGGTCGCCCATCGCCTCGATCGAGGCGTCGACCAGCCGCCCGAAGACCCGGTCGTGGGCGCCGAGCAGCCGCATCGCCCGCACCGTGCGTCGGATGATCCGCCGCAGGACGTAGCCCCGCCCCTCGTTCCCGGGGGTCACCCCGTCGCTGATCAGCATCACCGCGGTCCGGGCGTGGTCGGCGACCACCCGCAGCCGGACGTCGTCGGCGGGGTCGTCGCCGTAGCGCCGCCCACTGAGCTCGCTGGCCGCTGCGAGGATGTGCCTCGCCGTGTCGATCTCGTGGATGCTGTCGACACCCTGCAGGACCGCCGCCATCCGCTCCAGGCCCATGCCGGTGTCGATGCTGGGCGCGGGCAGCGGACCCAGGATGGGGAAGTCGTCCTTGCCCTGGCCCTCGCCCCGGACGAACTGCATGAAGACGAGGTTCCACACCTCCAGGTAGCGCTCCTCGTCGGCGATCGGCCCGCCTTCGGCCCCGTGCTCAGGCCCGCGGTCGAAGTAGATCTCCGAGCAGGGGCCGCAGGGGCCGGGGACCCCCATCGACCAGTAGTTGTCGGCCATGCCGCGGCGCTGGATGCGGTCGGTGGGGACCCCGACGACGTCGTGCCAGATCGTGTAGGCCTCGTCGTCGTCGAGGTACACGGTGACCCAGAGCCGCTGGGGGTCGAAGCCGTAGCCGCCCTCGGCGACCGGGCTGGTCAGCAGCTCCCAGGCCAGGGGGATGGCCCGCTCCTTGAAGTAGTCGCCGAAGGAGAAGTTGCCGCACATCTGGAAGAAGGATGCGTGCCGGGAGGTCTTGCCGACCTCGTCGATGTCCAGGGTGCGCACGCACTTCTGCACGCTGACGGCCCGAGGGTGCGGGGCGGCGGCGTCGCCGAGGAAGTAGGGCTTGAACGGCTGCATGCCGGCGTTGACCAGCAGGAGGGTCGGGTCCGCGGCGATCAGGGACGCGGACGGCACGACGGCGTGCCCGCGCTCCTCGAAGAAGCGCAGGAATCGGCTGCGGATCTCGGCCGACCTCATGACGTGAACCGTCCTCCGGCTGTCGCTGGCGGTACCGCTGGGAGTACCGCTGGAAGTGTCGCTGGGACCGGCCCCGACCCTACCCGGGCGGGAGCTGCTCCCCACGCACGATCGACCGCAGCCGGGCCAGCCGCTCGGCCAGCTCCCGCTCGGCGCCGTGCCCGGACGGCGCGAAGTAGTCCCGGCCGTGGACCGCGTCGGGCGCGTACTGCTGCTGGACCACCCCGGACGGGTGGTCGTGGGCGTAGCGGTAGCCCTGGCCGTGGCCCAGCTCCTGGGCTCCTCGATAGTGCGCGTCGCGCAGGTGCGCCGGCACCGGCCCGACCAGGCCGCGCCGGACGTCGGCCACCGCCGCCTCGATGGCCAGGTACGCGGCGTTGGACTTGGGGGCGAGGGCCAGGTGGATGACGGCCTGCGCCAGCGGGATCCTCCCCTCGGGCAGCCCGACGAGCTGGACGGCCTGGTAGGCGGCGACGGCGAGCGGCAGGGCCGTGGGGTCGGCCGCGCCGACGTCCTCCGAGGCGAGGATGACCAGCCGGCGAGCCACGAACCGGGGGTCCTCGCCGGCCTCCACCATCCGGGCCAGGTAGTGCAGGGCGGCGTCGACGTCGCTGCCACGGATGCTCTTGATCAGCGCGCTGGTGATGTCGTAGTGCTGGTCGCCGTCCCGGTCGTAGCGCAGCGTCGCCCGGTCGACGGCTCGCTCGACGTCCGGCAGCTCGATCTCGTCCGCACCCCTCGCCCCGGCCGCGCCGGCGGCGGCCTCCAGGGCGGTCAGGCCCCACCGGGCGTCCCCTGCGGCGAGCCGGCTGAGCTGGGCGAGCACCTCCCGGCCGGCCCGGGGCCGGCCGCCCAGCCCGCGCGGGTCGGCGGCGGCGCGCTCGAGCAGGGCGGTCACGGCGGCCTCGTCCAGCGGACGCAGCGTGAGCAGCAGGCTGCGGGACAGCAGCGGGGCCACCACGGCGAAGTGCGGGTTCTCGGTGGTGGCCGCTACGAGGGTGATCCAGCGGTTCTCCACGGCCGGCAGCAGGGCGTCCTGCTGGGTCTTGCTGAACCGGTGGACCTCGTCGACGAACAGAATGGTCTCCCGGCCCCCGACTCCCAGGTCGCGCCGGGCCTGGTCGATGACCGCCCGGACCTCCTTCACCCCTGCCGAGACCGCGGACAGCTCGACGAACCGCCGGCCGGTGGCCCGGGCGATCAGATAGGCCAGCGTGGTCTTCCCCGTGCCCGGCGGCCCCCACAGCAGCAGCGAGGCCGGTGCGTCGCCGCCCTCGACCAGCCGGCGCAACGGCGAGCCCGGGGCGATCAGGTGGTCCTGGCCGACCACCTCGTCCACCGACGCGGGGCGCATCCGGACGGCGAGCGGGGCGGACGCCGCTGCCACCTCGTCACCAGCGGCGGTGAACAGGTCCTCGGGCACCCCGGCACCCTACGCGGCGCCCCCGCGTGCGGGCGGCCGGTCACGGTGCGCAACCCTTGGGCCGTGGGGATCGCGTGACTCAAGGTCTTGGGGCCTGGTGCTTCCGGCACCGCTGGTTCGTGCTGATGGTCTGGTCGGTCGTCCTCGCCTCGGGCGTGGCCGCCGGCGGCCTGGTCTTCGACCGCCTGGACACCGGGCGCGGCGGGGCGGACCGGATGGAGTCGCTGCAGGGGTACCGGCTGCTCGACGACACCGCTGCGTTCGGGCCGTCGGTGCTCGTCCTCGTCGACGGTGCCGCCGTGACCGACCCGGGCACCGCGGCGGCGGTGTCGGCGGCGGCCGCACGCGCGCGCGGCGTCGCCGGCGTCGGCCAGGTGGTCACGGCCGCCGAGGCACCGCCACAGGCCGGGCTGGTCGCCAAGGACGGCCGCGCCCAGCTCGTCTCGGTCGACCTGCGTCGCGACCTGGACCGAGTGGCCCGCGACGCGGCGGTGGCCGGGGTCGAGCAGGCGTTCCGCGGGCTGTCCGGCGCCCTGCCCGGGTCGGTCGTGCGGTTCGGCGGTCCGCTGCTCGTCTTCGAGGAGGTCACCCAGCAGGTCGAGCGGGACACCCGGCGCGGCGAGGCGGTCGCGCTCCCGATCGTGCTGCTCGTCCTGCTCGTGGTCTTCGGAGGGCTGCTCGCGGCCAGCCTGCCGCTCGCGGGCGCGCTGGCCGCCGTCGGCGGTGCCTTCGTCGCCCTGCTGGGCTTCACCTACCTCATGGACATCGACGCCAACGTGGTGCCGGTCACCACCGTGCTGGCCCTCGGCCTGGGCATCGACTACGCGCTGCTGCTGGTCAGCCGGTTCCGCGAGGAGCGCAGCCACGGGCTGGCCGTCGACGCGGCGGTGTCGGCGACCTGGGCGACGGCGGGCCGGACCATCCTGTTCTCGGGGCTGACCGTCGCCACCTCCCTCGCCGGGCTCTTCCTGATGGACTCGACGATCTACCGGGCCATCGGTGCGGCCGGGGTGAGCGTCGTCCTGGTGGCCATGCTCGCCGCGCTCACCCTGCTGCCGGCGCTGCTCGGGGTGTTCGGGCACCGGCTCAGCGCCCCTCCCGAGCCCGTGGGCGAGGACGGCACGTTCGCCCGACTGGCCCGGCTCGTCCAGCGGCGGTCCTGGCTGGTCGTCGTCGGGCTGCTCGCGCTGTTCGCCGTCCTGGGCGCGCCGTTCCTGCGGATCACGTTCGGGAACAGCGGGGCCGAGCTGCTCCCCCGATCCTTCGAGAGCCGCCAGGTCGCGGACGCCATCGACGCGCGGTTCGGCGACCGGGGCCAGGATCCGGTGATCGTCGTCGCGCAGTCGACGGTCGGCGAGCTGACCCGCTACGCGTCGGGGCTGGCCGGCCGGCCCGGGGTGGGATCGGTCTCGGTGGTCGAGGAGCGGGCCGGCGGGTACGCCGTCGTCCGGGTCGTCCCGGCGACCACGGCTGACGGCGGCGACGTCGTCCGGACGCTGCGGTCGGAACGGGCGAGCTTCCGGACCTGGGTGACGGGCGAGCCGGCCATCCTCGTGGACTTCACCGACGAGATCCGCACCAAGGGGCCGTGGGCTCTGCTGTTCGTCGTGGGCGCGACGTTCCTGCTGCTGTTCCTGATGACCGGTTCGGTCCTGGTGCCGGCCAAGGCTCTGATCATGAACGTGCTGTCGCTGTCGGTGACCTTCGGCGTCCTGGTGCTCGTGTTCCAGGACGGCTATCTGTCGGGGCTCCTCGACTTCACCCCGACCGGCACGCTCGAGACCTGGGTGCCGGTCATCGTCTTCGCGTTCGCGTTCGGCCTGTCGATGGACTACGAGGTGTTCCTGCTCGCCAGGGTCAAGGAGCTGTACGACGCGGGGCGCACGAACGACCAGGCCGTCGAGGTGGGGCTCCAGCGCAGCGGCCGGATCATCACCTCAGCGGCCCTGCTCGTGGTGATCGTCTTCGCCGGCTTCGCGAGCGGGCAGATGCTGGGCATCAAGCAGATGGGCGTCGCCCTGGCGCTCGCGGTGTTCGTCGACGCCACGCTCGTCCGGATGCTGCTGGTGCCCGCGACGATGAGCCTGCTCGGCGCGCGCAACTGGTGGGCGCCGCCCCTGCTGCGCCGGCTGCACGACCGGTTCGGCCTGCGCGAGTCCTGAGCGCGCCCCCCACTCCCGCACTCGCCCCTCCTCCCCTCCTCCCGATCGGCCCGATCGGCCCCATCGGGTTGATCATCGGCCAAACGGGCCCACCGCCGACCCGTAACCCCGCCCGGCCGATGATCAACAAGGAGAGGAGCCGTCGGCGCAGTCCCCTCCTGTTGATCATCGGCGGAACGGGTCCATCGCCGTCCCATGACCCCGCTTTGCCGATGATCAACGCGGGGGGAGTGATCAACACGGGGAGAGTGATCAACCTGAGGGAGGGTAATCAACGCAGGGAGAGTGATCAACGCGAGGGAGAGGGCGCCCGGCAGGGTCAGTTCCGGCGGGTGTCGGGGATCACGATCCGGCCCGGCTCGTTCGCCGCGGGCGCGATTCGGTCCACGGGGGGCTGGACGTCGACGCCGGCCTCCCGGCGCTGCTCGTCCGTGATCGGCGTCGGCGCGCCCGTCAGCGGGTCGAAGCCGGCGCCCGTCTTCGGGAACGCGATCACCTCACGCAGCGAGTCAGCCCCGGCGAGCAACATGCACACCCGGTCCCAGCCGAACGCGATGCCGCCGTGCGGCGGCGGCCCGTACTGGAACGCATCGAGCAGGAAGCCGAACTTCTCGTGCGCGTCCTCGCGGCTGAGCCCGAGCACGTCGAACACCCGCTGCTGCATCTCGCCGCGGTGGATACGGATCGAGCCGCCGCCGATC
>Ga0209798_10000667_pt1 | contig 20847 bp, 18 predicted proteins | sample DOMMetBare3Fresh_FD_187475 | JGI IMG/M metagenome (GOLD analysis project Ga0209798, IMG submission 187475) | Wetland sediment microbial communities from St. Louis River estuary, USA, under dissolved organic matter induced mercury methylation -... | ecosystem: Environmental > Aquatic >... | reverse complement strand
GCCGACCATCGTGACACCGCATCCGCTCGAGGCGGCGCGCCTGATGGCGTGCGATGTGCAGCGCGTGCAGGTCGATCGGCTGCGTGCCGCGAAGGAGCTGGCCCGCGAACTGGCCGCGACCGTCGTGCTGAAGGGCTCGGGCACGGTGCTGGCTGCCGCCGACGCGATGCCGCGCGTCAACCCGACGGGAAACGCACGGCTTGCGACCGCCGGCACCGGCGACGTGCTGGCCGGCTGGCTCGGTGGTCTCTGGGCGCAGCAACCGGCCGCAACCACCGCCATCGACGTCGCCAGTTGCGCCGCCTGGGTGCACGGGTGTGCGGCAGAGCCGGATGGCGGGCGCGGCCCGCTGCTGGCGGCCCGCCTGATCGAAGCCATGGCTCACGCCACCGAGTCGCTGCGCGACGGCTGGTCCTGAGGCGACGCTAACGCCGCGCCGAGCGCGTGCGCGTCGACCTGCCGCTCGACCGCGTCTTGCCCTCCGCGGTGCGCGGCCGCGCCTTGGTGGCCTTGGCCAGTCCGGCCTTGGCGTCGCGGTCGCGTGCCTGCACCTGGGCGAGCTCGTCGCGCACGCGCCGCGCATCGGATTTTCGTCCGCGCGCCAGCAGTCGCTCGTCCTCGCCTTCGCGCACCATGCGAAAGTCGATGCGGCGGCTGTCCAGGTCGACCCGGCTGACCTGCACGCGCACGCGCGTGCCGGCGGCATAGCGCGTGCCGCTGCGCTCGCCGTGCAGTTCCTGACGCACCTCGTCGAAGCGGTAGTAGCCGCCGCCGATCTCGGTGATGTGCACCAGTCCGTCCACGTACAGATCGTCCAGCGTCACGAACAGACCGAAGGAGGTCACGGCGCTGACCGTGCCGGAGAACTCCTCGCCGAGGTGTTCGCGCATGAAGCGACACTTGAGCCAGGCCTCGACGTCGCGCGACGCTTCGTCGGCACGCCGCTCGTTGCTGCTGCAATGGACGCCGACCGCGTTCCACTGCTCCAGCTCCAGCGCCGTCACGGCGCTTCGGGGCGGCGGCTTGCCGGCCACGCGCCGCTTCGCTTGCTCGTCGTGGTCGCCGCCTTCGAGGTGGTAACGCCGGTTGTGCAGCAGCGCCTTGATGACCCGGTGCACCAGCAGGTCGGGGTAGCGCCGGATCGGACTCGTGAAGTGGGTGTAGGCGTCGTAGGCCAGGCCGAAGTGCCCGCTGTTGGCCGCCGTGTAGTGCGCCTGCTGCATCGACCGAAGCAGCATCGCGTGGATCTGCGTGGCGTCGGGCCGTTCGCGCGTGGACAGCGCGATGGCCTGCAATTCGCCCGGTGTCGGCTGCTCGCTCAGCGGCAGGGCCAGGCCCAGCGTGCGCAGGTAGTTCTGCAACGTCGTGCGCTTCTCCGGCGTCGGGCCTTCGTGCACGCGGTACAGCGCCGGGTGGGTGCGCTCCTGGATGAACTCGGCCGCGCACACGTTGGCGGCCAGCATGGCCTCTTCGATCAGCCGGTGCGCCTCGTTGCGGGTGCGCGGCACGATGCGCTCGATGCGCCCGTTGTCGTCGCAGACGATCTGCGTCTCGGTGGTCTCGAAGTCGACGGCCCCGCGCGTGCCGCGGCGCTTCAACAGCGCCCGATACACCTCGTGCAGGTGGATCAGGTGCGGCACCAGGGCGCTGCGCCGCTGTGCCTCGGGTCCGCGCGTGTTGCCCAGGATCGCCGCGACCTCGTTGTAGGTCATGCGCGCGTGCGAGCGCATCACGCCGGGGAAGAACTGGTACGCGGTAATGTCACCGCCGGCATCGACCACCATGTCGCAGACCATGCACAGCCGATCTTCGTCGGGCACGAGCGAGCACAGTCCGTTGGACAGCTTTTCCGGCAGCATCGGAATCACGCGGCGCGGGAAGTACACCGACGTGGCGCGCTCGTAGGCGTCGGCGTCGATCGGCTCGCCGGGCTTCACGTAGTGGCTGACGTCGGCGATCGCCACCACCAGGCGCCAGCCTTCGCTGCCGGTCTTGGCGCGCCCGCGCTTGTAGGGCTCGCAGTACACCGCATCGTCGAAGTCGCGGGCGTCCTCGCCGTCGATGGTGATGAGTGGCACGTCGCGCAGGTCGACGCGCTGCCGGCAATCGACCGGCCGCACGTGGTCGGGCAGCGCGGCGGCCTGGGCAACCGCCTCGGCCGAGAAACGATGCGGCACCTCGTACTTGCGCACCGCGATCTCGATCTCCATGCCGGGATCGTCGATCTCGCCCAGCACCTCGACCACGCGGCCCACAGGTTGCGAGAACATCGAAGGCGGCTCGGTCAGTTCGACGGCGACGACCTGCCCGGCCGTCGCGGAGGCGGTGGCGTTCTTCGGGATCATGATGTCCTGGCCGTAGCGCCGGTCCTCCGGCGCGACCAGCCAGACGCCGTTCTCGTGCAGCAGGCGGCCGATGATCGACGTCTTGCGGCGCTCCACGATGTCGAGGACGCGGCCTTCGGGTCGCCCCTTGCGGTCGTAACGCACCACGCGCACGCGCACGCGGTCACGATGCAGCACGGAGTTCATCTCCTGCGGCGAGATGTAGATGTCGGCCTCGCCGTCGTCGCGCTGCACGAAACCGTGCCCGTCGCGGTGGCCTTGAACCGTGCCGACGACCTCGCTCATGAGCGCCGCGCCCAGGGGGGTCGGCGCCTGTTTGGTGATGGTGTTGATGCTAAAATCCTTCGTTGATGTACCTGCCCAGGTGGCGGAATTGGTAGACGCACTAGTTTCAGGTACTAGCGCTTAACGGCGTGGGGGTTCGAGTCCCTTCCTGGGCACCAGAATTTGCGTGAAGAAGCGGGCCGACGTCGTCGGCCCTTTTCTTTTTCAGACGGCGAACTTGCGGGCCAGCCCTTCGGGCTTCAGGTTGTCGTAGTCCTCGAACGGCTGGTGGATCCAAGGACTGGTGGGCAGCATTTCGACGAAGTAGTCCGGCGTGTATGTCGAGGCACCCTTGACCCAGATGACCGCCGAACGCAGCTCGCTGATCGACGGCATGCTGCGCAACCGATCGACCACCGCACGCAGCGTCACGCCCGAATCGGCCAGGTCGTCCACCAGCAGCACCCGTCCCGCCAGTTCGCCCTTGGGCATGGTGATGTACTTGGCCAGGTCCAGCCGGCCCTGGATGGTCCCGGCATCGGCCCGGTACGAGCTGGTCGACATGATGGCCAGCGGAATGTCGAACACCCGCGACAGCACATCGCCCGGACGCATGCCGCCGCGCGCCAGGCACAGGATCTGATTGAACTGCCATTTCGATGCCGCCACCTTGAGCGCCAGCCGCTCGATCAGCATGTGGTATTCATCCCAGGACACGTAGAGATGCTTGCCGTCGTCGGTGAGCATGGGTCGGGGCTCCTCGTTGCAATGGGTGTGGAACGCTTCAGCCGCGGAATGGATGCCGCAGCACGATCGTGTGCTCGCGATCCGGCCCGGTGGAGACCATGTCGATCGGCGTGTCGATCAGACTCTGCACGCGCTCCAGATAGCGCTGCGCATTGCGCGGCAGGTCGTCCCAGCGCGTGGCGCCAGCGGTGCTGCCGCTCCAGCCCGGCATGGTCTCGTAGCAAGGCTCGCAGGCTGCGATCTCGTCGGCATCCAGCGGCAAGATGTCGAGCTCGCGGCCGCCGAACCGGTATCCGGTGCAGACCTGGATCTGCGGCAGGCCATCGAGCACGTCGAGCTTGGTGAAGCACAGCCCCGACACACCATTGATGATCATCGAGCGTTTCAGCGCCGCGGCGTCGAGCCAGCCGCAGCGCCGCGCCCGGCCGGTGACCGTGCCACGCTCCTGACCGACGGTGGACAGGTGATGGCCGACCGTGCCCGGCGCGTCGATCGGCAGCTCGGTCGGGAAAGGCCCGCCGCCCACGCGCGTGGTGTAGGCCTTGGTGATGCCCAGGATGTAGTGCAGCATCTGCGGCCCGACGCCCGAGCCCGCCGCCGCGTTGCCGGCGACGCAATTGCTGGAGGTCACGTACGGATAGGTGCCGTGGTCGATGTCCAGAAGCGTGCCCTGCGCGCCTTCGAACAACAGGTTCTGCCCCGCCAGGTGCGCGCGGTGGATGCGGTAGCCCACGTCGGCCATCATCGGCGTGAGCTGCACCGCAGCCTGCATCGCCTGGTCGAGGATCGGTTGCATCTCCAGCGGCTTGGACCGCAGCATGCCGCTGAGGGCTTCGTTGTGCAGCTCCATCAGCTCGCGCAGCTTGGCCTCGAAACGCTGCGGATGCTTCAGATCCTGCACCCGCAGCGCGCGGCGCGCCACCTTGTCCTCGTAGGCGGGGCCAATGCCCTTGCCGGTGGTACCTATCTTGCCGGTGCCGTGGCTCTCGCGACGGGCCTCCCGGGCGGCGTCGACGGCCACGTGGAACGGCAGGATCAGCGGGCACGACTCGCTCAGATACAGGCGCGAACGCACGTCGACGCCGGCCGCCTCCAGCCGGGCCATCTCGGCCAGCAGGTGGCTCGGGTCGACCACCACGCCGTTGCCGATGTAGCAATCCACGCCCGCGCGCATCACGCCCGACGGGACCAGCTGCAGCGCAGTCTTGACACCCTTGATCACGAGCGTATGGCCGGCGTTGTGCCCGCCCTGGAAGCGCACCACGCCCTGGGCATGGTCGGTCAGCCAGTCGACGACCTTGCCCTTGCCCTCGTCGCCCCATTGCGTGCCCACCACCACCACATTGCGCCCGCGCGCGATCGATTGGTCTCGTGTCATGTCGATTGAGATTCGTTGCTGGGATTTGCGGCCTGTGCGCTAGGTCGCACGCACGACCCACTGTCCACCGGTCGCGACCAGTTCGCGGTCGCAATCGAATTCCTGCGCCTCGTGTTCGTGACCGGGCAGGATGCACACCACCGTTTCGCCTTGGCTGCGCAGCCGGCGGATCGCGGCACGCAGGCCTGGATCTTCGCCCCAGGACGCCCGCACCGCCGGGCGCGGCTGCATCGGCTTGGCCCAGCCGGCCAGGGCCTTCAGATCGAGGCTGAAGCCCACCGCCGGCCGGTTGCGCCCGAACACCGCACCGACCTCGTCATAGCGCCCGCCGCGCACCACCGCGTCGCCCGCACCGCGGGCATACACCGCAAAGCGCGCGCCGCTGTAGTAGGCGTAGCCACTCAGATCGGCCAGGTCGAAACCGACCCGCACACCCGGATGCGCAAGTTGCACATGATGCGCCAGCCAATCCAGGTCGTCGAGTGCGCTGCGGATCAGCGCGCGGTCGGGCAGCGTCGAGCGTGCGCGCTCGAGCACCGACTCGTCGCCGTACAGATTCACCAGCGCCGCCAGCGCGTCGCGTGTCGGCGTGGGGAACGACGCCGACAGCGCGGCGAGCGCGGCCGTGTCCTTCGCGGCCAGCGCCGACACCACCGCCTGCAGGCGCTCGCCATCGGCCGACACACCGGCCAGCACACCGCGCACGATGCGGGCATCGGCCAGATCCAGCAACAGGCCATCGAGCCCGGCTGCCAACAGGCCGTCGAGCGCAAGCTCCTGCACCTCGAGGTCGGCCTCCAGCCCGGCGTGGCCATAGATCTCGGCCCCCAGCTGCAGCGGCTCGCGGGTGGCGTGCGGCGCACCGGGGCGCGTGTGCAGCACCGGGCCGCAATAACAAAGGCGCGACACGCCGGAGCGATTGAGCAGGTGCGCATCGATGCGCGCCACCTGCGGCGTGGTGTCGGCCCGGATGCCCAGCGAGCGACCGCTCAGCTGATCCACCAGCTTGAAGGTGCGAAGGTCCAGCTCACGGCCGGTGCCCGACAACAGGGATTCCAGGTGCTCCATCAGCGGCGGCATCACCAGCTCGAAGCCATAGCTGCGCGCCATGTCCAGCAGCGTGCGTCTCAGCTCCTCGATGCGCCGGGCCTCCGAGGGCAAGACATCGGCAATGTGCTCGGGCAACAGCCAAGCGGAGGACATGAAAGACACCGGGGGATCAAAAACGGCATTGTACGGGTCGGTCGGCCAGCGACCACCCGGCCTGCGACCGCCGTGCCCCGCGCGTCAGCGCCAGAACACCACCAGCAGCAACAAGCCCACCAGCATGCTCGACAGGCCCAGAAAGCGGATCTGTCCGTCGCTCATGCGCATCGCGCGCTCGAACACCTCGCGCCAGGTGCTCGGACTCAGGAACGGCAGCAGGCCTTCGACCACCAGCATCAAGGCCACCGCGCCGATCAGGAAGTCGGACATGCCGTCGAGCGCCGCCGCGCTAGCGCTTCGGTGCCGGCGCGGATGTTGTCGGCGTGCCGCGCATGGCCTTGAAGAACTCGCTGGACGGGTCCACCACCATCACGTCGGAGCGATTGCGGAAGCTCGCGCGGTAGGCCTCCAGGCTGCGATAGAACTGCGCGAACTGCGCGTCGCGGCCGAACGCATCGGCGTACAGCGCCGACGCCTTGGCGTCGCCCTCGCCCTTGAGTTTCTGCGAATCGCGATAGGCCTCGGCAATGATCACCTCGCGCTGCTTGTCGGCATCGGCACGGATGCGCTCGGCGTCGGCTGCGCCTTGCGAGCGCAGCTCGTTGGCCACCTGCTGGCGCTCGGACTGCATGCGCCGGTACACCGAGTCGGTGATGTCTGCGACGAAATCGACCCGCTTGATGCGAACGTCGACCAGCTCGATGCCGAACGACTTGGCCTCGTCGGCCAGCCGGACGCGCACGTCCTGCATCACCTTGTCGCGCTCGCCGGCCAGCATGTTGCGCACGGTCCGTTTGGTGACCTCTTCGTTGAAGGCTGCCTGAACCACCTGGGTCAGCCGGCTCTCGACGTTGCGCATGTCGGTGCCGTTGTTGCGGATGAACTGGCGCGGCTCGACGATGCGCCACTTGACCAGCCAGTCGATCACCAGGCTCTTCTTCTCGGCGGTGAAGATCGGCCGTGTTTCGGTGCTGTCCAGCGTCTGGATGCGCTTGTCCAGAAACACGACGTTCTGGAACGGCGGCGGCAGCTTGGCCTTCAGGCCGGGCTCGATGATCACTTCCTTGATCTCGCCCAGCGCGTAGACGACACCCATCGACTTCTGGTCGACGATGAACAGCGTGGAGCTCGCGATCATCAACAGGATCAGCGCGCCGGCGACGTACAAACCGATTCGATTCATGGTTCCTTCCTCTCGCCTAGCGGCCTTCGCGGTCGCGGCTGCGCGCGCCGTCGCGCGAGCGCGGGTCGACCGCAGCGGCCGGGCCGGGTGTGGGCACGGCGGGCGGTCCGTCGGTGCCGGCATTGGGTGTGCCCATCGTCGACGCGGCGCCGGTGCCGGACGCCTGCTGGATCAGCCGGTCCAGCGGCAGGTACAGCAGGTTCGAGCCATTGCGGCTCTCGACCATGATCTTGCTGACGTTGGAGTACACCTGCTGCATGGTTTCGAGATACAGGCGGTCACGCGTCACCACAGGCGCGCGCTGGTACTCCGTGAGGATCGAGCGGAATCGCTGCGCGTCGCCGTCGGCCTGCGCGATGACCCGCTGCCGATAACCCTCGGCCTCCTCGCGCAGCCGCGCGGCCGTGCCGCGCGCCTTGGGCACGACATCGCTGGCATAGGCCTGGCCTTCGTTCTTCAGCCGGTCGCGGTCGGCGCCGGCCTTCACGGCATCGTTGAACGCGGCTTGCACCTGCTCGGGCACCTGCACGTGCTGCACGTTCACATTGACGACCAGAATGCCCGCGTTCAGGCGGTCGAGCTGGACCTGGATCGACTTCACCAGATCGGTGGACAGCGCCTCGCGCTGCTCGTACAGCACCGAGTCGACCTTGCTGCGGCCGACGATCTCGCGCACCGCACTCTCGGCGGCCTGCTCGACCGCCGAGTCCGGATCGCGGTTCTCGAAGATATAGGCCCGCGCGTCCTTCAGACGGTATTGGACCGTGAAGCGGATGTCGACGATGTTCTCGTCCTGCGTCAGCATCGACGAGTCGCGCAGGCCGGTGGCCTGGACCACGGTGTTTCGCCCGACGTCGCGCGAGCGCAGCTGCGTCACCGGCACGGTCTCGTGCGACTGGAACGGATACGGGAAGCGCCACTGGAAGCCGGCGTCGGCGGTGTAGCTGTACTTGCCGAACGAGCTGACCACCGCCTGGTGACCTTCCTGCACGATGAAGAAGCCGCTGCCGGCCCAGACCACGAGGATGACCAGCCCGATCAGGCCGGCGCCGATGCCGGCGCTCTTCATGTCCGGCTGGAACGACGGACCGCCCCCCGGTTCGGGATCGGGCCGACGCCCGCCGCCCTTGCCGCCGAACAGGCCGCCGAGCTTGCGGTTGAAATCGCGCCAGAGTTCATCCAGATCCGGCGGCCCGTCACCCCGGCCGGCCATCGCGATGCCGGTACCCGGACGCACGCGCGCCAGAACCGCCCGCAACACCGCCGCGGCGGCGCGCCAGGCGTGACCGGCGCGCTCCACAAAGGTCGATCGATTGTCCAGATATGCCGTCGATGGGCGCATGCTCATGCCATTCCAGTGGTTTGGGCCGATTGTCCGACAGTCGATGCCGGCGCCCCGTCTGCCCCAGTTGGAGACGCTTCGGTGGGGCTCAAGCCCTCGCCGCTCGCCGCGCGGGCGATCAGCGAGCGCAGGACATCGAGCCCGGTGCCGCGCAGCGCGCTGACGAACACACGCGGCACGACCTGGCCCGGCGCGCGTTCGATCCAGTCCAGCGACACACGCGGCGGCGGCTCGATCGCATCGAGCTTGTTGTAGACGAGGATCTGCGCAATGTCCTGCGCGCCGATCTCGGCCAGCACCCGCTCGACCTCGTCGCGTTGCTCCTGCAGCGTGGCACTCGACGCATCGACGACGTGCAGCAGCAAGTCCGCCTCTGAGGCCTCCTGCAGCGTGGCGCGGAAGGCCTCGACCAGCTTGTGCGGCAGGTCGCGGATGAAGCCCACGGTGTCCGACAGCGACACGCTGGTGCCGATGCTTTCCAGGTAGAGCGAACGCGTGGTGGTGTCCAGTGTCGCGAACAGCTGGTCGGCGGCGTAGGCGCGCGCCTTGACCAGCGAATTGAACAGCGTGGACTTGCCGGCATTGGTGTAGCCGACAAGCGATACACGGAACGACCCGCTCTTCTCGCGCGCGCGGCGCTGCGTGTTGCGCTGGCGCTTGACCTTCTCGAGCCGGGCTTTGACCGACTTGATGCGCTCGCCGATCATGCGCCGGTCGAGCTCGATCTGGGCTTCGCCAGGGCCGCCGCGGTGGCCCGCGCCGCCGCGCTGGCGCTCGAGGTGGCTCCAGCGCCGCACCAGGCGCGTCGCCAGGTACTGCAGCCGCGCCAGTTCGACCTGCAGCTTGCCCTCGTGGCTCTGGGCGCGGCGCGCGAAAATCTCCAGGATCAGCGCCGTGCGGTCGGCCACCTGCACGCCCAGATGGCGTTCGAGGTTGCGCTGCTGCGCAGGGCTCAAGGCCTGGTCGAACAACACGCCGTGCGCACCGTGCTCGGCCACCAGCGCCTTGATTTCGTCGGCCTTGCCGGCGCCGACGAACAACGCGGCATCGGGCGCCTTGCGCCGGGCGATGATGCGCGCCACCGGTGTGTCGCCGGCCGACTCGGCCAGCAGCGCCAGTTCATCCAACGTCGGGTCGAACGACGATCCGCGGCCGAAATCGACGCCCACGAGCACCGTGCGCGCGGGCTCGCCATCCGCCAGCGCAGGCAATTCCGCAGCGGGATTCAAGTTAGCGAGACAGCTGGGGTCGGGCGCGAGTCGATCCGGACAGCGTTCACGTCGCCTCGCCGTTCTCGTTGGTATGGAAGTTGACCGGACGGCCGGGCACCACGGTCGAGATGGCGTGCTTGTAGACCATCTGGGTAACCGTATTGCGAAGGAGCACGACGTACTGGTCGAACGACTCGATGTGCCCCTGCAGCTTGATGCCGTTGACGAGGTAGATCGAGACCGGAACGTGTTCCTTGCGCAGCAGGTTCAGGAACGGGTCTTGTAGGAGCTGCCCTTTGTTGCTCACGATATTCTCCGTGTTGTAGGTCGATTGAGTGCCACGTTATCACACGCGGCCCGCGGGCACCCGGACGAGCGTCAATCCTGCGCCAGCCACATGGACCCGTTTGGCGCGAAAAGGTTCGCCCGGCGCGTCAACGGTCGCTGTCGAAGGGGTTTCGCGAGGTCTTCAGTTCGATGCGCAGCGGTGTGCCCACCAGCTTGAAATGGGCCCGGATCCGGCCTTCCAGATAGCGTTTGTACGCGTCGGTGACATGTTCCAGCGCATTGCCGTGGATCACCACGATCGGCGGATTCATCCCACCTTGGTGCGCGTAGCGAAGCTTGGGCCTGAAATGGCCCGCCCGCTTCGGTGCCTGGTGGGTCACGGCGTCGAGCACCAGGCGGGTCAGCACCGGCGTGGGCAGCTTGGCGTTGGCCGAGGCGTGCGCCTGCGCGATTGCCTTCCACAGCGGCGCCAGCCCCTGGCGCTTGCGCGCCGAGATCCGCAACACCTCGGCGTAGCGCAGGAAGGCCAGCCGCTGCGCCAGCGAGCGTTCCAGCATCTCGCGCTGGTAGCTGTCCACGGCGTCCCACTTGTTCAGGGCGATCACCACCGCACGGCCGCTTTCCAGGATGTAGCCCGCGATGTGGGCGTCCTGGTCGCTGACGCCTTGAGTCGCGTCCAGCAGCAACACCACCACATGGGCGTCGGCGATGGCCTGCAGAGTCTTCACCACCGAGAACTTCTCGATCGCCTCGAACACACGCCCCTTGCGGCGCAGCCCCGCGGTGTCGATCAGCTCGAACCGCTGCCCTTGACGCTCGAACGGCACGTGGATCGCATCGCGGGTCGTGCCCGGCTGGTCGAATGCCACCAGCCGCTCCTCGCCGAGCCAGGTGTTGATCAGCGTGCTCTTGCCCACGTTGGGCCGGCCGGCCACGGCCAGACGGATCGGCTTGTCGGGGCCGGCACCGGCGTCGTCGGCGACGTCGAACTCGAAGCCTTCGAGCGCCGCGTCGACCAGGCTGCGGATGCCTTGCCCGTGTGCGGCCGACACGGCGTGCGGCTCACCCATGCCGAGCTCATGAAACTCACCCAGCGCGGGCGAATCGGCCATGCCCTCGGCCTTGTTCACCGCCAGCACGACCCGCTTGTTGGCCTGGCGCAGGTAACGCGCGATGTCGTGGTCCTGCGCCGACAACCCGGCGCGGACGTCGACCACGAACACCACCGCGTCGGACTCGGCCACGGCCTGCTGGGTCTGCTTGGCCATCTCGCGCACGATGCCGGTGGTGCTGTCGGGTTCGAACCCGCCGGTGTCGATGACGATGAATTCGCGCCCGTCGGACCTTGCGTCGCCATAGTGGCGGTCGCGGGTCAGCCCGGCAAAGTCGGCCACGATCGCATCGCGGCTCTTGGTGAGCCTGTTGAACAGCGTCGACTTGCCGACGTTGGGCCGGCCGACGATGGCGATCACGGGTTTCATGGTCCCGTATGCCCGACAGGCCGCGCGCGCACCGCCCCGAGGAGTTGACTCGGTGACGCTACCCGCCGATTCATTCGGGTCGGAACGCGAACAGCCCGCCGCTGCGAGTGACCACCAGGATCGTCGTGCCCGCCGCCGTGGGCCTGCCGACCACTTGCGAACCGTCGGTGGGCAATCGCAGCAAGGCCTGGCCGCTGTCGCGAGCCAGGAAATGCACCTGTCCCTCGCTGTCGCCGAACACCACCGTCGGCCCGACGACCAGAGGCCCGCTCAGCCCGCGGTACAGGTACTTTTCGTTGGTCCACGCGATGTCGCCGGTGCCGGACTTCCAGGCCGTGATGCGGTCGCTGGCATCCGCGCCGAACAGCAGCTCCGCGTCGCCGCCGATGGCTTGCACGCCGCCGACGTTGCGGCTCCAGCGCAACCTCGGCGTGGCCTCGAGCTCCGCGCAACCCACCGCCGACTGGAACGCACGGGCGCACAGACTGTCGCCCAGCCGGACCGCGGGCCCGACCAGGTCGGCCAGGCGCTCGACTTCGTTGGTGCCGCGCGGGTTGGCCAGCGGCACCTCCCAGCGCACCGTGCCGCGCAACGGATCCACGCCGGTGAGCAGCGCGCCCTGGCCCACCAGCAAGGTGTCGCGATGGGCCGTCAGCACGCCCGGCTGCGACAGCGTCAGCGCGTCGCCTGGCCGCTGCAGCAGCCACAAGGCACGCCCGTCGAGCACGTCGAAAGCCTGTACCGCGCGGTCGACGCCCATCACGAACACACGCTCGCCCGCCACCAGCGGCGGCGTCGTGGTCAGCGAATTCAGTCGTTTGCGCCAGCGTTCGGTGCCGCGCTCCAGCACCACGAGCTCGTTGCCGCGCGTCACCACCGCGGCGAACCGGCCGTCGCTGCCGACGCCCGCCGACAGCCGCGCACCGGCGCTGCCGCGCCACTGTTCGCGACCATCGATCGCCGTGAAGGCGGCCACGGTGCCCTCGCTGCCGGCGACGACGAAGGTGCCGTCGCGCACGGTCACGCCGAGCGGGAACTGCACCGCATCGAGCCGGACGCTCCAGACCAGGCGACCGGCGATCTTGGGTTCCAGCGGCTCCAGCGCGGTCGGTTTCGGCTTCTCGCTGGCGCAGGCGGCCAGCATCAAGGCCAGACACCAGCCCAGGGCCTGTCGCCCCATCACCGGCTGCCTGCGGGCGCCGACGCGGCGACCGCCTTGGCCGGTGCCGCACCGAGCGCGGTGAGCTTGGCATCGACCAGGCGCCGGTACTCCAGCTTCTCGTCCATGGCCTTCCAGGCCGACTGGTAAGCCGCCTTGGCCTCGTCCTTCTTGCCCTGCTCCAGCAGCACGTCGCCGCGCCGGTCGGCCGCCAACGCCGAGAACGGCCCGGATTCGACGGCGTCGAGCTGTTTCAGCGCCTCATCGTATTGCTTGCCATCGAGCAACACGCCCGCCAGGCGCAGTCGCGCCATCGTGCGGTATTCGCCCTCGACCGCATGGTCGATCACCCAGGTCAGCGCGGCACGCGCCTCGTCGACCTTGCCCTTCTCGTATTGCACCTTGGCGGCCAGCATGCCGCCCTGCTGCGCGAACGCGGTGCCGGCGTAGCGGTCCTTCAGATCGGCAAACACGCGTGCGGTCTTTTCGGCATCCCCGGCCTGCGCCGCGCGGTCGAGTTCGTCGAACATCGCGCCGGCCTTCTGCGCCTGATCGCGCTGCCACCACTGCCAACCGTTGAGGCCGGCGTAGACCGCCAGCGCAGCCACCAGCGCCCAGGTGATCAGGTTGCCGTACTGCTTCCAGAACGCCTTCAGCGCGTCGACTTGCTCCTGCTCTTGCAGGTCCAGATGTGTGGCCATGGGGTGGGTGGATCGAGTGTGAAAGCGCGAAGCGCGGATTATGCGTTGCGCAACTCGTGCGCCCAGTCGGCCGGGCTCGCCAGCGGTCGCAGCACCTGCTGGCCGGTGGCGTCGCGCAGAGGTTTCACGCCCACCATGCCCTGCGCGGCCTCGGCAGCGCCGAATATCAGCGCGAAGCGCGCGCCGCTGCCGTCGGCCCGACGAAACTGCGACTTCATGCTGCCAGGACCGTCCTTGCCGGCGGCGTGCAGCACGACGCACAGCCCCAGCGCGCGCAAGGCCTCGGCCACCGCGGTGGCACCGGCCATGGCTGCGGCATCGGGCACGATGGCGTAGGCGTCGGGTGCGACCGCGGGCACCGCGACGGCGGCCTCCTGCAGCGCGTCGAGCACCCGCTCGATGCCCATGCCCCAGCCGACCGCCGGGGCGGGCTTGCCGCCGATCATCTCGATCAGGCCGTCGTAGCGCCCGCCGCCGCACAAGGTGCCCTGCGCGCCCAGCCGCTCGCTGATCCACTCGAACACGGTCAGGTTGTAGTAGTCCAGGCCGCGCACCAGGCGCGGGTTGATGCGGTACGGCTGCCCCACGGCGTCCAGCGCGGCGCGCACGCGGGCCAGGTGATCCAGCGACGCGTCGCCGAGGAAGTCCATCAAATTCGGCGCTGTCTCGATGATCGGCTGCATGGCCGCATGCTTGCTGTCGAGGATGCGCAGCGGGTTGGTGTGCAGCCGGCGCCTGGCGTCGGCGTCGAGCCGGTCGGCATGGGCCTCGAAGTGCGCAATCAGCGCCGCACGATGCGCCTGGCGCTCGTGCTGCTGGCCCAGGCTGTTGAGTTCAAGCCGCACGTCGGTGAGCCCGAGATCGCGCCACAGGCTGCGCGCCATCAGGATGACCTCGGCGTCCACGTCCGGGCCGGGATAGCCGAGGGCCTCGACCCCGACCTGGTGGAACTGCCGATAACGGCCGCGCTGCGGCTTCTCGTGGCGGAACATCGGCCCGATGTAGAACAGCCGCTTGCCGCCCTCGTAGAGCAGCGAATGTTCGATCACCGCCCGCACCACGCCCGCGGTGGCCTCGGGCCGCAGCGTGAGGGCGTCGCCGTTCATCGAGTCGACGAAGGAGTACATCTCCTTCTCGACGATGTCGGTCACCTCGCCCAGGCCACGAACGAACAGCGCGGTCGGCTCGACGATCGGCGTGCGCACGTTCAGGTAGCCGTATCGCCGCATCAGTGCGCGCACGGTGTCCTCGAACCATTCCCAGCGCGCCGAATCGGGCGGCAGGATGTCGTTCATGCCTTTCACGGCTTGCAGCGGTTCAGCCATACGAGCGGATCGGTGGGTTCGGTTCGAATCGATTCCGGCGCGACGGCGCGCAATCAGCGGCCAATGCGTCAGCCGACGGCGGCGTAGCGTCGGTGGATGTAGTCTTCGACGACCTTCTGGAAATCCTGTGCAATCGCATCGCCGCGCAAGGTCATCGCCTTCTCGCCGTCGATGAACACCGGTGCCGCCGGCGCCTCGCCGGTGCCCGGCAGGCTGATGCCGATGTCGGCGTGCTTGCTCTCGCCGGGACCGTTGACGATGCAACCCATCACCGCCACCTTCAATGCCTCGACGCCCGGATAGCGGCTCTTCCACTGCGGCATCTGCGTGCGCAGGAAGCCGTCGATCTGCTGCGCCAGCTCCTGGAATGTCGTGCTGGTGGTGCGGCCGCAACCCGGACAGGCCGTCACGCTCGGGTTGAACGCGCGCAGGCCGAGCGACTGCAACACCTCGAGCGCGATCAGCACCTCCTGCGTGCGCGCCTCGCCAGGCTGCGGCGTCAACGACACGCGAATCGTGTCGCCGATGCCCTCCTGCAGCAGCAGCGCGAGCGCGGCGGTCGAGGCCACCGTACCCTTGGTGCCCATGCCGGCCTCGGTGAGGCCCAGGTGCAGCGGGTAGTCGCAGCGCGCGGCCAGCGCGCGATAGACGCTGACCAGATCCTGCACTCCGCTGACCTTGCAGCTGAGAATGATCTGGTTCGGATCCATGCCCAGCTCGGCGGCCTGCCGAGCCGATTGCAGCGCCGATTGCACGAGCGCCTGATACATCACGGGCTTCGCGTCCCAGGGCTCGGCGCGCCGGGCGTTCTCGTCCATCAACTCGGCCAGCAGTTCCTGGTCGAGGCTGCCCCAGTTGACGCCGATGCGCACCGGCTTGTCGTGGCGGCACGCGGCCTCGATCATCTGCGCGAACTGCCGGTCGTGCTTCGCGCCCTTGCCCACGTTGCCCGGATTGATGCGGTATTTCGACAGGCTCGCGGCGCAGTCGGGAAAGTCGGTCAGCAAGCGGTGGCCGTTGAAGTGGAAGTCGCCGATCAAAGGCACGTCGATGCCCATGCGGTCGAGCTGCTCGCGAATCGCCGGCACGGCCTGTGCGGCCTCGGGCGTGTTGACGGTGATGCGCACCAGCTCGGAGCCCGCGATCGCCAGCTCTTTCACCTGGATCGCCGTACCGATGACATCCACCGTATCGGTGTTGGTCATCGACTGCACCCGCACCGGCGCATCACCGCCGATCGTGACCACGCGCTGGCCCCAGACGACGCGCGCCTGCCGCGAGCGCCGTGGTGCGGGCGCTGCGGTGGCGATGGCGAGGTCGGCCTGACTCATGACAGGCCCCGAGCGCTGGCGACGTGGCGCGGGCTCATCGCAACTCCATGCGCACGACATTGTCGCGTCCGGCCGGCGCGAGCGTCACGCGCTTGCCGCGCAACAACACCTCGGTGGCCGGGCCGTTGCCGATCACCAGCCGAAGCGGCACCGCGCCGTCGAGGCCGACCGATTCGCCCGGCTGCAGCGTGCGCGACAGCAATACCGCGCCCTTGGCATCGCTGACCTCGACCCAGGACGGCTCGGTGGCGCGCACCACCGCCATGCCGGCCGGCATGGCCTGCGCCGCGTCCGACGCCGCAGCGGGGGGCGCCGAATGCACGGTCTCCGTCACCACGACAGGGCCGCTGCCCGCCGACTCTGACACGGCCGCGATGGGCTGGACCTCCGGCCGCGGCAATGCCTTGGGGCTTTCACGGGTCGCCATCGATGGTGCCGCCTTGGCCTGCGGCGGCGTGGCCGTGCCGCCCGAGGCGGTCATCAGGCTCGCCGGCAGCCATTGGCCGCGACTGGGCCACAACACGAAACCGGCGGCCGCCGTCAGCAGCACCAGCACGACCCAGAATACCGGTTGGTGCCAGATCTGGCTCTCGACCGGCTCGGAGCGGCCCGGCCGCTCGCGAAACGGCGCCTTCAGGCCCTTGTCGACCTTCTCGAGCATGCCTGCGCCGGCGCTGGGCAGCAGCTCCAGGATCGGCTTGGCGTCGATCTTCAGCACGCGGCACACGCTCTGCGCCAACGCGCGCACGAACGTGGTATCGGTCAGTTCGTCGTAGCGTCCGTTCTCGAGCGCGTCGAGCTTGTTTGGCGGCACCTTGATCGCCGCGGCCAGCGCCGCGATGTGCAGCCCCTGGCGTTCGCGCGCGGCCCGCAGCAGCGAACCGGCGCTGCGCGCCTCGGGCGACGGCGTGTCTTGCGGGCTTTCACTCATCGAAACGGCCCCGCTCGTAGGCCAGCGCCTCGGACGACTGCGGAAAGCGATTGCGCAGCTGCTGGCCGAAATCGCGCACGGCCGATGTGTTGCCAAGCTTGCGCTCGATGCGCGCGGCCAACCACAGCGTCTGCGCGCTCGACAGATCGGTGATCGAATTGACGCGCCGGATGTAGAACCGCGCGCGCTCGAACTCGCCCCGCCGGTACAGCACATCCGACAGGTTCACCGCCGTCGCCGGGTTGGTCGGGTCGAGCTCGTAGCTGCGTGACAGGCTGCGTTCGGCCTCGGCCAGCGCGCCGGCGCGACCCTGGCACACGCCCAGCGCCATGTGGCTGCGCGCCAGCGCCGCGTATTGCGGTTGCGCGACGGCTTGCTGGAACATCGCGATCGCCTCCGGATAACGCTGGCGCTGGCACATGAACCATGCGTAGTTGTGCATCGCGTCGGCGTCGCGCGGATTGACCTGCAGCGCGCGGCGGAAGCTCTCCTCGGCCAGCCGCTCGTCGCCAAGCGCCGAGTAGATCAGGCCACGCAGGTTGAGTGCCTCGCCGAGATCGGGCTTCATGGTCAGCGCCTGCTTGACCTCGTCGAGTGCTGTCTCGAACTGGCCGCGGCTGTAGTAGCCGCCTGCGAGCTCCAGCCGAACGCGGGCACGGCGGTCGGCGTCGGGCTGGTCGGACGTGGTGACGCGGTCGCGCGGCAGGACATCGGGCGCGGTGGCACATCCGAACAGCGCGGCCAGTGCCAGCAGGCAGGCACCGGCGGTCTGGGCAAGCGAGGCAGTCACGAGCGGCGCTCCAGTCAGTGGCGCACGCCGGCGTCTGCCGGGTGCAGCCGGATCGCCGGCCGCGACAGACGCTCGCCGGCGCGGGTGCGGTCCTGCACCTCGCCGGCCAGCTGGCCACAGGCCGCCGCGATGTCGTCGCCGCGCGTCCTGCGAATCGTGGTCACCAGACCGGCGTCCTGCAGCACGGAGGCAAACGCCAGCACGCGCTCGCGCGGCGAGCGCATCAGGCCGGACTGCGGGAACGGATTGAACGGGATCAGGTTGAATTTGCAGGCCACGCGCGAATGCACCAGCCGGACCAGCGCGCGCGCTTGCTCGGGCGAGTCGTTCACGCCGTCGAGCATGCAGTACTCGAAGGTGATGAAGTCGCGCGGCGCGGCGTCGAGGTAACGCCCACAGGCGTCGAGCAGCTCGGCGATCGGGTACTTGCGGTTGATCGGGACCAGCTGGTCACGCAGCGCGTCGTCGCCGGCGTGCAGCGAGACCGCCAGCGCCACCGGGCAATCCTCGCGCAGCCGGTCGATCATCGGCACCACACCCGAGGTGGACACCGTGACGCGCCGGCGCGACAGCCCGTAGCCATGGTCGTCGAGCATCGTGCGCAGCGCGGGCACCAACGCCGTGTAGTTCTGCAGCGGCTCGCCCATGCCCATCATCACCACGTTGTCGATCGCGCGCTCGCCCTCGGCCAGGCCCAGCCGGCGGCGCAGCGTGTGCTCGGCAAACCAGAGCTGGCCGAGGATCTCGCCGGTGCCGAGGTTGCGGCTGAAGCCCTGGTGGCCGGTGGAACAGAAGCGACAGCCCACCGCGCAGCCGGCTTGTGACGACACGCACAACGTGCCGCGATCGGCCTCGGGAATGTAGACCGATTCGACGGCATTGCCGCCGCCCACGTCGAACAGCCACTTCGTGGTGCCGTCGGCCGAGGCCTGTTCGTTCAGCAACGCCGGCGCAGCCACCACGGCCTGCGTGGCGAGTTGGTCGCGCAGCGACTTGGCCAGATCGGTCATCTGGCCGAATTCGGCCGCGCCGCGCTGGTGGATCCAGCGGAATAGCTGAACCGCGCGAAACCGCTTCTCGCCCAACCGCTCGCAGGTGGCGCTCAGGGCGTCGAGGTCGAGATCGAGCAGGTTGATCACACCGATGCGGCGCGGCGCGCTAGCGGCCGTAGATCGCCATACCCGGGAAGAAGAACGCCACCTCGGCGGCGGCCGTGTCCGGGCCGTCGGAGCCGTGCACTGCATTGGCGTCGATGCTTGTCGCGAAGTCGGCCCGGATCGTGCCCTTGTCGGCCTTCTTCGGGTCGGTGGCGCCCATCAGTTCGCGGTTCTTCGCGATCGCGTTTTCGCCCTGCAACACCTGGATCATCACCGGGCCGGAGGTCATGAACTCCACCAGATCCCTGAAGAAAGGCCGCGCCTTGTGCACCGCATAGAACGCTTCGGCTTCCTGGCGCGACAGGTGCGCCATGCGCGCGGCGACGACCTTCAGGCCGGCGGACTCGAAACGGGCATAGATCTGACCGATCACGTTCTTCGCCACGGCGTCGGGCTTGATGATCGAGAGCGTGCGCTCGGTGGCCATTCGAATTCTCCTGATGACTCTGGGGCTGACGACAAACCAGTGATTTTAGCCGGCGGCGACGACACCACCGTGACCGCCCTAGCGGCGCCGCCGCCCGCCGCGGCCACCTCCGCCACCGCCACCGCCTCCGCCTCCGCCCGCCATCTTCTTATGAAAAGCGTCGGCACCGATGTAGCCGACCGAGGTCTGCATCGGATCGGGTTGTTTGGGGTTGGCATCGCCGCCGCCCTTGCGACCGCCCTGACCGCGCGGCTTCTGCACGAACCGCTTGTCGTAGGTCTGCTCCAGCGGATTGGGAATCGGCCCGTCCTCGGAGATCTCGCGCCGGGGCTGACGGGCTTCGCGAATCGCACGGCGATCGAAAGTCTGCTGCAGCGGATTCGGAATCGACGCGTATTCGTTGTGCTCGACATCCTGGCTGGGCGCGCGGCCCTCGGGCGCCCGTGGCTCGGCCGCACGCTGCTCGGCCGCACGCTGCTCGGGCGCACGCTGCTCGGGCGGGCGATCACCGTCACGGGGCCCTCGCCCACGCCGACCACGGCGCCGGTTGCCCTTGCCGTTGGGCTGCGAATCGCGCGGCCCCGGCGCCGGCTGATGCGGCCGCGTGCCCAGCAGGCTTTGCAGCGCACCCACGTCTCGTGCGCCCAGGTCGACCCAGACGCCGCGCTTCAAGCCGCGCGGCAGCACGATGCAGCCGTAGCGGATGCGAATCAGGCGATTGACGGTCAATCCCACCGCGGCGAACAGGTTGCGCACCTCACGGTTTCGCCCCTCGGTGATGACGACGCGGTACCAACGGTTCACGCCTTCGCCGCCGCCTTCGTCGATCGAGCGAAACGCAGCGCGTTGGCCGTCGATGTCCACGCCCTCGAGCAGGCGCGCCTTCGATTCGTCGTCCAGGGTGCCCAGCACCCGCACCGCATATTCGCGCTCGACGCCGAAGCGCGGGTGCATCAGCTGGTTGGCCAGGTCACCCGAGTTCGTGAACAGCAGCAGACCTTCGGTGTTGATGTCGAGCCGGCCGACTGATTGCCACTTGCCCTGGCTCAGGCGCGGCAACCGGCGAAACACCGTGGGTCGGTTCTGCGGGTCGCCATGGGTCACCACCTCGCCGGCCGGCTTGTGGTAGGCCAGCACGCGAGCGGCCGGCGGCGTGATTCGCAGGCGCACCGCCTTGCCGTCCACGCGCACCTGATCGCCGACGGCGATGCGCTGGCCGACATGGGCTGCCTCGCCATTGACGGTGATGCGGCCATCGACGATCAGCTGTTCCATGTCGCGGCGCGAGCCGACGCCGGCTTGCGCGAGCACCTTGTGCAGCTTCGGCGCGTCCGGGTCCGCGGCCAGAATGCGACGTTCGGCCGTGGCTTCGGGCGCCTGTTCTTCGATCGGCTCGCTGTCGTACTGGCCCGACACCACGTCGGCGAAACGGTCGCCGGCGTCCACCGGCTCGAGCGGCTGCGGCTCGGGCATCGCGTCGAGCGGCTCCAATGGGACGATCGGCTCGCCGTCCTCGCCCACCAGCACGGCCGCTTCGATCGCGATGCCGGCTGCCGGCTCGGCGCCCGGTTCGCCAGGCCC
>Ga0209798_10000666_pt1 | contig 20849 bp, 17 predicted proteins | sample DOMMetBare3Fresh_FD_187475 | JGI IMG/M metagenome (GOLD analysis project Ga0209798, IMG submission 187475) | Wetland sediment microbial communities from St. Louis River estuary, USA, under dissolved organic matter induced mercury methylation -... | ecosystem: Environmental > Aquatic >... | reverse complement strand
CGGCTCGTCCATGACGAGGATGTCCGACCGGAGCGAGAGGGCCTTCGCGATCTCCACCACCTGCTGGTACGCGGGCCCGATGGAGTGGACCTTGGCGCGGGGGTCCAGCGAGAGGCCGAAGGGCTCGAGCAGCTTCCTCACGTCCTCCCGCATCCTCTTCCAGTCGATGAACCCGCCGGCCCTGCGCGGCTCGCGGCCGAGGAAGACGTTCTCGGCGACGGACAGGTACGGCACCAGGTTGAGCTCCTGGTAGATGACGCTCACGCCGGCGTCGATCATCGAGCGCGGGCCGGTCGGGGTCACCTTCTCCCCCCGCAGCCAGATCTCACCCTCGTCGGCGCGGTAGACGCCGGAGAGGATCTTCATCAACGTCGACTTGCCGGCCCCGTTCTCGCCGGCGAGCGCGTGGACCTCCGACGCGTTCAGGTCGAGGTCGACGTGGTCGAGCGCGCGGACGCCCGGGAAGCTCTTGGTGATCCCGCTCATCCGAAGCAGCGTCGCCATGACCCGTCCCTGGACCGCGGGTAGATCGAGGGGGTCGGTACCGCCGGGCGCACGCCGGCGGCATCGACCCCCCGAGTCACCGGCAGCTACGGCGCCTTCGTGACCGGTTCCGGATTGATGTAGTTGACCTGCTTCGCGGGCTTCTTCTTGGTCTTGACGTAGTCCACCAGGATCTGGAGCGCCTGGCCCGCCTGCTTCCCGGGGAACTGATCGATGGTCGCGCTCAGCTTGCCCTCCTTCATGTACTGGAAGGCGTCCGGGGTGGCGTCGAAGCCCATGGTCACCTTGTTCTTGATCCCCGCCGCGGACATCGCCTCGACGGCGCCGATGATCATCTCGTCGTTGGCCCCGAAGACCGCGTCGAACTTCGGGTACTTCTGGATCAGGCCCTCCATCACGTTCTGGCCCTTGGCGCGGTTGAACTCCGCCGTCTGGCTGACGAGGATCTTCACGTTCGACTTCTTCATCACCTCGTCGAACCCGGCCTTGCGGTCGATGGCGGCGGAGGCGCCGGGCGTGCCCTCGAGCTCGATGACGCTGCCCTTGTTGTGGAGCTTGTCGATGATGAACTTCGCGGCCGCCCGGCCGCCCTGGACGTTGTCGGCGCCCACGTGGACCAGCACGACGTCGGTGTTCGCCTTGCGGTCGACGGTCGCGACCGGGATCCCGGCCTTCACCGCCGCCTCGATGGCGGGGACGAGCGAGTCGACCGTCATGGGCGAGATGAGGATGGCCTGGACGCCCTGCGCGACGAAGTTCTCGACGTCGGAGGCCTGCTTGGACGAGTCGTTCTGGGCGTCGGCGAACACGATGGTGGCGCCGAGCTTGGCGGCCGCCTTCTCGGCGTCGTTCTTCATGGTGACGAAGAACGGGAACTTGAGGCCGGGAACGGTCATCCCGATCTTGATGGGCGCCGCATGGGCCACCTGCGGCAGCACCAGGACTGCGAGGAGTACGAACAGAGCCTTCTTCATCATTTGAGCCTCCGTGGATCGTGTGGATCAGCTTGGTGGTGCCCGCGCCACCTGGCGCCGGGCGATCCGTCTCTGGATGGTCGTTCGGCGCGTGGCCGCAACGGGCGTCCTCTCGGACGCCGGTCTTCCATGCCCGCGCTCACGCCCCACGCGTGGAGCGTTTCCCTCGTCTGCGGGTTCAGGTACCCGTCGCCTCCTTTCTCGCGGGCCGCTCCCCGGGAACCCAGGCGTCCTAGGCGCGGGGCCCGAAGTGCCTGAGCAGCACCAGGGGATCGGCGTCGCTGATGTTGGTCAGCTTCACGCCGGCCTTGGCGGCGCCGGCGGTGACGAACACCTCGTCCTTCGTCATCTGCCCGAACCGGATCATCGCCGGCGACTCGATGTCGAGCGCGCCCATCTTGCCCTTGCCCTGGATGACGATCGCGCCGTACGGACCGTCGTCCCGGATGACCGCCGACCTGCCGGGCAGGATGGTGAGCTCCTTCGCCGAGAACCACTCGGACTTGTACACGATCCACTGCTCCTCGTAACCCTCGGCGCGCATCTCGTCGAGCGGCTTCACCGGCTTCGGCGGCATGTACCGGTGCTCGTAGAAGTACGGATCGACGTTCAGCCCCCAGTCGAGGATGCTCACCAGGTAGTCGAGATCGTCCCGGCGCTCCTTCGGCACGTCCTTGAAGAGGAGCTCGCGCGGCGTGTACACGTCCCAGACCAGCGACTGGAACATCGCGAACACGTCGGAGGCGCGCTGCGGCTCGTAGGTGAGCAGCGACCCGGGCGCGTGCAGGATGCCCGGCGGGACGTCCCAGCCGGTCCCGGGGCGGAGCCGGTACGCCTTCGACAGGTCCAGGATCCCGTTGTCGCCCTGATCCCAGGAGGTGAGGCACCGCTTGATGTCGTCCTTGGACGTCTCGGGGTGGAGGCCGAAGAAGGTGTACGGGAACCAGCCGCCGTGGTTGTTGAGCTGCTTCGGGAAGTAGTAGGCCTCGGGCTTGCCCTTGCGGCCGACGTCGGCGGCCCGCTCGTCGGTCTGGTGCACGTGGAACGGCAGCGGCTCCTGGTTGTCGAAGAACTTGCTGTACATCACCCAGCCGCCGTACTTCTTCATCACCTCGGGCCCGAGCAGCTCGTTGCCGCAGAGCTCGATGGCGTCCTTGAGGAGCACCTTCGAGGGCGCGCCGTTCCCCACCTGGACGTAGCTCAGGCCCTCGTCCGGGAGCGTCTCGGGCCCGTTGTCGGCCTTGGTCGTGGACGCGAACCAGCGCTCGTCGATGCCGCCCCGGTGCCCGCCGAAGGCGTAGTAGTCGCTGGGGTGGAGCTTCAGCCGCTTCCCCGGGATGCAGAACGAGCGGGGAACCCAGTTCGGCATGAGCCTCAGGACGCCGTTCCCCTGGTTCATCGCGGCTTCGATCAGCTGTCGTTCGCCCGCCATCTCTCACCTCGTGGCGTGTGGTATCTGTTCCACCCGGAGAATGCCATGACACACCCGCTCATCGTCGTCGATCCGCTGCCGCGCACGCTCGGACTCATCTGCGACGCCGAGACCCGCCGGCGTCTCGAGGCGCTGGGCCGGCTCGTCGTCTCGGAAGATCGTCCCATGCCAGACGAGGAGGTCGAGCGCCTCCTCCCCGAGGCGGCGATCCTGATCGGCCAGACGGCCATGCCGCGAGCGCGCCTCGACCGCGCCAGGAACCTCAAGGCCATCTTCAACGTCGAGACGAACTTCCTGCCCAACGTCGACTACCAGGCCTGCCAGGAGCGCGGCATCTGGGTGCTGAGCCCGACCGCGGCCTTCGCAGTGGTGGTCGCCGAGGCGGCGCTGGCGATGGCGATCGACCTCGCGCGTGGCATCAGCGCGGCCGACCGGGCCTTCCGCGCCGGCCGCGAGGAGTACGGCCTGACGGGCAACGCGGGCTGCTTCCAGTTCACCGGGGCGCCGGTCGGGCTCGTCGGCTTCGGCGACCTGGGGCGCACGCTGCGCGCCCTGCTCGTTCCCTTCCGCAACCCCGTGACGGTCCACGACCCGTGGCTGCCCGACGAGCTCGTCCGCGCGCACGACTGCCGGCCGGCCCCGCTCGAGGAGGTGCTGTCGACCTCGAAGGTGGTCTTCGTGTTCGCCTCGGTGACCACCGCGAACCAGGGCTTCCTCGGCAAGCGCGAGCTGGGTCTCCTGCAGGACGGCGCCGTGCTCCTCCTCATGAGCCGGGCCGCGGTGGTGGACTTCCCGGAGCTGGTGCGCGAGGTGCGCTCCGGGCGCATCCGGGCCGCCGTCGACGTCTTCCCCGAAGAGCCGGTCCCGGCCTCGGATCCGGTGCGCGCCGCCGGCGACGGCGTGCTCCTGTCGGCGCACCGGACCGGTGGCATGCGGGAGGCGCTGCAGCTCATCGGCCGGATGACGGTCGCGGACGCCGAGCTCGTCCTGCGCGGCCTGCCACCGCAGCTCTGCCGCCGGGCGGACCCCGCCCTGGCGAGTCGCCTCCGGAGCAAGCCGGTCGGGGCTACGTAGCGCGCGATCGCTCATCTCCGCCTTCCCAGCCACGGCCGAGGAGGGTGCCACCTTACACCGCCCACACGTTCGCATCCAGGGTGTTGGCGCCCGCGCCCCGGCCGGCGGGCGAGAGGCACGACGGAGGGGCGCGGCCACCCGGAGAGGTTCCGGACGGCGAGGGCGCGCGGCGCGAGCGGGCGGTTGGTAGAATGCGCCGGGGGCGGCCGACGCCTTCGGCCCGCCCGAACGCATCGCGCCGTCCCGGCGGGGAGTGACCTGCATGTCCACCATCATCGGTCTCGTCGTCTTCGCCCTCGACGTCTGGGCCATCGTCAACATCTGGCAGAGCCGCGCCGACAAGGAGAAGAAGGTGCTGTGGACCGTGCTGGTGATCCTCCTGCCGGTCATCGGACTCGTCGCCTGGCTGGTCGCCGGGCCGCGCAAGGCCTGACCGGCGTCCGCGACGTAGCCAGCCTTGCCCGTCCGCGTCGCGTACGTCGGCGCGAAGTTCGGGTCCGCAACGACCAACTCGTCCACGAGCTCCTCCAGGCACCGCGCCACCCCCGTCGCTTTCGGTCGAGGCCTCGACGAGAATGCTTCAGCCCTGCAAGCGAGTCGCTGCGCCCCATCCGGGATGGCCGCTGGCGCGCGTCTCGGGTGTGGTTGGATCATTCTCGCGAGGGCGTGGAGGCTGGGTCATGGCTAGAGCGCTTGGCGTGTCGTCTTGTCACGGCATATGGACCGTGCTGGTGTCGCTGGCTGCGTACGGATGCGGGCAGGAAGTGGTCAGGGAGCCGGATGTCTACCCCAGCGACGCCATTGGCTCGCTGCGCCCCGCGGCTGCATCGCTGCTCCCGGTGCGCGCGCGCGCCGACGAGCCTTCGTCAAGCCTCGAGCGCGACCTGTCGGCTGCACTGGATCGTGAGGGATTCACCGGGAGGGTGGGCACCTCGATCGAGCGGCGTCTCGGGCGGCCGATCGATCCCAGGCTGGCGGACCTCGGGAGAATGCTCTGGTTCGACACGTCCGGAGGCCTTCACAACGACAACACCTGCGGCGGCTGCCACTCGCCCGCGAACGGGTTCGGGGACAGCCAATCGATCGCCATCGGCGTGCAGAACAACAACCGCGTCGGACCGAACCGTGCCGGTCCGCGCAATCAGCGCCGTTCGCCGGCTGCCGCCAACGCCGCCTTCTACCCGAATCTGATGTGGAACGGGAGGTTCTCCGCACCGTCGGGCGATCCCTTCGACAACACCCGCGGGTTCGTCTTCCCCGCGCCGGAGAGCTCGACGAAGTTCCCGCCGTTCGACCCCTTCGTGACGCACCTGCTGGTCGCGCAGGCGCACATCCCCCCGACCGAGCTCGTCGAGGTGGCGGGCTTCACGGGCACTTCCGGAACGATCGGTCCGGAATTCGACCCGTTCGACGACGGCAAGGGAGGGATCGTTCCGCCGCCCGACGCCAGCGGCTTCCGCAACGAGCCGATCCGGCAGGCCGTGCTCCTGCGGCTGAACTCGACCCCGAGGTACCGTTCCCTGTTCGCCGAGGTCTTCCCGGAGGTGGCCGCTGGAGCGCCCATCGACTTCACCATGTTCGGAAGGGCGATCGCGGAGTTCGAGTTCACGCTGATCTTCGCCGATGCTCCCATCGATCGCTTCGCCCGCGGCGACCGCCGGGCGATGACGGTCCAGCAGAAGGAGGGGGCCTTGGTCTTCTTCGGAAAGGGCCGGTGTTCCTCATGCCACGCGGTCGGGGGACCGTCCAACGAGATGTTCAGCGACTTCAGGATGCACGTCGTCGGCGTCCCGCAGATCGCACCGTACTTCGGCGTGGGGCTGGGAAACGTGATCTTCGATGGGCCGGGACGGGATGAGGATTTCGGGCTCGAGCAGGTCACCGGCAACCCGGCGGACCGGTATGAGTTCCGCACGTCTCCGATCCGCAACGTCGCGTTGCAGCCCGCCTTCTTCCACAACGGGGCATTCACGCGTCTCGAGGATGCCATCCGGCACCACCTTGACGTCTTCGAATCGGCGAGAGGCTACGACCCGGTTCGCGCGGGGGTTGACCGCGACCTGACCTTCCGCCTCGGCCCGATCGAGCCGGTCCTGGCCCGGATCGATCCGCTCCTGGCGACGCCCGTCCATCTGGGCGCGCGCGAGTTCAACGCCCTGGTCGCTTTCGTCCGCGAGGGACTCCTGGACGAACGGGCGGACAAGAAGAGCCTTTGCGATCTCGTTCCGGCCGTGGTGCCGAGCGGATTCCCGACGATGCGGTTCGAGGGCTGTCCCCAGCGCTAGGGCCCCCGGGGGCTTGAGTGGGAGCGCTCGGCCAAACGTGATCTTCCCCGAGACCCGTCATCGGATCTAGACTGCGGGTGGAACGTCTTGGGCGCGACGATCCCAGTACTCTCCCGGAATGACGGAGGTATCGTGCGTATCGCGTTCGCGATTCTCGTCGGTCTTCACGGCCTGATTCACCTGCTGGGGCCGGCGAAGGCATTCGGCTGGGCCGAGGTGAGCCAGCTGCGGCAGCCGATACCGCCGCTCACCGGCGCCGCGTGGTTGGCCACATCCGTGTTGCTGACCGCGACCGCGGTGCTGGTGGCCGGCGGAGTGCGCGGGTGGTGGGTCGTCGCGCTGCCTGGCGTGCTCCTGTCGCAGTGGCTGATCGCGCAGGCGTGGAGCGACGCGAAGTTCGGCACGGTCGCGAACTTGATCATCCTGGTGCCGCTGGTGATCGCGGCGCTGGACGCGCGGCCGGGAAGCTTCCGCTCGCGATTCGCGCACGACAGCCGCGCCGCACTCGCGAAGCCGATGCGTACCGCACCGATCGTCACGGATGCCGATCTGGCGTCCTTGCCTCCGCTGATGCAGACCTATCTCCGGCGCATGGGCGCGGTGGGCCGGCCCCGGGTACGCAATTTCCGCGTCGTCTTCGATGCCCAGATGCGAGGCAGCGCGACGGCTCCGTGGATGCAGGCGATTGCCGAGCAGTACGAGTTCTTCGATCCCCCGGCGCGGCTCTTCTTCATGCGCGCATCGCGGTCGGGGGTCCCGTTCGACGCCTATCACCGTTATGTCGGCGACGGCGCGACGTTTCAGGTGCGGGTGGCTGGCTTGATTCCGGTGGTCGACATCCAGGGCGCGATCATCACGAAGAGCGAGACCGTCACCTTGCTGAACGACGTCGTCATCCTGGCGCCGGCGGCGGTCCTGGACTTGCCGATCACGTGGGAGACGACTGGTGAGCACACGGTCCGTGCGACATTCTCCAATGCGGGCCACGCCGTCTCCGCAACGATCCGGTTCGATGCGGCGGGGGACCTGGTCGGGTTCGTGTCGAACGACCGGTACCAGTCGGATGCAAAAGGGGATCGCAGCTTCCCCTGGTCGACGCCGGTCTCGGGGTACCGTGAGGTGGACGGGATCCGGATCGGCGCGCAGGGTGAAGCGAACTGGATCGAGCCCAGCGGGGAGTGGACCTACGGGCGGTTCGCGATCAAGGAGATCGCGTACAACGTGGAGCGGTGAGAGCGCGCGCGGTCTCCAGTCCAGAGACGGGACGTGCTAGCCTCCCCGGCCACCGAGCAATCCCACGGGCTTGCAGGTGCCCCGGAGGTCCGGATGGCCGACGAAGCGCTTGGAGACGCACCCGCACGGCGCGGGCTGGTCCGCGCGCCGCAGGACCTCGCCGCCGGCCTGAGCCTGGTGGCCCTGGCGGCCTTGGCCCTGTGGGCCGGCGCCGGCCTCGACGCGGGGCGGCTGCGGGCCATGGGGCCGGGGATGATGCCGCGGGCGGTGGCCGCGCTGGTGGGGCTGGTGGGCCTGCTCCTGGTCGCGCTGGCGCTGCTCCGCGCCGGCGAGCCGCTCGGGCGCTTGGCCTGGCGCGGGCCGCTCTTCCTGACCCTGGGTGTGGTCGGCTTCGCCCTCACCATCCGCCCGGTGGGCCTGGCCCTGGCGGGGCCGCTCGTGGCCATGGTCGGCGGCGCCGCCTCGCCGGAGAGCCGACCCAGGGAGCTGGCCATCTTCGCCGTGGCCATCACCGCCTTCTGCATCCTGCTCTTCCGCGTGCTGCTGCGGCTCCCCATCCCGGTCCTGAACGTCCCCGGGGTGATCGTCTTGTGACCGCCGGCGGATGACCGACCTCCTCGCCAACCTGGCGCTGGGCTTCTCCACCGCCCTCTCGCTGCAGAACGCGGCGCTGGCCTTCGTGGGCTGCCTGGTGGGCACGCTGGTGGGCGTGCTCCCCGGGGTCGGGCCCATCGCCACCATCACCATGCTCTTGCCGGTGACCTTCGGCCTGGAGCCGGTCGGGGCCCTCATCATGCTGGCCGGCATCTATTACGGCGCCCAGTACGGGGGCTCGACCACCGCCATCCTCATCAACATCCCCGGCGAGGCGACGTCGGTGGTCACCACCATGGACGGGCACCAGATGGCGAGGCAGGGGCGCGCCGGCGTGGCGCTAGGCATCTCCGCCCTGGGCTCGTTCTTCGCCGGCTGCGTGGCCACGCTGGCCATCGCCGCCATGGCCAGGCCGCTCACCCGGCTGGCCCAGGTGTTCGGCCCGGCCGAGTACTTCGCGCTCATGACGGCCGGCCTGGCCTTCGCGGTGGTGCTGGCGCGCGGCTCGGTCCTCAAGGCGGTGGGCATGGTGCTCGCCGGGGTGCTGCTCTCCACGGTGGGCACCGACCTCGAGACCGGGGTCGAGCGCATGACCCTGGGGAGCACCGCCCTCGCCGACGGCGTCGACTTCGCGGTCCTGGCCATGGGGCTCTTCGGCTTCGCCGAGGTGATGCGCAACCTCGACCAGGTCGAGGCCCGCGACGTGGTGGAGCGGCCCATCGGGCGCATCTGGCCCTCGTGGCAGGACCTGAAGCAGTCGCTGGCGCCGGTGCTGCGCGGCACCGTGGTGGGGGGCGTGCTGGGCATCCTGCCCGGGAACGGCGCCGTGCTCGGCCCGTTCGCGTCCTACGCCCTGGAGAAGAGGCTGGCCAAGGACCCGAGCCGCTTCGGCCGGGGCGCCATCGAGGGGGTGGCCGGCCCCGAGTCGGCCAACAACGCCGGGGCCCAGACCTCCTTCATCCCGCTGCTCACGCTGGGCATCCCGCCCAACGCCGTCATGGCGCTCATGGTGGGGGCCATGACCATCCACGGCATCGTGCCGGGGCCTCTGGTGATGAGCCGGAGCCCGACGCTGTTCTGGGGGATGATCGCCAGCATGTGGGTGGGGAACCTGATGCTGCTGGTCATCAACCTGCCGCTCATCGGCTTGTGGGTGCGCTTCCTCAAGGTGCCCTACCGGCTCCTGTTCCCGGCCATCCTGGTCTTCTGCTGCATCGGCATCTACTCGGTGGGGAACTCGCCCTCGGACGTGGTGCTGGCGGCGTTCTTCGGCCTTCTCGGCTATGGGCTCTCCAAGCTCGGCTTCGAGCCGGCGCCGCTCTTGCTCGGCTACGTCCTCGGCCGGCTCATGGAGGAGAACCTGCGCCGGGCCCTGGTCATCGGCCGGGGCGACCTCGGCACCTTCGTGCACCGCCCGGTGAGCGCCGCGCTGCTGGCGGTGGGGCTGCTGGTGCTCCTCACCGCGGTGCTGCCGGCGGTTCGCCGCGGCCGCGAGGTGATCTTCACGGAGTGACGGAGCCCACGCATCGACTCGACCGCAGGAGAAACCCACGCCACCGGAGGACCCCATGCCGAAGCGCCTCGCCTTCCTCGCCGCCGCCCTGCTGGCGGCCGGCCCCGCCCGCGCCGCCTGGCCGGAGCGGCCCATCACCATGATCGTGCCCTTCGCCGCCGGCGGGCCGACGGACGTCGTCGCCCGCATCGCCGGCGAGCACATGTCGCGCACGCTGGGCCAGCAGATCGTGGTCGAGAACGTCACCGGCGCCGGCGGAACCACCGGCATCACCCGGGCCGCCCAGGCCGCTCCCGACGGCTACGGCATCATGATGGGGCACATGGGCACGCACGGCGCCGCGCCGGCGGTCTACCCCAATCTCAAGTACGACCCCACCAAGGACTTCGCGCCCGTGGGGATGGCGGCGGGCACGCCCATCCTCATCGTGGCCAGGAAGGACTTCCCGGCCAAGGACCTCAAGGAGTTCGTGGCCTACCTCAAGGCCAACGCCGCCAAGCTCAACGAGGCCCACGCCGGCGTGGGCTCGGTGAGCCACACCACCTGCTCGCTGCTCTACTCCATCGTGGGCGTCGAGGCGGCGCGCGTGGCCTACCGCGGCACCGGCCCCGCCCTGAACGACCTGGTCTCCGGGCAGGTGGACTTCATGTGCGACCAGATCGTGAACCTGGTTCCGCAGATCCAGGCCGGGACCATCAAGGCCTACGCCATCGCCACCCCGGAGCGCTCGCCGGCCATCCCGGAGGTGCCGACCACCAAGGAGGCGGGCTTGCCCGCCTACCAGGTCTCCGCGTGGAACGCCGTCTTCGCGCCCAAGGGGACGCCGCCCGAGGTGGTGGCCAAGCTCGCCGACGCGCTGTCCAAGGCGCTCGACGACGCCAACACCCGCAAGCGCCTGCTGGACCTCGGCGCCGACCTCCCCGACAAGCCCGGCCGCGGCCCGGAGGCGCTGCAGAGGCTGGTGACGAGCGAGGTGGCGCGCTGGAAGGCGGTCATCAAGGTGAGCGCCGCGGAGGGAGCCAAGTAAGGCGGGGGCGCGTCCCCCAGCGCGCGCGTCACTCGCCCTGGACGAGGACCTTCAGGGCCTTCTCCTTGGCCGCGTTGCCGAAGGTGTCATACGCCTTCATGATCTCGTCCAGGCGGAACTCGTGCGTGATGAGTTGCCTGGGCTGCAGCTTCCCCGACGTCACCGTCTTGAGGAGCATCGGCGTCGTCACGGTGTCGACCAGGCGCGTCGTGATGGTGACGTTGTGGGACCACAGCTTCTCGAGCTTGAGCGCGACGCTCTTGCCATGGACGCCGACGTTCGCGATGTGTCCGCCCGCGGTCACGATGTCCTGGCAGATGTCGAAGGTGGCCGGGATGCCCACCGCCTCGATGGCCACGTCGACGCCCTTCTGGCCGGTGAGCGCCATCACCTTCGCGACCGCCTTGCCGTCCGTACCATTCACCACCTGGGTGGCCCCGAGCTTCCGGGATACGCCCAGCCGGTTCTCGTCCATGTCGATCAGGATGATCTCGGCGGGCGAGTAGAACTGGGCGGTGAGCAGGGCGGCGAGCCCCACGGGACCCGCGCCGACGATGGCGACCGAATCGCCCGGCTTCACCTGGCCGTTGAGGACGCCGCATTCGAACCCGGTGGGGAGGATGTCGCTCAGCATGACGAGCGCGGCCTCGTCGGCGCCGGCGGGTACGCGGTACAGGCTCCCGTCGGCGAACGGGATGCGCACGAGCTCCGCCTGCGTGCCGTCGATGGTGTTGCCGAGGATCCAGCCGCCCTTGGCGCAGTGCGAGTACATGCCCTTCTTGCAGGCGTCGCATTTGCCGCAGGAGGTGATGCAGGAGATGAGGACGCGGTCGCCCTTCCTGAAGCTCGAGACTCCCTGGCCGACCTCCTCGACGACGCCCACCCCCTCGTGCCCGAGAATCCGGCCGTCGGTCACGGTGGCGACGTCGCCCTTGAGGATGTGCAGGTCGGTGCCGCAGATGGTGGTCTTGGCGATCTTCACGATCGCGTCGGTTGCCTCCTGGATGGTGGGCTTCGGCTTCTCCTCCCAGGAGCGCTTTCCGGGTCCGTGGTAGACGAGGGCTTTCATGGAACCCTCCTTCCCCGAGTTCCGTACCCACGCTGGGACAGGGCTGCATGGGTCTTGTGGGGCTCGAGAGGCACGGCGTCGCGCAGGCGCATGGCGCGGCGAGGGAAGCTCGGTCGCGTGACCGGCACCGCGTCTCAGGGAATCTGCACCGCGAGCAGGACCCCGACACCTCTGCTGACGAGGATGACCGCGAGTGCTGCGGCGACGTGCTTGAAGGCCTCGGAGACGAAGCTGACCTTTCGCTCTCGCGCCAGGGCCCAGGTCAGCGCGAGCAGGAGTCTCGTGACGAAGTTGTGGCAGCCAGGGCACCTCGGAGCGATGTTTCGGACGGCCCACAATTCCGGGATATCGGTCCACCGGGGGGGCTATCACTTGGATGAGGTCCGGGCTCCCGGGGTTGGAGGCATCGAGAAGGCGATCGGAGAAGAGACGTGAACAACAAGGCGCGCTTCAACCTCCTGTACGTGCTCGTCGCCGTCACCGGCGTGTTCCTGGTCCACGACCTGTGGGTCCGTTCCCAGAGCGTGGCGGTGATTCCCTACAGCCTGTTCCAGCAGCTTCTCGAGGAGAAGAAGGTGAAGGAGGTGCTCATCGACGCCGACTCGATCCAGGGCGAGCTGAAGGAGCCGCTGCAGGTGGCTCCGTACCAGGGGCGGCAGCGCTTCGTGACCACCCGGGTGAGTCCCGAGCTCGCCGCCAGCCTCGAGAAGCACGGCGTCACGTTCGCCGGACGGGTCGAGAGTCCATGGCTCCACACGCTGCTGTCCTGGGTGGTCCCCGTCCTCCTCTTCGTGGCGGCGTGGATGTTCATCGGCCGCCGGCTCGGCGCTGGCGGCCCCGGCGCCGGGCTCATGTCGATCGGCAAGAGCAAGGCCAAGGTCTTCGTCGAGACCGGCGTCCCGGTGCGATTCGCGGACGTCGCCGGCGTGGACGAGGCCAAGGCGGAGCTCGAGGAGGTGGTGTCCTTCCTCAAGGACCCGAAGTCCTACGGCCGGCTCGGCGCCCGCATGCCCAAGGGCGTCCTTCTCGTGGGTCCGCCGGGCACGGGCAAGACGCTCCTCGCCAGGGCGGTGGCGGGCGAGGCGGCGGTGCCCTTCTTCTCCATCAGCGGCTCCGAGTTCGTGGAGATGTTCGTCGGCGTGGGAGCCGCCCGCGTCCGCGACCTCTTCCAGCAGGCGCGGCTCAAGGCGCCCTGCGTCATCTTCATCGACGAGCTCGACGCCCTGGGGCGCGCCCGCGGCGCCTACCCGGGCCTGGGCGGGCACGACGAGAAGGAGCAGACGCTGAACCAGCTCCTCTCGGAGCTCGACGGGTTCGACCCGGCGGTCGGCATCGTGCTCCTGGCGGCCACGAACCGGCCGGAGGTCCTGGACCCCGCGCTGCTTCGCGCGGGCCGCTTCGACCGGCAGGTCCTGGTGGACCGTCCGGACCGGATCGGACGCACGCAGATCCTCGCCGTGCACGCCAAGAAGATCCTCCTCGCCCCCGACGTGAAGGTCGAGGAGGTGGCCGCGCTCACGCCGGGATTCACCGGCGCCGACCTCGCGAACCTGATCAACGAGGCGGCGCTGGTCGCGACCCGCCGGGGCGCCGAGCAGGTCTCGATGGGCGACTTCACGGCCGCCGTGGAGCGGATCGTCGCAGGGCTCGAGAAGAAGAACCGGCTGCTCAACCCGCGGGAGCGGGAGGTGGTCGCCCACCACGAGATGGGCCACGCGCTCGCGGCCGCGGCGCAGCCCGGCTGCGACCCGGTGCACAAGATCTCCATCATCCCGCGCGGCATCGGCGCGCTCGGATACACCATCCAGCGTCCCACCGAGGATCGCTACCTCATGTCGCGCGAGGAGCTCGAGGCCAAGATGGCCGTCCTGCTCGGCGGCCGGACGGCGGAGGAGATCGTGTTCGGCCGCCTCTCGACGGGCGCCTCCGACGACCTCTCCAAGGTCACCGACATCGCGCGCAGCATGGTCACCCGCTATGGCATGTTCCCGGAGCTGGGCCCGCTCGCCTACGAGACCGAGCCGAACGGCTTCCTCGCCGGCATCCCGCAGGTGCCGCGCAGGCTCTACAGCGAGCAGACGGCGCGGGAGATCGACGTGGCGATTCGCGGCCTCGTCGAGGCGGCTCACGCACGGGCGCGCCTCATCCTCGAGGCCAACCGCGCCCTCCTGGAGGAGGGTGCGAAGCAGCTCCTCGCCCAGGAGACGCTCACCGACACCGAGCTTCAAGGCCTCTTCCGGCGAGTGGTGACTCACGTCGATGGGCCGATCGCCGTCGCCGCCAGACCGGCCGTGACCGCCTGACGGGCCGGCTTCGCCGAGGCGTTCCGTCCGGGCTCCTGCCGAGCCGGAGAACCGCCGTCGCCGGACCGCGAGGCTTTCAGGCGCCGCCGGGGTGTGCGGCACGGTGGCCCTCGCCGCCGCGTTCGCGCCCGCGCCGGCGCGGGGAGAGGATGCGGGGCCCCGGACGAAGAAGAGGCCCGCGCAGCGGGCCTCTTCGGATTGGAGCTGGCGCTCGCTTCGGTTCGAGCGCAATCCCGGCGCGCTGCCGGGCGAGACTGCAGTCTGTCTGTTGCTGCGACGGCTCTGCTATCTCGGCCCTCCTTTGTGGGTTCCCTTTTACTGCTGGAGGTCATGATACCGCCGCCGCCGCCCGGATTCGAGCCGGTGCATCCGTCCAGTGTCATTCACCGCAAGTCCGTATCCGGGGTCATCCCCCCGGGATGACGGCAGAATCCCGTCACGGGATCGAGGAGCACCACGAACGGGGGCTTGCGTCCTTGCTCAGCGCGCCGCTGCGCTCTCCGGCGCGCGCCGTGCCGGCGCTCGCAGGCGCGGCAGGAGCATCCCGGTCCTCGCCTCGTACGCGACCCAGCCGGGATGGCGCGACAGCGACGCCTCCATCATCTTCATGTTGACGAGGAAGACCTCGAACCAGACCCAGGCGAGGATGGCCCACGCGATCCAGTGGCGCGCGAGCAGCGCGTACGACCCGTAGATCATCATCTCGCCGAGGTAGTTCGGGTGTCGCACCCGCCGGAAGAGCCCGTCCTCGATGAGGCCGGGCCGGACTCGCAGCGTGAAGTACTTCTGCGCGTCGGAGGCGAGCATGAGGGCGACGCCCAGGGTGTGGGCGCCGATGGCTACGGCGAGCATCGCCGCCGGTGGCTCCGGCCGCGGGCCGAGGACGTCGGAGACGACCAGGAACGCGATGACCCAGTAGAGCCCGAGGACCGTCACCCAGGTCATGACGGCGCCCCCGATCGTCACGCGCACCTCCCAGGTCCGGTCGGGGAAGGCGACGTGCTTGAGGAGCCAGCAGAGCCCGTACGTGCCGTGGAGCGCGAGATACACCCAGGCGACGGTCGAGCCATTCCGGTAGGCGAGCATGAGCGCGGCGACGAAGAGGATCGTCGTCGCCTTCTGGGCGTTGATGACCCATGCCATCTGGAACGGGCGCGGGCCTCCGAGGAAATCCTGCGACAGGTGGCGGTTGAGATCGGCCATCCGCTTCAGGAGCGGCGAGACGGCCACGGGCGCCTGGGCCATGGCGGAATCCTCCCTCGAACGGTCGGTCGCGACGGCGCGAGGACTACAGCACGGCGGCGCATGCGCGTCCACGCCCGGAACGGTACGAGCCTTCGCGGCTGCTACGCCGTGCGCGATGCCCGCGACCGGGCCCCCGATCGCCTGGCCCAAGGCGCTCGAGCGCCCAAGTCCTCGAATTCCAGGATGTTTCCGGGAATCGCCCTGCCCGGCCGGACCGGATGTCAGATCCGGACCTGGCCCCTGTCCTATCGGCAGAAGGCGCGGCGAACCGACTCCGCGCCCTGCCTTGGAGGACGAGCCATGACGACCACCACCCAGTCCGCCGCCCCGCAGTTCCAGCTTCGCTCGAGCCACTCCGCGCTCCGCGCTCTCACGGTCATCGTCCTGTGCGCGGCCGTCGTCAGCGGCTTCATCCTCCAGGTCCTGTCGGGCCCGACGCCCGGCCAGCTCCGCGCCGCGGCCGAGCCCGCCTCGATCCACCTCCGGGCATAGGCATCCGGCCGCCGCGCCGCTACGATGTGCGGCGTGTCCCCCGAGGTCGAGCGACGCGTCCGGGAGCTGCTCGAGGCGGGCGACGTGCGCGGCGCGGCCACCGAGGCGATCCGCGCCCTCGCCCCGGAGGTGCTGCGCTTCCTGCGCGCCCTGCTGCGCGACGAGGAGGACGCCGCCGACGCGTTCTCCGAGTTCGCCGAGAACCTGTGGACCGGGCTGGAGACGTTCCGGGGCGAGGCGTCGCTCCGCACCTGGGCCCTCCGCCTGGCGCGCAACGCGGCCCTCAACCTGCGCGCCGAGGCCTGGCGCCGGCGAGGCCGGCGGTTCGCCACCGGCGAGGCGTCGGCGCTCGCCGAGGACCTGCGCACGAAGTCCTTCGTCCGCGTCGAGCGCCAGCGGGCCGCGCTGGACAGGCTTCGCGAGGCGCTCTCGATGCAGGACCGGATGCTCCTCGTCCTGCGCCTCGATCAGGGGCTCTCGTGGAAGGAGACGGCCGAGGTCCTCGCGGCGGAGGGCGAGACCGCCGACGTGAACACCGTCACCAAGCGGTTCGAGCGTCTGAAGGACAAGCTCGCGCGGATGGCGCGCGAGGAGGGGCTCCTCGAGTGACCGGCCTCCGCCGTTGACAAGGCCCGAGAGCGGCGGCTATGCGATCCCTTCTCGTGCCCGGGCCGTCGACGGCGGGCGCCACGGGCACGGAACTCCGGATGTTCGAAGAGGTCATGAGGAAGGTGGCCGGGAAGCGCGCGGCGCGGCGCGCGTTCTGGCTCGTCGTGTCGGCGGTCGCGCAGGTCCTCCTCGCGATCGGGCTCGTCTCCGTGTACCGCTCCGGCTCGGTCCGGGTGAAGCCCGAGCGCGCCATCGAGGTCAGGTTCGTGAAGGGCGCGGCGAGGCCCTCGCTTCCGCCTCCGCCCAGGGCGCGGCCCCCCACCCTCCGGAAGAAGCCGCCTCGCGAGCCGCCCCAGGAGCCTCCGCGGCCCCTTCCCGCGCTCGTCCAGCCCAAGGACGTGCCGGCCGAGCTCCAGCCGCCCGGTCCCGGCGAGCTTCCTTCGCCAGACGAAGAGGGCTCGGACGAGGGCGTCGTGGGCGGTGCGGTCGGCGGCGAGGAGGGCGGCACCGGCGGCGCCCAGGCGCCACCCGCCCAGGAGTTCAACGAGGCCTCCATGGCGCGGCCGGTCTTCGTCTCCGGCCCGGATCTGGCGTACACGCGAAGGGCCCTCGAGCGCGAAGTGGAGGGGCTCATGATCGTGAAGTGCGTCATCACGGTGGAGGGCGTCGTCCGCCATTGCCACGTCCTGAAGGGCCTGCCGTACATGGACGAAGCCGTCGTGCGCGCGCTCGAGCATCGACGATACAGGCCCGCGACGCTGAACGGCAGTCCCGTCGAGGTGAAGTACGTCTTCCGGATCAACCTGAGGCTGCCGCAGTAGTCACGGCCGCGGGCTAGCGAATGACGACGCCCCAGGGAAGCTCGCCCACGGCGATGTCCGCCAGCTTCTTCGAGGACGCGACGTCGATCACCGACACCGAGTTGGAGCGCCCGTTGGCGACGTAGAGCTTCCGGCCGTCCGGCGTGATGGCCATGTTCCAGGGCCGCTTCCCGACCTCGATGGACCCCGTGACCTTGTTCGTCGCCGTGTCGATGACGAATACCATGGCGGACTTGCCGTCCGACACGAACAGGCGCTTGCCGTCGGGCTGCATGGTCACTCCAGCTGCCGCCTTGCCGATGGGGATCGACGTGAGCGGGCGCCGGCTGGCGACGTCGATCGCGAAGACCGTGGCGTCTTCCTCGCAGGCCACGTAGGCGACCTTGCCGTCGGGCGTGAAGGCGATGCCGCGCGGACGCTTCCCGACGATTACCTGCCCGACGGGCTTGCGGGTGGCCACGTCGATGACTTCCACCGTGCTTCCCAGCTCCGCGCTCGCGTAGATCCATTTCCCGTCCGGGCTGAAGACCGCATGCTCGGGGTTCTTGCCAGTGACCTGGATGTTCGCGACGACCTGGCGGCTGGAGGTGTCGACGAGGGCGACGCTGTTCGAGTCCTCGACCGCGGCGGCCACCCATTTCCCGTCGGGCGAGATGCCGACGCCCTCCGGCGAGTCGCCCAGCTCGACGTCGCCGACCACGCTGCGCGTGGCGATGTCCACGACGTGGAGCGCGTTGCGCCGCTGGTCGGAGACGTAGATCAGCTTGCCGTCGCGGCTGATGGCGAGGCCGCGCGGCTTCACGCCGGCCTCGATCTCGCCGACCACCTTGTCCGTGGCGGTGTCGATGATGGAGATCGTCCCCGATTTCTCGTTGGGAACGTAGGCGAAGGGCTCGGCCAGGGCCACGCCGGCGGCGAGCAGCGAGGCCGACGCGAGCAGTGGACGCCACATTTTTGCGCTCATGAGGTGCATGTCATCCTTGGTTCGCCGGGGGCGCTAGCCGCCGAACATCACGCGAACCCCTCCGTGAAGGAACCTGGGCTGGCCCACCGTGTCGACTCCGGCGCGCCCCACAAGATACGTCCTGTCGAACAGGTTCTGGACGGCGGCGTACACGTCGAGGAACCGGGTGGCGTGCCAGGCCGCGTAGAGATCGACCAGGAACACCTCCCACATCGGCAGTGTGTTCAGGTCGTCCTCGTACTGCTTGCCGGTGTAGGTGACCTGGGCGTTGACGGTGAGGAAGCGGGGGTCGTCGAACGCAAGGGAGAGGCTGCCCCGGTTCCTCGGGTCCTGCGGCAACTCGTTGCCCACCAGCTGAGGGACGGCGGGCGCGTCGGTGACCCGGCTGTCGACGAAGAGCCAGGCGGCCCCGAGCGACCAGGAAGGGGCGAAGCGCCAGCTTGCCTTGGCTTCGATCCCCCGGATGCGCGCCTGCCCCAGGTTCTGCTTCTCCCGCAGGTTGGTCCCGATGGTCACGTTGGCGACGGGATCCTCGAGCTCGTTCCAGAAGCCGGTGGCGCCCACGGTGAGTCCCCCAGGGGCGGTGGCGTCGAGGCCCACCTCCCAGCCCCACAGCGTCTCCGGGGCCAGGTTCGCGTTCCCGCAGGTCAGGACCGTCCCGACCTGGAAGCACCGGTAGAGCTCGTCGAGCGTCGGCGCCCGGAAGGCGTGGTACCCGCTCGCGCGCAGCGTAAGCCAGTCGGCCGGACGGACGCGCAAACCCACCCTCGGGTCGAGCTGGCCGTCGGTCCGGTAGGGATAGGCGGTGGTGGACGTCGATCCGTCGCCGAACGCCTGGAAGCGTCTGCCGTCCAGGTTGACCCAGTAGTCGTAGCGCAGCGCGGCGGTCACCTGCACGGCCCCCGAGACGTCGTAGACGTCCTCGGCGAAGACGCCGTAAAGTTGTTGTTTCCCGCCGGCGTCCCGTTGCACGACGCTGGTGGGCGTGACGGTGGCCGGGTACAGGCCCTCGCGGACCTCGCCGTCGATCCAGCGCGTGTCGGCGCCGGCGACGAGGTTGTGGGACCCGGCCAGCGAGAGCGGCTTGCTCCGCCACACCAGGCTCGCCCCCAGGTCGTTCGCCGGTACGTGCTGCCGCCCGGAGAGGAATTCCTGCGAGCGAGGGGGGGCGGGGGGCGGAGCGAAGCGCGCCCGATCCTGGAAGAACTCGACCACGTGGCCGGAGAGGGAGAGGTCGAAGGCCCCCGCCTCGCCCGGCTTGTACTCGGCGCCGGCTGCGAGCTCCCAGCGCCTCACCGCGGCGGTGGTGAACTTCGTCCCGCCGTTGTAGTCCTCGTAGAAGAAGCTGCCGCGAGCCGTGAGGAGCAGGTCGCGGGCCGCCTCCACCTCGAGCCGCCCGCTCCCCACCGCGTGCTTGCTGGGCGCGGGCGTGTCGGCGGGGCCGCGGGCGTAGGGGGCCACCACGTAGTACCCGTCGGAGCTGAACAGGTCCGCCTCCAGGGCCGCGCCTGCCGGCCCCCACCGGTCCGAGCCCCAGGCGCTGAGCCGGCTGGTGTGGAAGGAGCCGTACTCCGCGAGCCCTTCGACGGTGGCCGGCGCGATGGGGCGCGAGAGGACCTGCGTCACGCCGGCCAGGGCGTAGTTGCCGTACAGGGCCGAGCCGCCGCCCGGGACCACCTCGATGCGCTGGATGCCGAGCGGAGGGATGGCCCGCCACCAGATGTTGTCCTTGAAGGCGTCGTTGGCCGGGATGCCGTCCACCAGCACCAGGCTGCGCGAGGCTGCCGAGGGGCCGACGCCCCGGAGGCTCACGCCGGAGGAGGTCGGGTCCGCCGCGACGCTGCTGGAGCGGCGGAAGGTGCTGAATTCCGGGAGCAGCCTCAGGATCTCGTCCACCGCCTTGCCGGGGTTGCGCTGGATCTCCTCGCGGCTCAGCACCGTCACGTCCGCCGGCACGTCGCGCAGCGCCCGCGGGCTCCGGGTGGCCGTGACCACGATCTCCTCGCCCAGCTCGGCGCCCTTGGCGGGCGTCCGTTCCGCCTCGGGCTGCGGGGCGCCCGCCGGCTGCTGCTCCTCGGGCGGGACGCCCCTCGCCGGACCGGGCGCGGCGGCGGCGAGGAGAGCCATGGCGACGGCCGATGCTCTCGTGACGGTGAACATGTGACCTCCAGCGGCAGGGGTATCAGAAACGCCGAGACGTCTGCCACCTTCGCGGCGGCATGAGCCCGTTTGGATGCATGGCCTCATTCGATCGCCCATCGGACTCCCAGCAGGACGCCCAGCGGCCGGCCCGGCGTCAGGAACGGCACGGGCGGCGGCGGCGTGCCCGGAAGGCGCCCACCTGGTGCGAACGTCCCGAAGGTCTGGTAGCTGGCGTCGAGCAGGTTCGTCGCCCGCAGCGTGGCCGACCACCGGCCCCAGCGCCCCTCGACCCCGGCGCGGACCAGCCAATACGAGGGGAGCTTCGGGGCCTCGTTGGCCTCGTCTCCCCGGAAGTACTGCGAGCCCACGAAGCTGGCGCCCGCGTACAGCGAGAGCCAATCGAGGGGGCGCAGGCGGACCTCGACGTCGAGAAGGTGCTCGGGCACGAGCGGGAGCCGGTCGCCGGGCTGGACCTGCTGCTCGTCGGGGGGGAGGATGCGCGGGGTGGCGATGCTCGGGTGGCCCTGGAAGGTGGCCACGGTCCAGGCGTAGCTCCCGGCGACGTCCA
>Ga0209798_10000665_pt1 | contig 20892 bp, 14 predicted proteins | sample DOMMetBare3Fresh_FD_187475 | JGI IMG/M metagenome (GOLD analysis project Ga0209798, IMG submission 187475) | Wetland sediment microbial communities from St. Louis River estuary, USA, under dissolved organic matter induced mercury methylation -... | ecosystem: Environmental > Aquatic >... | reverse complement strand
TGTTTTTCTAATTCATTTATCCAAATAGATTTCAGGTAATGCAATCTCTGCGAAATTCTTTCAACTCCCATCTGTTTATGAAAAGCAAGACTGTCAGGGATCGTCATAATAACAGCAAACGGTGTAGTGCCGAAATGAGCCAGCTTGCTGATGTTGTCTTCAGGAGTATTCACATCACCAAATAACACAGTCATATCTTCAATTCGCTCCTTCTTTATGTACAACACTCCTGCCCCAATTGGATTGCCAATCCATTTATGCAGATTCATTCCAATGAAATCTGAACCAAGTGCAGGTAAACTAAATGGCAACTGACCCAATGCATGTGCAGAATCTGTAATGGTATCGATTCCCCTCTGCTTTGCCATAGCTGCGATCTTTGCAACTGGTACAATTAAACCATTGATGTTTGAAACATGCGTCAACAAGATCACTTTTGTTTTATCAGTAATCGCCTGTCTGTATTGCTCAACAATTTCGTCTTCGGTTGCGGGCAATAAAGGCATGTCAAATGCATTTACTTTTATACGGCCCTTCTTTTCCAGCATTCTGAATGTTTCGATCATGCTGAAATAATCAAGCTGGCACATCAACACTTCATCGCCCTGTTTGAAAGGATAACCTTGTATGGCAATATTCAGCGCTTCAGTTGCATTGCGGGTAATGATGATCTCTTCGGCCGATACTTGCAGAAAAGCGGCCAGCTCTTTTTTTATCGAAGAAGATAATTCGGGATAAACTTTTCTTGCAAACCTTGCCCCTTCCGAATTGGCAAGTGCAATGTTTTTTTGAAAAGTCTGCAATACAGGCTTGGGTTGTATGCCATAGTAACCGTTCTCAAGATTTATATAATCTTTTGAAACGGTATAATATTTATGAGCAATATGTTTCCAGTATTTTTCATCATCAGCTGCACCACCGTTCTCAAAATCATTTACATCAATTGTTGATTCCAAAAAATTTCCAGCTGATGCTATGCCTGGCAATCCTGCCACAAATAAGCCGGCCCCCAATTGCTGTAAGAATTTCTTTCTGTTATTCCGCATACAAAAGTTTTAAATGAATTTGCTTCTGTAAAGGAAAGGATAATAATAAAAACCGGGAAGAGATATTGATGGATGGAAGGAATTCACTGCAGATAGTAACGAGGGGGGCATCACCAAAACAAATCAACCCCGCTTTTGGGCGGGGGAAATTTTTCAGGTTATACGTTAAAGCAAATGGGTTATCTGCTCTTCAACATTACCATCTTTTATTATCAGCCTTTTTGGGTTTTGCAACCGAAACTGACATTGCTCTGCCTTCCACTTCCTTGTTGTTCAGGCCTGCAATTGCTTTTTTAGCATCTTCATCAGAATCCATTTCAACAAAACCGAAACCACGGCTGCGGCCAGTCTCACGGTCATTGATAACTTTAGCAGAAGATACACTGCCAAACTGAGAGAATAATTTGTTCAGGTCTTCATCTGTTGTGTGAAAACTCAAGTTCGAAACGTACATGTTCATAAATCAAAAAATTTTAAATAAAAAAATGTTTGTGAAGGAAGTTTACAGAAAAAGTAAGAAGAGGTTAACTATTACTGAGGAGAAGAGTAAAAAATTGACTGACTAAATACTGAATGCGGTAGAACTAAGATCACTTTGTGAAGATAGACAATTTAATCAAGAAAGGGGGGATTTAAGTACAAGACTATAAACGGCAAATTTTAGCAGGCATTTTGGCGGGAATAAGCGAACAATTTTAAAAATTTTACTTTTTTACAACATTATTAAATTTATTATTTTGCCGGATTCATCGTCTTCAAAAAGGTATGATTATAGTCCCACGGACCCTCTTTGGAGAAAAACTTACAGGAATGCAAAGAATTAACACGATACTGTTTTCCGTTTTGTTCGTTTACTGCCTCGGTCTTGGTCCCGGAGAAAATACCGGGCATGAGGTTAGACCATTACCTGCAACAGTAATTGACGGTCCTTATGTTTTGTATCGCAACGATTCTGTTTTTGTAAATTATATTGAAGAAAACGCAGGCACAAGGTCAGTCAGATCAGATAGCATGTCATCTTCATTAAAAAACAACATTCACCTGCAGGTAATTACTGAAATACCCGGCCAATCATTCAGTGTAAAATTAAAACCGAAACTCAATAACGAAAGATCAGAGTACAACGGTGTGAGAAAGATGCTGGTGATATCGGATATAGAAGGCAACTTTGAAGCGCTGAGAAAACTTTTACAGGTCAATCATGTTATCGATGAAAATTTCAATTGGACATTCAATAAAGATCATGTCGTGTTTGTCGGGGATTTTGTTGACAGGGGTAAAATGGTAACCGAAGTATTATGGCTCATCTATTCATTAGAAGAAAAAGCAAAAGCTGCCGGTGGTTATGTGCATTATATTTTAGGCAATCACGAGATCATGAACATGAGTAATGACCTGGGATATGTACATGAACGTTACATACAGCATGCTGCATTGATGAATAAAGACTACATGGAATTATTCGGACCCCATTCAGAAATAGGCCGCTGGCTTGCTACCAAGAATGTTGCAGAACGAATTGGCAATATTCTTTTCACCCACGGCGGCATTTCATCCTATATGAACATGATAGCTGTGCCACTAAAAGAACTTAATGAAATAACAAGACCATTTTATACTGATACAACTTATCAATATCCTGACAAAAGACTGAATGTGATATACAGCGATTTTGGTCCTTTTTGGTACAGGGGTTATTATAAATCGCCGGTGGCAAGCATTGATCAAATTGACAGCACATTAAGCCTGTATGGAGTTAAACATATTTCCACCGGGCATACCATTATAGCAAACGAAATAAAGTCATTATACAAAGGAAAACTTTTTAATACCGATGTGCATCATGCAGGTGGACATTCTGAAGCGTTGCTGATCGATAATGGTAAATTCTGGAGAATAAATGCTGCCGGAGAAAAGTTTGCCGTTGATCCTTTATAAAGCATCACGCAGCATCTTCATATAAACTAATCCTTTTTCTCTGGTAAAATTGATATTGTGTTCCGGGATGCTCTCAGGGCTTTTATAATTCTCTAATGCTTTGTCAATAGAATCTTCACGGAGCAAATGAAGCATTGGATAAACCGATCTGTTTGTATAGTTAGAAGCATCATCTTCATTTGAACCGGCAAAAAGATATAACGGGTGAAAACTTGCTACCTGGTAAATGCCTTCATACCCTTTTTTCTTTAAAAGTTTTTCAGCAAGCGATACCAAATGAAGATAATCATCAAATTTTTCAAACGCATTGGGGAAAATAATAAAGCTTGTTTCGATGGCCTCATCATTATCCAGTTTTTCCATTTCATTTACAAAAGAATCAAGACACTCTTCCAGGCCTGCACTAATTTCTACTTTGTAAAATATGGCTTGCTTTTTTACAACATTAGCAGCAAAAGGACATAAGTTACAACCAACAACCACATCAATGATCCACTTTTTTGTCCGGTCAATTATCTGATCAGTTGTCATTATATGAATTTAAGAGAATATTTTAATTGCCTAATTTGTTTACTGCTTTCAGATAATCATACTGCAGGTCTTCGTGCAATCCTTTTAACGCTTTGTTGATGTTCCTGATTTGATTTTGATAAATATTAAGAAGAACAGGGGTTTTATCGATCGGGATATTTAATTCCTTCATTGATTCACAAAAGTAAATAAGCAGTTCAACTTCAACGGTCGCAATGCCGCTGTAGCGGATATATTTTTTAGCAGTACGAAGAACTTTTCGCAGTGATTTTTTTACAAAGTAAACATTACTCTTATTAATACCCGCAACCTGTAAATCCATTTCCTCTTTTACTCTTTTTATATACCCCGGAATATCATGGGATTCAAAAAGCAGGTAGGTAAGTAACTCCTTATTCTCTTTCTTAAATCTTGCAAGGCGCAGACAAAGGTCCACAAGTGTCGAAGCAGGCGCATTAACCAGCTCCTGCTTGAGTTCGTTAATAGTTGATGCTTTCATGAGTAATTGATTTCATCTCAAAGGCATTATTGAACTGCTGATGATATTCTCTTAAATCTCTCCTTTTCTTATAGTTGATTTATTTTATAAGAAGGGGTTTGAGTGGAGCGGGATTCTTAGCGTAATGTTTTTGTAAAAAGTCTTTTTTCGAATCATGAAAAGATTTGACGGCGCCTAATTTGTATAGTGTATAAATATATATCCACGGCAGATCAAGTTGCCAGTTTAAAAAACCAGCCCTTGCACTTGCGGGGTATAAATGATGATTGTTATGCCATTCACCGGCAAACATACCTGGTCTCCATTGATTGATCGATAGATTACTCCTGTCAAAATCCAATCCATCCACATGTTTATGTTCTCCCTTGCCATGACCGGTATAATTAAATATTCTTACAAAAGTGACCCAGAACATAGCACCCGTGAAAAAAGTGCAGGCAAGTGCATGACCACCGATAAAATAAAGAACCGCATACCAGAATGCCCAATTACCTAACCATAGCGCAACTGTGTACCACGGTGTGGCTATTGAACCCCATCTTTTATAATTTTTATAGGAATTTATTTGCACACCGGTGTGTTTCATTAAATGGCTAGCCCGGCCATAATCTTTTTCAGAAAGATCTTTATTAATACCCTGGTGATTTACCTCTGCCAAAAAACAATACCAAAAACCAGCACGGGCATTATAAGGATCCCCGGGTTCATCGCTTTTAGCATGATGAACATGATGGGATACAACGTAAACTTCTTCGGGAATAGTTTTGATAACAAGGTTTTGTGTAAAAAATCGCCAAAACGGATGCCGGAATGTATAAGCCTTATGCGTGCAGTACCGGTGAAACCAAATGGTGCCATGCGTACCCATAATGATCATTGTATATAAAAAAAACACAATGAGTAATTGCCACGAGAAATAATGAACTAAAAAAAAGTATGCAAAAGGGATCATGCATAAGATCATGAACCCTCCAATAAAGGATATCCAGTTCCTTTTTGACTTAAAAACGTTAATGCGTGAAAAAAATTCGCTGAATAACTGTTTGCGTGTCGGCTTAACCAGTTCGCCTTTTTCATTTTTCCAGCCATAGGCCGGTGTTTGTAACACTTCATCAATAAATGCCATCTTAAAATTTCATTTTGTTTAAAAAAATTCATTGATCTTTACCCTTTTTAAGGGATATCTTTCTTCATTTGCGATAGCCCCGTGTATAGGCCATTGAGTTGTTTTTTGAAAATAACATACACAAATGAATTAAGTAAAAACAGTTGAGAACGGAGGATAGTAAAAGAGATGGAGAAAAATTACTGCCTGGCATATCAACCGTAACCTGATAAAGCTAAGCTTTTTATCGGAGAAATATCAAATAAAATATGAACATCGACTCTCATTCGTTCGTTTGGTACTAATTGTTAGAAAATTCATTTAAATAAATTAATAATTTAACAACAACCCAACCTTTTAATTGTTGAAAAAGATAATTGAATTGATCAGAGACTATTTGTTTGAATGACAGCAAAGAAATTGAAAAATTTATCTTTTATACGAAACAGCATTTACTAAACGCCTTATGCCTTCCATTACCCTCAACGATGAACTACTCCCAATATTCCACCCTGTAAAAACAGCAACAATATCATACTCAGGAATAATAACCGGCCATTGGCCTCCAAAGCCAGATCCTGCCCATGCATATTTTGAATCATTATTACCATATTGATAAAGCCACCACTTATAACCATATTTTACTCCTTGCCGAACTGTAACAGATGGTGTTACTGATGCTTTTACCCATTCTTTTGTTACAAGCTGCTTGCCATTCCAGTTTCCCTCTTTTAGAAACAAATAATAAATTTTTGCAAGATCTGTTTCTGCTAAGTACAGCCCTCCTTCAGAATCGACGAGCCCTGTCGGTATCCGTTTCCAGAAATACTGTTGAATTCCAAGTGGAGAAAAAAGATGTTCAGCTGCATACTCTTCAATATCCTTTCCGATTGCCTTTCTGAAAATGTATGAAAGCAATTGTGATGCGCCGCTATTGTAATTAAAAGATTGTCCGGGTTCAACAGCCATTGGTTTATTGATCACATATTGTATCCAATCAAAACTTGCTTCCATCTGGCTGCAATCATTTCGAGGATCACTGTAAGAAAGATTCTCATTCCAGTCAAATCCCGAGGTCATTGTAAGCAGGTGGCGAATAGTCATTCTTCTTTTACGGTCATCAATGTTTTTTACCTGTGTTGTATCAAAAAAACTTAGCACAGTTGTTGAAAGATCAGGAAACTCTTTGCGGGCAGTAGCCACCCCGATAATAACTGAAGTAATTGTTTTTGTAACTGATTGCAAACTGTGTAACCCGCCGCGATGATAATAAGGATGCCACCAATCATTGTAATAATTATATGGCCCGCCGGGGTCAAGTTGATTTAACCCGTTTTTTTTCTTTGCGTCTTCGCCATATATTTTGTAGTAATCATGCTTATATGTTTTCTCGTAAACTAATTTTCCATGCCTGGTAATAACCATTCCGTCTATATAACCATACTTTCCACTGGCAATAGCATCATCAAATGCCTTTAACGAATCTACATTCATTGATTGTGATTGCGGAGTTGCAACAGGCCATTCCTTTAACGGCCATTGCTGCTGACCATATAAATTGAATTGAACTAATAACAAAAAAAGAATAACGGGCAAGTTCCTGATGGTTAGCATAAAATCTGTTTTATTAAAGTTATTTCTTTTGAAGATGAATTTTTTATCACACCTGATTTTTGCAATCCGGGGTTTGAATTCTATAGATTATTATCAAACTGCAGTTTTTCTTCCTGTTGCTTTTTACCCGGGTTTCCAAAACGATAACTGAACCCTGCATAAAATACCCGTGCATCCCTTCGGTTGTAGCTGTTTTGCTTAAGCGTAGCTGTTTGCAAAAATGTTCTTTGCTCTAAAGTTTTAAAAATATCAGATACAGTACAGGTGATGGACAATTTATTATTGAAAAAATTTTGTCTTGCACCAATATTCATTACAAATGTGGGATAAGATTTTCCCTGTACCGTTTGCCTGGCAGAACGATAAATACTTGTCAGTTGCACCATAGTTGTTTTAGTAACAGTGAACACGGTATTAAAATTGATGCTCATTGTAAAGATCGATTGCCTGCCACCATTCAATTCTGACGCATCAATAGTATTATAAAAAATATTGGCATTAAGATTGGCGGTCATAAATTTCAATGCCCTGGTTGAAAAGATCAGCTCTAATCCTGCTGATTGGTCTTTTGACAGGTTTTCTCTTGTTGTAAACAAAACAGAATCATTCAATGATTTTGTTACAGAAGTAAATCCATTATACTTGTAACGATAATATAGACTGGGAACAAATGAAAAATATTTGCGGTTTATTTGATAACCGAATTCAAATGAGTGAGTGAATTCCGGTCTTAATTTTGGATTACCGGCACGAAGGTTAATCGGATCCAGATATTCAGGGAATGGATTAAGCTCATCAGCATCGGGGCGATTCACTCTGCGGCTATAATTAATTTGCCATTCACCTTTTTCCCTTTTATATGCAAGATGTATGGTTGGATATAATTGAAAATAATTGTTGCGAACATTGGAGTCAATTGTTTTTAATATACTATTAGTAAGTGCAGCTTCCGCTCTCAAGCCAATATTAAAACTAAAATTTTCTATACTTCGTTCATAAGTTCCGTAAATAGCATGCAGCGCTTCTTTATAAAGAAAGAGATTAGACACAGAAGGGTCTTTAATAAAAACCTGTTGTATTGTATCATATTTCTCTACAAAAAAATCAATCGTTGAGTTTATAAAATTCCCGGCATACCCCAATTCAAGTTGTGCATCCTCGCCAATTGGTTTTACATAATCAAGTGTAAGCTGTTTATTCTTTTCTGTTTGATATACCCAATTGTTATCATACAGTGTTGTTTGCGGAGGTGTATAGAAAATATTGCTGTAATAATTCTGCTCATCTTCCCCATCCGAAGAAATGTTGGCTTCGAAATGCAGTTCATGACCATCATTATCAAAATTATGATGCCACGAAAAAGTTGCATTACGTTCCCATTCCCTGGCAGGCGCATGACGAAGACGATCATATTGGCTCGTTAATACATTTTGCACATCATAAAAACTTCGCATCTGCCGGTCGTTCCTTGTTTGTTTCATCGGCAATGTACTCGCCGATAAACCAAAAGTGCTTTTATTCCCGGCAAAAAACTCAAATCCACCTGTGACAAAATGCGAAAGTGGTCTTGATTTCAACCGTGCCATATCCCTGTAATAACCATCCAACTTACCACTTGAATCATAAATTTCTCTTTCCAACCTGCCATAGCGGTTTCTTTCATCTTGCCGGATGTTATAATTAATAAATGTATTGAACTTTCCTTTGCGCAGACTCATGTTAATACTCCCATTGCTCCTTTCACGATTACCGATATTACCAATAACAGTTCCGTTCAATCCTGCCTTTGTATTTCTTTTCAGCACAATATTGATAATGCCAGAAGTACCATCAGGACGAAATCTTGCTGAAGGATTGGTGATCACTTCAATCCTTTCAATTGTATTCGCAGGTATTTGTTGTAGTACTTCGGCCCTGTTCTTTCCCATCAACGGTGAGGGTCTTCCATTAATAAGGATCATGACTTCACTTGAGCCACGCAGACTTACACCCCCTTCTATATCTACCTCAACAGACGGAATATTTTTTAAGACGTCACTTACAGATCCTGTTTGCGCTATAATATCCTGCGCCACATTATATACTTTGCGGTCAATCGACATATTTAATAAACTCTTGCGACCGGTCACTGTTACTTCATTCATCTTCTTAAAATCGGGGCTTAATACAAACCTGATATTGATATTTTTTGACGATTGCAAAGCAAACTGAATGACTGAGTCAATAGTTGTATAGCCGGTAAAACTGCAACGCAGTAAATAAGCTCCCTCATCAATATTATCAAATTCAATCTTCCCCTTTTTATTGGTAACACCTGCTTTAATAGCTTTATTTGTTGATGTATTTATTAATTGAAGAACAGCTAGCTCAATACCTTCTTTTTTTACTGAATCAATTACAGTTACAGAAAGTGAATGTAAATTTTGCTGAGCAGTCGCCGGTTTACAAACCAGTAACATGACAAAGAATATAAAAAATACAGTTTGCTTCATTTGGGATTGACAAAAATACAAATGTCAGATGGATTGTCAGGATTGTCTGCTATTTAGCCGTGTTATTTTTTTTAAAAGCAAACCCGGACTATAAAAATTTCCACAGCCAGTTATTCATAAACACAGCAGTTGAATGATGTCACTTTAATGCCTGCAAAAAAACTGTTTTGTATCTTGAAAGTTCTTTAGATAAAAATATGGAGATACTGTCAACCTGGTCCATTCTTAATTTATTATTAGTATTTACCGGTGCATTTATTCTTGGGCTTGCCAAAGCCGGGCTTCGTGGTATTGACATGCTTAATGTAACACTGATGGCATTGGTATTTGGTGGCAAAGCTTCCACTGGTATTGTATTGCCTTTATTATGTGTTGCAGATATTGCTGCCGTACTTTATTACCACAGGCATGCACAGTGGAAACATTTCTGGAAACTTGTACCATGGATGGCCGCCGGCATTCTGATCGGTGTATATGCCGGTAAGGATATGAATGAAGCACTTTTCAGAAAGATAATGGCAGTAATTATTATACTCACAGTTATCATTATGGTAGTAATGGAAATTATCAGATCAGAAAATGTTCCCACCCATCCATTGTTTGCTGCAAGTACTGGTGTAATGGCTGGCATCACCACTATGCTTGGAAATTTAGCCGGCGCTTTTTCCAATCTTTATTTCCTGGCGATGCGATTACCAAAAAACGATTTCATTGGCACGTCGGCATGGCTGTTCTTAGTTATTAATTTATTTAAACTACCCTTCCAGGTATTGTATTGGAAAAATATTACAGCAACAAGTTTACAAACCGACCTGTTGTTGCTTCCTGCATTGGCACTTGGTTTTTTTATTGGTTTAAAAATAGTAAAGCGGATCAAAGATGATCACTATCGAAAAGTGGTGATAGTGCTTACATTGATTGGAGCAGTGATAATTTTTTTGAAGAAATAAAAGCCAAGACAGATCATTCGCAGATATTTCTTGTTATTACATATCATTTGTAAGACCCCGAAGAAACTGGATGAATAAAGGATACCATTGTAGTTTTTCCATTTCTTTCCTGCTGATTCAAATCATTGGATTCATATTTTGATAATAATATATTTAGTGAAATATTAGAAATGTTTTCTAATATTTAAATGATCTTATATGAAAAAAATATTCATAAGTTTTTCAGCAGTACTATTGCTGAATGCTTGCCAGAAAGAAGTAAAATCTGACACAATGCTACAAGAAGAATTTGCTTCAAAAATCCAAACGCAAAAAGCCATGATTACTCGGCCTATGCAAGTAGATTTTTATTCTAACCCTGATATAACTGTTCCTCCGGTTCAATGCATACCCCAACAGTTTGGAAATGTTTTTGTAGGTGGCGGTATGTTTATACACGGTAATGCTGCTCATGTTGGATTGATTGATTCAGAAAACAGCTGGGGTAGAACACAATATTGCCAGTTTGGACCAGCACCTTACCAACTCACTACAAGAAGCATGGGACAAATTGCCGCAGCTAACGGAGATCTTTTGTATTTCAGCAGTAACGAATTGACAAGTGTAATCGATGGAGCTTTTACAGGAGTGGTAACAATTACAGGTGGTACCGGAAGGTTTACAGATGCTACAGGTTCAGTAGATATTCATGGAACAGTTAATTTCCAATCAGGTATTGTTTCATGGACAGGTATTGGAACTATTACTTATTGATCATTTTGTGATTCAAAGTTATTTCAGCATCATTCTATTTACAGGATTAAGCGATTCTATTAGATAGGAGTCGTTCAGCCTGCAATGCAGGCGCTGTACAACCTGAGGAAGATATTTTTATTGCTGATTATTTGTAAGACACTGAAAGATTTTATGTGTGCTTACTTGTAAAAATTAAAAAGTTTAAGAACAAAGAGACTGACATTTTTTCTGGGTGGAATATATTCATTGAAAAGATTAAGTACAAACTGATCCTTCCTGAAACGGATTGCCAGCTTTTCCCATACATCTGTCCAGATAAGATCTTTATTACTTTGTAAGGTCTCATTGATCACATCGATCATGGGATCATTAATGAATCTTGAACCTACTTTTTTTGAAACAATGATTTGTGCTTCAGGACTTATATTGGCAACACTTAAAATACTGTTGTGACCGCCACATGAACCCAGTATCGCCAGCTTAACCGACGGTTTTAGTCTTATTAAAGTTTTGCTCAGATGATAACTGTGGCCCCGGTGAATCAGAATGACCGGTTCCACCGATTGCCATTTTAAAAATACACTCAAAGAATCCTGCGCCTGCACATCAAATCCCTGTTTAGTATCAAGCGGCAGGTTAGCATAAATAATAATGGGTTGACCTGTGAGAGAACGTATAGTTACCCAAAATTCATTTTTAGCGATCTCCCATTTCTTTTCGTCGTTAAAAAGGCTAAGGAAATTACTGAACGAAGAAATTCCATCTTCATCACCATAGAATAAAACTAATTCTATTATCTCGCCATTCTTATTCTGCAATGCTTTTCGTTTCAATATTTCATGGTTGCCAAGATATGTCCATAATTTATTTACAGAATCTTTTTGTTTTAGCAAGTCGAATACCTGCAGCAAAATACTGTACAGGCGAATGCCAAAATACAATTGGCCGGATTGGCAACGATCGAGATTCAATTGCAGTTCATTTTGGATCTGCTCACTGATCCCTTTAACAGAAATAAGTCCGGCATAGGAGTCAGCAATGTCCATTGCTTTTTCAAGGCCTGAATCTGTATCACTATCAATTCCCGAAATGAAAAGGTTTAATAATTCTCGTGCCTTTTCCTGCGGCATGCAACCTAAAAAATCTGACAGCGTATTATAATTAGCCGCCATCCGGATGAAGATGCGGAAATTATCATACTGCACCACCCGGAATATTGAATCAGCGGGTTTAAACCTGAAATACTCCATCAACCTTCTGTACAAGCCAAGGTAACTGGAAGTATATAATTCCTCCTCACAGCTTGTTATTATGTAATAAAGATCTTCAAGGCGAAGATCCTTTACTGCAGCAAAGCGGATAGCATTTGCAGAACTATGCAACTCATTGATCCGGTTCACATAAAATGAAAGAGATTTTTCCTTTATGGCATTTCGTATTGCCGATTGAAAAATTAAAGAAGAATCTGCAGGTCTGCTCATTTCATTCCTTAATGTGTTTACAAGCAGTTGAAAATAACTGGTCACATCAGTTCTCTTTTCAAGTATCTCCTCTGTTGTAATTCTTTTTTCAGCCAATGGAATAATGAAAGGCAGCAAGTCTGATGCATTGCGGTTAGATGCGAGAGATATTATCTGTTGCAGGTATATTTTTTTATTGTTGCGAATGCTGTCCTGTAAACCTGGTTTGTGCTGAAACAGGAATGTTGCTGTTTTTATCGGATCCTGAGCCGCTGCAATGAATAATAAGGAATCGGCAAAAGGAAACTCCTGGTATATTTTCAGGAACTGAAGAATATATTCAGGTGAGGAAGATACACGTTTAAAGGTTGCAATATCGTCAAGCAAAGTACATTCTTTGTATTGCCAGAACGCTGATGCCAGCAATTGACAATGACTTGGACCCAGTGGTATAAAAATATCATCAAAAGGTATATGATAAAGCAGGGCTCTTAAAATACGTTTATATGATTCCAACGCATCAGGAATATCATAGATCTCAAATTTTTCCAGCGCAATATAATCATTGAGTTCCCTCATAAAATAAACCATGCTTTGTATCGCCAATACTTTTTCACCATCGTCCAATTCAGTATCAGATATAATAAACCGGTGAATGCTGTCGACCTCTGATACAATAAACTGTGAAAGCCTGGAAATTATATTTGAATCAAATGTGAAATAATTAAGATACCTGAGAAAATATTCCTGCTCTTCTTTCAGAATTACAGTTGCCTTGGCAGGGTTATTAATTTGAGCCGTTGTAGAAAATGGCTGTAATGAAAAAAGCAAAATGAGAAACCCAAAAGTAATTTTTCGCATTAATGCAAAACCTGTAACCGGTATACACATAATAAGAAAGAAAATGATTCAAATTGAATAATGATAAAGGTAATTTCAGATGCAGGCATTAGTCCTAACCACGGGCATAATGTGTAATGAATTTGGTCATAAGAATGGTGACCCAGGTTGTTGCCCTCAATCCTTATTGGTCTATCCGTTCTGGTATGGTTCGTTTTCCCTTTTCTTTCAGATAATCTATAAGTCGGCGAAGAGGCTGAAAGCATAATATTATTTTGCACTATCTTTCTCTTATTAAACCCGATACACACCATGATAAAGTTTATCAACTCCCGAGCTGCTCTTGTTTCTGTCATTATCCTGTTTATGTCCTTGCCTGGTCATTCGCAGGTAATTCAAACCAACACAAAAAACAATACAGTAGATTATGAAAGGTTGGCAAGGATCGACGGTTTGGTAAATGAGTATATCAATAAAAATTGGTTAACCGGAGCTGTTACGATCGTTATAAAAGATAACCAGCTTGTACAATATAAAGGATATGGATATGCCGATGTGGCTACAAAAAAACCCATGAAGAACGATGCCATCTTCCGCATCATGTCACAAACAAAAGCGATTACCAGTATCGGCATCATGATATTATACGAACAAGGTAAACTATTGCTTGATCAACCCATTTCAGATTTTATTCCTGAATTTAAAAATCCTAAAGTGTTGGATAAATTCAATGATGCAGATACTACTTATACAACTGTTCCTGCAAAAAGTGAGATCACTTTTCGCCAACTCCTTACACATACTTCAGGACTTGATTATACTGATATCGGCAGTTCAAAAGTAGCAGCTATCTATACAAAGAATCATATACCATCCGGTCTTGGTTATTTTAATGACAATCTTTTGGAAAGAATGAAGGCGTTGGGTAAACTTCCTTTAAGTTTTCATCCAGGTGAAAAATGGCAATACGGATTAAACACTGACCTGCTGGGATGTTTAATAGAAGTGATAAGCGGAATGAACCTCGAAAACTTTTTCAGGAAAAATATTTTTGAACCTCTCGGAATGAAAGATACTTATTTCAATGTGCCTGCATCAAAAGCCAATCGCCTCGCAACAGTTTATACTGAGGATTCTTTGCAACATATCATTCCGTGGAGTCATGAGTTTCGTCGTATAGATCCCGATTATCCCATCATGAACAAACATTATTTTTCGGGAGGCGCCGGCCTTTCTTCTACGGCACTTGACTATGCCATCTTTATGCAGATGTTATTAAATGGCGGTAAGTATAATGGCCATCAAATTTTATCAAAAAGAACAGTGGAAATGATAACCAGCGGCCAACTGAATGACGGTATGCTCGGCGATGATAATATGGGATTGGGCTTTGGCATCACTTCAGAAAAATCGGCAGCTAAAGGGCCACGCAATGCAGGTTCATTTGCATGGGGCGGATATTACGGCACTACTTACTGGGCCGATCCCAAAGCAAAACTTGTTTGCCTTTTTATGACGCAGCAAAATCCGAATAGTCATGGTGATGTTGAAGCGAAGTTTGAGGCGATGGTTTATTCAAGTCTTAAATAAAAAACTTCCACTAATTTTTTTCGCCCTGTTTTCGTTGCTGAAAAAATTTATGCTGACTGCACTCGTGCAGGCCGGTATGAATCACAAAATTTGTTCCCACTAAAGAGCTTAAATCAATCCCGCTGTAAGATTTCTATACTGTCATGAAGTTGCCTGACTATTTTTTGATGTTCGAGTTTTTTAATAAGCCGGCTGATTACTTCCCTTGCTGTGCCCATGTCATGGGCTATTTGTTTATGAGAAATTTTTATTGGGTTTTTACCGGTTACGGTAATTTTTTCAGATAAATAACTAATAAGGCGTTTGTCTAACCTGTCAAATAGAAGATGATTAATCGTATCAATCAACTCACCATACCTCAGGTCGAATTGCTGGTAGAATAATTGATTTATTTTGGGATATTCCGTTACCCACCGGGATAATTTATCAGAAGGAATAAGTAATACAGTGCTTTCTTTTTCTGTTATTGCAAAAAATTTACTTTTCTCATTTTTCAGGCAGGCTGAAAAAGACATAATACAGGTCTGCTTCGGCTGAATATAATACAGCAATAATTCTTTTTCAGTTTGCCCGATAAAAACTTTTACCAGCCCTTGTAAAACTATTGGAACCACTTTTACAAATTGACCTTCCCTGACTAATTCTGTGTTTTCAGGAAACTCTTTTATAACACATACTTCAAGTATTTCCTTAATTAAAGGAGGGTCAAAATATGATAACTCCTTTTCTATTTCTTTAATCTCCATCATATCCGGCTGTATTTGGGTGAATTTTAATTTTAATTAAATTCAATTTCCAACATGTCTCCTTGAATTTCTATCTGATTTTTGAATCAAAATCGACTCTATTGATTACTAAAATATCAAAGTTATAATCGTATAAAAATGCTCAGAGGTTGTTCATTCGTCGTCAATTCTCTGCAAATTTAGTCCGGTTTTATCATCCATTTAATACATTAATACTGGCAGGCAATTAACTATTGAGATCCATGCAGTGACTTTAGTCACCAGAAAAAAATAATTGCCAATTCTAACTTTGAATTATTCAGAAAATTGAATCTGTTTCCTCTTCACAATAAAAGCCAGAACTATGAAACAGTTAATTATTATTTCATTTATCCTCTTCATCATTTTATCAGGATTTCTAATTAATCAAAATAACGGGCATGATCAATCAGACATTACGTTAACTGCCATTTTACAGCAAAACGGATTCGATGGTCGTATCGAAGAAAAACTGGAACAACAACTTGGCAGAAAACTAAACAAGGACAAAGTCAACCTTGGAAGACTTGTTTTTTTTGATAAAGGTCTTGGGCTGCACCAGGATAATTCATGTGCTGGATGCCATTCACCCGGCAACGGTTTTGGAGATTCGCAGCCAATAGCCATTGGAGTTGATAACAATGACACAGTAGGTCCGCACAGGGCTGGTCCCCGAAATCAAAGAAGAACACCATCTGTTATCAACACGGCATTTTATCCTAAAGTAATGTGGAATGGAAGGTTTGCTTCTTTATCAGGTAACCCATTTGATAATTCAATAGGTTTTGAATTTCCACCACCGGAAGCAGCTATTTTCAGCAATGGAACAGAATATCAAAGCAGAACAAAACACCTGCTTGTTGCCCAGGCTCATATTCCATTTACCGAACTTCCGGAAATGGCAGGTTTCACTACATCAGAAGGTGCGTCAACGATTTCATTCTCCCGTTTTTCTGGCTTAACTAATTCTAAGAATGAAAATAAAAAAGCGACCCCAATGGTTTTCAAAACTGGAAAAAAGAATATTGCCGCAAAATCCAATCTTGCCTGTGCTGAAATTGATTTTGGTATTTTCAATGATGGCGAAGGCATGCCTGTTCCGCCTATAGACCCTGCTATTAATTCTTCCAACTTCCGCATCCGTGATAAGGTGCTTGAACTGATAAATGCCAACCATGAATACAGAAAATTATTTGGTCAGATTTATTACGATGTAAAAAATGGAGCTCCGGTTGATTTTATTATGGTAGGTGAAGTAGTGGCTGAATTTGAATTCTATTTAACTGCAGCTAAAGCGCCAATTGATAAATATGCCATGGGGTTAAAAAATGCATTATCCGATAAAGAGAAAAGAGGGGCTATCATCTTTTTTACAAAAGGCAAATGTGTAAGCTGCCATGCAGTGAGTGGAAATTCGAATCAGATGTTCAGCGATTTTAACTCACACAATGCAGGTGTACCGCAGGTATACCCGGTGTTTGGGGTGGGAACCGGCAATGTTCCGTTTTCTGAACTTGCCTGTCCCAATAAAACAACTACAGGTACACTTGATTATGGCCTGGAAGAATTTACAGGAAATATTACGGACAGGTATAAATTCAGAAGTTCTCCATTACGTAATCTTAAAGTACAAGCTGCGTTTTTTCATAACGGAAGTTTCAGTCAGTTAAAAGATGCCCTGGATTTTCATTTAAATCCTTCTGTAAATATTGCAACTTATAGTCCGGCTAATTTTGGTGTGCCCAATGACCTGAAATATAATAGTGCTGATATGGCAGATGTCATGAATACTTTAGACCCTGTATTAAAAGAAGGAATTATTCTTTCTGAAAATGAAAAAGAAGACCTGCTGATTTTCCTCACAGAAAGTTTGTTTGATAAAAGGGCTTCACCGGAAAATCTGAAAAAGGAGATTCCAAAATCTGTTCCTTCCGGAATTAAGCTTCAATATTTTGAATTGGATAATAACAATTCTGATAAATTAATTGTGGGTAAAAATGGAACAGTTGAAAAAGAAACTCCTTTTACTTATTCTGTTTATCCAAACCCAGTTGCCGGTAAATTGAATATTGAGAACTACAGAGCAATAGAAATTACAAAAGTTGAAATCATAAATGCAGCCGGAAACATACAGTTTGTTCAGAAATTAAATTCTTTACAAACATTAATAACCATACCGGTGGAGAAATTGCGCCCCGGTATTTATTTCATCCGTATCACCAATAAAGACAAAACAGTTATCACTAAAAAATTTATAAAAGAATAAACCAAAATTTATAAAAAAAATAAAACGCAATTCATTTTATGAAAACCAACCCTGCCCTTTTTTGGGGCAGGGTATTTTAATTATAACAGGTGTCATTCTTCTACGGTTAAGTTATCATGGTTAATAAATGAGTGACATCATAACTTTTAAGAGATGAATTAAAATATTAAATCAATATATCATGAAAAAGATAATTACAATACTTGCCTGCCTGGTGATAGCATCAGGTAATTTATTTGCACAATATTCAACTGACTGGATAAGGCCTGCTGACAACTATATGAAAGCAGGTGTTATGATAGCCCGTGACAATGATGACAATGTAATTGTAACCGGCTTCATTACGGGAAATAATATTTACACCCGTAAGTATGACAGGTTCGGAAATTTTTTGTGGGAAAATTTTTCTGCTTCCGGGGTTCATAGCAATTATGAAAAGTCAGCGTGGGTTAATACCGACAACAACAATAACGTTTATGTTGTAGGTTACAGGTATGTCATGAGTTCTCAGCTTGATTATCCGAATGCTTTGGTGATTTTGAAATACAACGCTGCAGGTATTTTATTGTGGAAGAAAACAATTCCCATGTCTATTTTCGTCAACACATACATCCGCTTTGGCCTGAGAAGCGAAGTTGATAATAACGGAAATCTCTATATCGGCACAGTGGCTGCAACCCCATCAGGGTTTGTATTAGTTAAATTATCACCGAACGGAACAACATTATTTACCAGCAGTAATAATCTCAACGGCATAAGAAGTTTCAGGTCTATGCGCCTGAAAGGAAATAAAGTGGTATTAACCGGTAGTTCAGGTAATTTAAGTGCTGCCCCTGTAGTAGCCTTTGATACTTCCGGTGCTTTATTATGGACTTCTTCATTACTTGGCCAGTCAGGTAATGATGTAGAAATTGATGATGGAGGTAATGTGTATGTACTTTCATCCTATGCCAACCAGGTTTCTGCAACAAGTGGCCAGGATATTGAAATTTATAAGTTAAATCCATCAGGCACTCAGCTATGGAAAAAGAATTTCGATTTTGGAGGATACGATTTCCCAACCCGGTTCACATTTGTTGCTGATAAATTAAGTGTAACAGGATACGGCTCTGTCAACGCATCCTATTTTGACTGGATAACATTTCAAATAAATACAAGTGGTACCATGCTGTGGAATGCCCGTTACAATGGAACAACCGGCAATGATGAACAACCTTATTTTCTTTCTGCAAAAGCAAATGGAGAAGTTTTTGTTACAGGCAAAGGCGGGCCTATGATTACCCAGGCAAACGGGTCTTCATACCTGCGAATGATTACTTTAAAATACAGCAACACCGGCGTAGTGAAATGGGTTGATTCAGTAAATATTTACAGCGGATTTGGTATTGCTTCAGCGATTGCAAGTGACAACAGTTTATTTGTATTAAGCGACAGTTATATGACGGCTTTTCATTTTCTTGATTACACCGGCACAGGCTCGTGTACAATTCCTACTGGATTAAATGTTTCCGGCATTGCCAATACCAGCGCAACATTTTCCTGGACACCCGTTGCAGGTGCTAGTTTGTATCATCTACGCTACAAAACAACATCTGCTGCAACCTGGACGGTTGCCTCCATTAACACTCCTTCAATCACATTAACTAATCTTACTGCTGGTACATCTTATAATTATGCCGTTGAAGCTATTTGCAGCAGTGGCCCTTCAGGTTACAGCGCCACACAGAATTTTACAACCACCGGAACGGGATATTGCACAACAGGAGGCCAGAGCCAGGCACAAGAATATTTAAGTTTTGTTTGGATTTCAGGTATCCGGAATGTAACAGGAAGAGATAACGGTTACGGAGATTATACTAACTTAAGCACCCCGCTTACACAGGGGCAAGTAGTTAATGGTTATTTATCAGGGTTGGTTCCATATCCTGAATATGAAAATTATTGTATCTGGATAGATTATAACCACGACAATGATTTTACTGATGCCGGAGAACAAGTTGTAAACCTGTATAATAATTTTACAGGATGGGTTGCGGTTAATTTTACAGTTCCTTCAAATGCTCAAGTTGGCTCAACAAGAATGAGGGTAACTATGAGCTATGGAAATTCCCCATCTCCTTGTGGAGTTTATGCAAGAGGCGAAACAGAAGATTACACAGTAATTATTAATCCGATACCAGCACCAAACTGTGCAGATGGTATTCAGAACGGTGACGAAACTGGTGTTGATTGCGGAGGTTCTTGTTTCCCATGCATAACTTGTAATGATGGAATACAAAACGGGAATGAAACCGGTATTGACTGTGGCGGTTCCTGTCCTCCATGTGCTACATGTACAGATGGAATACAAAACGGCAATGAAACTGGTATTGATTGCGGAGGTTCTTGCCCGGCTTGCCCAACCATTTGCAGTTATGTAATTGTCAACAGCAATAATTTTGAATCAGGTTGGGGAATTTGGAATGATGGTGGCACAGATTGCAGAAGAAATGCACAGGATGCAGCATATGCTTACAGCGGCACTTATTGCGTACAATTAAGAGACAATACTTCTACTTCGGTGATGACAACAAATAATTTGAATTTAGCCCAATATCAGAAAATAAAAATTGAGTTCACTTACATGCCGGTAAGCATGGATGACCCAAATGAAGATTTCTGGTTGCAGGTTTCCACCAATGGCGGACAAACTTATACTACTGTAGAAGAATGGAATTTGAATGATGAGTTTGTGAACAATCAAAGATATTTTGCAACGGTGGAGCTCACAGGACCATTTAGTTCAACTACACGATTCAGGTTTCGTTGTGATGCTTCGGATGATAATGATTGGGTGTACATCGATGATGTGGTAATTTCTGGTTGCTCAGTTGCCGGACCGACTACGAGATCAAGTTCACAAATACAAATCACTGATGCAGCAAAAAGTGACAGACAATTTGAAAATTTAAAACTTTTCCCTAACCCTGTATCTGATAACCTGATAATTGAAACTAAGAATATAAGTACTATTAAAAAAGTTGAAATTATTAACGTTACCGGAAACATTGAATTTAGTCAAT
>Ga0209798_10000664_pt1 | contig 20904 bp, 17 predicted proteins | sample DOMMetBare3Fresh_FD_187475 | JGI IMG/M metagenome (GOLD analysis project Ga0209798, IMG submission 187475) | Wetland sediment microbial communities from St. Louis River estuary, USA, under dissolved organic matter induced mercury methylation -... | ecosystem: Environmental > Aquatic >... | reverse complement strand
GTTCTTCCGATGCAGCGGGCAGTCGATGGCCGCGGCGGGGTCGTGCGGCGTCGAGGCGGCGCTCCCCGGGGTGTCGCCACCATCCGCCGGCGTGGCGATCCCGAGGCATGACAGGGCGATCCAGGGAGCAAGTGCGCGGCACATCGGAGAGCTCCGGCCCATCCTAGCCCTTCTCGGCCGGCTTGCCCGCCGCAATCCACCCGCCCACCCGATTCCCGCGCGCCGCGAGGAGCGATGGGATCCAGGCCGGCGACTGCCGATGCCAAGGGCGCGCGGGAGACGATCCATGTGAATGACCCGTGCTACTGGCCGCCCGGACACAACGTGAAGGTGGATGCTGACGCAGCGGGATGCCGCGCCACTGAACGCGATGCTCGACTTCACTTCCGTTCGGCAGGCGTTCGCTGACGCCTCCAACGGCCACGCAAGGGGAACGGCTGGGCGGCGCAGGACTCCGCAGGCGCCAGACGCCAAGGCTGGCAATACGCCAACCCTCACGCACGGCCGGCCCGCACGGCCGATCGCCCTCTATCGCTCCCTGGCCAGCTGCTGGAGGTAGACGTTGAACACGACGGCGAAGAGCAGGACGATCCCGGTCGCCAGGGTCTTGATGTAGATGTCGATGGCCATCATGTTGAGGCCGTTCGACAGCACGACGTAGATGATCGAGCCGATGATGGTGTACAGCATCCCGCCCACGCCGCCGAAGAGCGACGTCCCTCCCAAGACCACCCCGGCCAGGCCGTCGACCATGACGGAAGCGTAGGTCCCGGGCTGCGCGCTGCTGAGGCGCCCGGTCGCCAGCAGACCGTACAGCGCGGCCGTGAACCCGCAGATGATGAACACGACGCAGTTGATGAGCTTGACGTTCACGCCGGAGACCCTGGCCGCCTCGGGGCTGCCGCCGACCATGTAGATGTACCGGCCGAGCCGCGTGTAGGTCAGGACGAAGTGGGCGACGGCCGCCACCAGCAAGCCCATGATGACGACGTTCGGGATGGGGCCGCTCTTGCGGTTGCCCAGGAGGTCGAGGATCGGGGGGACCGTGAAGAGCGGGCGCCCGCCGGTCATGTAGATGGCCCAGCCGTCCGTGATCTGGAGCATGGCCAGCGTCGTCATGAACGCCGGCACCCCCCGGTACGCGGTGAAGTAGCCGTTCGTCAGTCCGATGACGGATCCCAGGAGCAGGCAGAACGGGATGGACAGCCACGGGCTGTACCCCGCGCCGGTGACCATGGTCAGGATGACCCCGATCAGCGTCGCCTGGTTCGCGAAGCTGAGATCGATCTGGCCGACCAGGAGGACCATGGTGACGCCGGTGGCCAGGATCACGAGGAGCGAGGACTGCTCCAGGATGTTGAGCACGTTCCGGGAGCTGAAGAAGGAGGTCGTCGCCAGGGAGAAGAAGACGACGAGGAAGATCAGGGTGATGATCGGCGCGATGATCCGGACCTCGTTCCTGGCCCATTGCAGGAAGGACGCGGAAGAGGAGGTGCCTCGCTTGGCCGTGGCGGCGATTGCCTTGCCTGCGGGGGGACCGATGTCAGCCATGGTCAGATGATCTCCATCGTGGAGGCCTTGGTCACGACCGTGTCGGCCAGCTCGGCGACGATGCGCCCCTTGGAGAAGGCCAGGATGCGGTCGCTCATGGCCATGATGGTCTCCGGCTCGTTGGAGATGACCACGATGGCCAGGCCCTTCTCCTTCAGCTGGGCCACGTGCTCCACGATGTCGGCCTTGGCGGCGACATCGATCCCGCGCGTGGGCTCGGACAGCACCATGACCTTGGGCGGGAAGCAGAGCCACTTGCCGAGCACCACCTTCTGCTGATTCCCGCCGCTCAGGGTGTCGACCTGCCGTCTGGGGCTGTCGGTCTTGATGCGGAGCTCGCTGATCTGCTGCTGGGCGACGTCGGTCTCGCGCCTGCTCTTGATGAGCCAGTCCATCCGGGGACCCAGGACGCGCTTGAGGTGCGGCAGCGTGACGTTCTTGAAGATCTCCGCCGTCTGGACCAGCGAGCGGCGCCGGTCCTCCGGAGTGTAGGCGATCCCGGCCGCCTTGGCCCGGATCGGCGACGACAGCTTGATCTTCTGCCCGTCGAGGAAGACGTCGCCGGAATCGACGGGATCCAGGCCGAACAGGCAGGTCCCGATCGCCGCGTGCCCCGCCCCCATGAGGCCGTACAGCCCCACGGCCTCGCCCGCATGCACCTCGAAGCTCACGTTCTCGAACTGCCCGCGCCGGGAGAGGTTGGCGACCTGGAGCCTCACCGGCGCCGTGCTGCGAGGCGGCAGGGACACGGCGGCGTCCTCCTCCACCGTCTTGATGTGCTTGTCCGTGCCGATCATCATCTCGATCAGGAGCCGCTTGTCGCACGCCCCCTTCTCGACCGTTCCGACCTTCCTCCCGTTCCGGAAGGCGGTGATGCGATCGCAGATCTCGATGACGTCGTCGAGCAGGTGGGAGATGAAGACGATCGACTTCCCTTTCTCGCGGAGCTTCCGGATGAGGGAAAAGAGACGCCGGGTCTCGTGGTGCGAGAGCGCGGACGTCGGCTCGTCGAGGATGACGATGTCGGCGCCGGAGAAGACGACCTTGGCGATCTCCACCATCTGGCGGATCCCGAACGGCAGCGTCCCCAGGCGCGCCTTGACTGGTACGTCGATGCCGAGCTCGTTGAGGTACTCGTGCGCCAGGGTCCGCATGCTTGCCCAGTCGACGATGCCGTAGCGGTTCAGCGGCTGGCGGCCGAGGAAGACGTTCTCCGCGACCGAGAGGAGCTCGATCACGCTCAGCTCTTGATGGACCATCCCGATGCCGTGGTGCCTGGCGTCCGCGGGCCCCGCCAGGTGGATGACCTGACCGCCGAGCAGGCACTCGCCCTCGTAACTGGTGTAGACCCCGGACAGGATCCTCATCAGGGTGCTCTTGCCGGCGCCGTTCTCGCCGACGAGGCCGTGGACCTCGCCCCGCCGGACGTCGAACTGGATGTCCTCGAGCGCGACGGTGCCGCCGAAGCGCTTCGACACCCCTCTCAGCTCGACCAGTGATCCGGAATCTCGACCGCTCTCGACCATGCTCGTTCCGTTCCTCCCCGAGCCGAGGACCGCGCTCGGCGGCCCCCGGCCTGACGTTCCCCGGGCCCACGTGCACGACGTCGATCGCGACACCGCCGGCTCCACCTGTACGCTTCCCCGGCGAGGGTCGGGGCTGCGAGGACGCAACCCCGGCCCTGGAGGAGCGCGTGAGCCTAGGCCGAGGCTCGTCGCGGCGATGGAGCTACAGCAGGTAGTGCTTGGACAGCCAGATGTAGCTCTCGACGTCCGTCAGGTTGTCGCGGGTGGTGAAGGGCCCGTCGCACCGGATGAACTTCGGGGGCTTCTCCTTCTTGACCAGCTGGTAGTACGCGGCCCAGAGAGCGAAGCCGTGCACGCGGGAGGCCGGGTTGAAGACGGAGTACTCCAGGTGCCCCTTCTTCATCTCCTCCAGGGCCGGCGCCGTCGAGTCGACGCCGCCGAGGACGACCTGGTTCTCGCGGCCGGCGGCCCGGATGGCGCTGTACGCCGCGAGCGCCATGTCGTCGTTGTCGAAGAACCCGGCGTCGATCTTGTCGAACTTCACCAGGAGGTCGCGCCAGATCTGCTGCACCTTGGCGCCGTCCCAGTCACCGGGCGTCTCGTCGATGACCTTGACGTTCGGGTACTTCTTGACCGTCTTCTGGAAGCCTCGCGTCCGCCCCTGGGCGCCGGTGTGCGTCAGCCGGCCCTGCGTGTGGACGATGTTGCCCTTGAAGCCGATCTTCTTGCACAGGGCCTCGGTGACGACGCTGCCCATGAACTCGTTGTCGGGCTCGCTGAAGGACGCGATGTCGAGGCTGTTCAGGTCCTCCACCAGCTTGGTGTCGATGTCGTACACCGGGATCTTGTTGGCGATGAGCTCCTTGACCGGCTCGGTGAAGGCGCCGATGGCCGAGGGGTGGATGAAGACGGCGTTGTACTCCTTGGCGCGCGCCACCAGCTGCTCGACCTGCTGCCGCTGGGTGCTCACCTGGTTGCGCCCGTCCAGCACGTCCACCTGGAACCCGAGGATCTCGCCCAGCGCCTTCAAGGTCTCGGCGCCTTGGTTGACCCAGAGGATCTGCATTCCGATGGCGGAGTAGGCGCCCCGGAACTTGGCCTTCGAAGGCTCGGCCGCCACGGCCTTGCCGAGGAAGGTGAGGCTGCCGCCGGCCACCGCGAGCCCGGGCGTGACCAACCCGACCCACTTGAAGAAGGACCTGCGGTCGAGCCTCTCGGCGGCCTTCTCCGCGAACGACGCCATGCCCTCCTTGGTGATGATTTCGGACGCTTCCTTGACCTTGCTGTCGCTCTGAACGAGTTGCTCGAGGTCTTTCTTGGTGGACATTCTCTCGGCTCCTTGTCGGTTGCTGACGGTGACAACGCCAACTGCCCGGACTCGCGTGATCGAACGCCGCTCAATTCACTCCTGGTTCGGACCAGCCCTCCTCGCTGCTCGCGCCATGCCCTTCGGTGTTCATGCTGCGCCCAGTGGTGCGCCTCGTCGCCAGATTCGCCCGTTCTGCAGGAGGGCAGGCCAGCGGCACGAGCTCGCGATGCTTGCGGCAGGAAGGCCGTCGTGACCCCGAGCACCACGCACGCCCCGAAGCCACGGCTCGACCGCGAGCCCTATCCGCTTCGCTGCATGGTGGAATGCTGCTTCCATGGCCTCAGACGATCCCAAGCCATCGCGACTCCATGGCCGCGGACCTTCCCCCAAGGCCCACGACCACCCCCTCCTGCGGGCTCGCGCGCTTGCTCGTCAGCCCGGCATCTGGAACTCGCTGACGATGGTCCGGTGCAGGCTAGCGACCGCCGCCAAGGCTGTCAAGCCGGTTGCGATGGCCGTGCGTCAGTGGTTGACTGCCCTGGTCGTGAGCAGTTCCCGATCGCGTACCTGAAGAGAGGGTATTCACATGAGCAAGAAGATGACGATGGGCGTCATCGTGGGCAACCGCGGCTTCTTCCCCGACACCCTGGCCAAGAACGGGCGCGAGGAGATCATGCGGGCGCTCGAGCGCGCCGGCATGGGCTGCGTCGTGCTGGGCTCCGAGCAGAGCAAGCACGGTGCGGTGGAGACGCACGAGGAGGCCAAGCGTTGTGCCGAGCTCTTCCGCAAGAACCGGGAGCACATCGACGGCATCGTCGTGACGCTGCCCAACTTCGGCGATGAACGCGCGGTGGCCGACACGCTGCGGCTGGCCGACCTCGGCGTGCCGGTGCTCGTCCAGGCGTCGCCCGACGTCGCCGGCCAGATGACGGTCCAGCACCGTCGGGACAGCTTCTGCGGCAAGATCTCGGTCTGCAACAACCTGCGCCAGTACGGCATCCCGTACTCGCTGACGGGCCAGCACACGGTGCATCCGGAATCCGAGAAGTTCGCCGAGGACCTGAGCTGGTTCGCATCGGTCTGCCGCGTGGTCGACGGCCTGCGGAACCTGCGCATGGGCAGCATCGGTGCGCGGCCGACCGCATTCAACACGGTGCGGTACAGCGAGAGGATTCTGGAATCCAACGGCATCTCCGTGGAAACGGTCGACCTCTCCGACATCTTCGGGCGCATCGGCCGGCTTCCCGACGACCACGAGGGCGTGCAGGGCAAGCTGCGAGAGATCCGTGCCTACGTTCCCGGAGCGGTACCGGACAAGGCGCTCGTCAAGATGGCCAAGCTCAGTCACGTCATCGCCGATTGGATGCGCGCGGCGGACGTGACGGTCAGCGCCATACAGTGCTGGACCGCCATGCAGGAGTACCTTGGCGTCATGCCCTGCGCGGTGATGAGCATGTTGAGCAACGGCATGATGTCCAGCGCGTGCGAGACGGACATCTGCGGCGCGCTGAGCATGCACGTCCTGGCCCTGGCCTCCCAGACGCCCAGTGCGTTGCTGGACTGGAACAACAACTACGGCGAGGACCAGGACAAGGCGGTGTGCTTCCACTGCAGCAACCTGCCCAAGCATTTCTTCGAGGACGCGCGCATGCACTATGGCGAGATCTTCGAGGGCACCGTGGGCCGGGACAGCGCCTATGGCACGATGGCTGGCCGCGTGAAGGTCGGGCCGATGAGCTTCGTCCGCGTCTCCACCGACGATACGGCGGGCAAGATGCGCGGCTACGTGGGCAACGGCAACTTCACGAACGATCCGCTGGCCACCTTCGGCGGCGTGGGTGTGGTGCACATCGCTCGCATGCAAGATCTGCTGCGATTCATCTGCGAGAATGGCTTCGAGCATCACGTGGCCGCGAACCTGGCTCCCGTGGCCGGTGCGGCGTACGAGGCGACGACGCGCTACCTGGGCTGGGACATGTACCTGCACCGTGGGGTGTGACGCCGGCGAGGCGGGCCCGTCGAAGCGGGGCGGGAGGGTCAGGCCTCGCCGCGTGGGTACCGGGCGGCGGCCCAGCCGAGGAGGTCGAGGTAGTCGCGGCCGCTCCTCACCTGGCCACGCTCCAGGATGCACCGCTTGGCGAGCGTCAGGCACAGGCGCTCGGCGCGTACGCGCTTCGCCGGGTCGGCGATCGAGGTGATGTCCTTCACCTGCGCGATGCCGACGATCCGCCGGCACAGCTCGAGGCCGGTCACGCCGGCGGTGTCCCGCAGTACACCGTCGAGATACCACTCCGCGAAGCCCGGATAGCGCGCGACGGGCTCGGTGACCTTTTCGTCCCAGAGCTTGCGCCACTTCGCCTTGAAGAGGTCCACCACCTCCTCCAGCGTGCGCGCGACCCAGCCGCTGAAGGCGTCGCGCTCACGGCCGGCCGGCATGGTGGTATCGGCGTTCACCCAGGCGAAGACGAGGTTCGCGACCACGTTGCCCACGTCGTAGCCGGCCGGCCCGTAGAACGCGAACTCGGGATCGATGACCTTGGTGGAGTCCGGGAGCACGAAGATGGACCCGGTGTGAAGGTCACCGTGGACCAGGCACTGCGCGTTGGTGAGGAAATCGAACTTCAGCTTGGCGGTCTCCAGCCGGAGGGCCTCGTCCCCATACAGCTCGCGCTGGATGAACTCGAGGTTGGGACCGAACGGCAGATTGCGGGCCTTCAGGTCGTCGAAGGGCTCGGTGTAGACGAGGTCCTCGGTGATCTCGCACAGGTCGGGGTTGATGAAGTCGCCCACCAGCGCCTTCTTCCTCTTGTGGTCCAGCACCGCGTCGCTCGTGAGGAGCAGCGTGTTGGCCATGAAGGTGGTGATGTGCTCGGCGAAGAGCGGGTATCGCCGCCGCTCCAGGAGCCCCCGCCGCATGATCGCGTGGTCGGACAGGTCCTCCATGGCGCAGCAGCTCATGATGGGGTCGTAACCGTACACCTCCGGCACCAGCCCGGGCGCCAGCTCGCGCTCGAGCTTGAGGATGTCGTACTCGATGCGGTTGCGGTCGAGCGAGAGCTTGAACTGGTCGCTGATGCGAGCGGTGTGGCCGGCCTGCTTGATGACCACGGAGCGGCCGCCACGCCGGTCGACGATCCGAAAGATGAAGTTGAGGTTCCCATCGCCGATCTCGGTGAACTGGAGATCGGCGCCGTCATCGAAGAAGGCGAGCTTCTCCTTGGCGTACTCGGCGGCGTCGGCGGGCTTCATCAGGAAGTAGGCGTCGAACCTGGCCACGATCGTCCTCCGGTATTGCCGCCCGCGCGGGCGGCCGTGTCGGGCCCTTCGCCCTCGAGCGTGTTTCGGCGGGGGTCGTAGGGCACGGGTACCACCCGACCCCGCCGATGGATCCGGCTCGGCTCGATGCACCCTCGAGCTTTCGGGCGATGCAGCCTCCCCGCCGGCGCGGCCGCCGCCCCCCGCTTGGGGCTTCCAGTCTCGACCATCGAATACAAATCAACGTACGCCCCCGAAGATGTATTGTCATCACACAACCTCCTGGCAGGCTAGCGGTGAGGGGTGACCTCGGCGGCGCGTGACGGAGGGTCCTTCTTCCCCGCGGTGAAGGGGATGGGAGGCTGGCTTGGCTGAAGCGCAGGCAGTGCAGGGGCGTCTCATGCCGGAGAGCGTGTGGTCGAGGATCCTGGGCCTGCGAAAGGCGAGGGAGGTCAACGTCCTGCTGGCATTGCTCATCGTCGGAACCGCGATCGGCCTCGCCACCCCCTACTTCCTGACCACCAGCAACCTGATGGGCGTCGCCCGGGCGTTCTCGCTCACGGCGATCATGAGCATCGGCATGGTGATGGTCATCATCACCGGAGGGATCGATCTGTCCGTCGGCTCGGTGATGGGCCTCTCCTCCCTGGTGACCGCGCTCTGCTTCTCCGCCGGTGTCTCGACCGGCCTGAGCATCGCCGGTGGGTTGCTCGTCGGGCTGGTCTTCGGCGGCGTCAACGGGCTGCTGGTGACCTGGGTGGGGCTGCCTCCGTTCATCACCACGCTCGGCACGCTGAGCATCGGCCGCGGGCTCATGTACGTCATCACGCGCGGCATCCCGCAGACGCCGGACACCCCGCCCGCCTTTGCGGTGATCGGCCAGGGGTACGTGGCCTTCGTGCCGATCCCGGTCGTCATCCTGATCGTGATGACCGCGATCTTCACGGTGGTGATGAAGATGACCCGGTTCGGGCGGCACGTCTACGCCGTCGGCGGCAACGAGTCCGCCGCCAGGCTCAGCGGCGTCCGGACGAGTCGGGTCAAGTTCATCGTCTACGCGCTGTCGGGACTCATCGCGTCGCTGGCCGGGGTGATCGCCTTCTCTCGCTACCTGTCGGCAGAGCCGGCCTCCGGGTTCGGCGCGGAGCTCGACGTCATCGCGGCGGCGGCCATCGGAGGTGCCAGCCTCGCCGGCGGCGTCGGCAGCGTGCTCGGCGCGGTGATCGGAGCCGCGCTGACCGGTGTCATCTCCAACGGCGTCGTGCTGATGAACATCAACACCTACGCCCAGCAGGCAATCACCGGGGCAGTGATCTTGATCGCAGTCTCCATGGACGTCATGCGCAGCCGGCGCAAACGCGTCTGATCGAGCAGCAACACCAACCAAGCAGGAAGGAGCCCTCCAATGAGCGTATTCGACAAGCTGCTGAAGGTCATGCTGGCGGCAGTGCCGATCCTGGTGGCAGGGGTTGCACTGGCCAAGGATGCGAAGGACATCACCGTGGCCGTCATCCCGAAGGTGGCGGTGCCCTTCTTCGACGACTGCAACACCGGCGCCGCCAACGCCGCCAAGGCGGCGGGCGTCCAGTACCAGTGGGTCTCGCCGCAGAACACCCAGGGCTCGACGCAGGTGAAGATCGTCGAGGACCTGATCGCCAAGCACGTCGACGGGATCGCCATCTCGGTCAACGAGCCGAAGTCGGTCGAGGGCGTCATCAAGCAGGCCATGGCCGCGGGCATCAAGGTCCTGACCTTCGACAGCGACAGCGCCAACAGCGGCCGGAGCATGTACATCGGCACGATCAACGCCGCGGCCGGCGCCACCATGGGGCATTCGATGGCCAAGGCGATCGGCGGCAAGGGCAAGGTCGCCATCGTCACCGGTCAGCTCGGCGCCTCGAACCTCAACGAGCGCATCGCCGGCATCAAGAAGGCGCTGGCGGCCCATCCCGCCATCAGCATCGTGACGACCGAGGGCACCGACGACGACCTGGCCAAGGCCGTCTCGGTCTCCGAGGCACTGCTCCGTGGCCACCCGGATCTGGCCGGCGTCTTCGGCGTCAGCCAGGTCGGCGGGCCGGCGATGGCCAAGGTGCTCGCAACCAAGGAGTTCGGGGAGCGCAAGGGCAAGCTGAAGGTGTTCGCGTTCGACGACCTCCCCGACACGCTCAGGGGCGTGAAGGAGGGCTTCATCCAGGGCATCATGGTCCAGCGCCCCGTCACCATGGGCAGGCTCGCGGTCGAGCACCTGGTGGCCCAGATCCAGGGCACCGAGACCGCGCCGAAGGACGTCGACACCGGCGTGACCGTCGTCGATGCCAAGAACCTCGGCAACTACACCAAGTAGGTCGTCGAGCGTCCGTCGCGAGCGGCGGCACGGCGGGATCGCCGCCGCCCGCGCCGGCCCGAGGTCGAGGGAATGGCGTCCTTCCTGGAGATGCACGGAATCTCGAAGTCCTTCCCGGGCGTCAGGGCGCTGGACGGGGTCGACCTGACGGTCAACCGCGGCGAGGTGCTGGCGTTGGTGGGGGAGAACGGAGCGGGCAAGAGCACGCTGATGAAGGTATTGACCGGCGTCTACCATGCCGACGCGGGCCACATCTCCGTGGAAGGCGTGCCGGTGACCATCCACGATCCGGAGCACGCGCGATCGCTGGGGATCAACATCATCTACCAGGAGCTCTCGACGGTGGACAACCTGTCCGTCGCCGAGAACATCTTCCTCGCAAAGGAGCCGATCAACCGGCTCGGCCTCATCGACGGCCGGCGGATGCTCCGCGAGGCCCGCCAGGTCCTCGACACCCTGCACGTGCCCGTCGATCCGCGGACCATCGTCGGGGAGCTCAGCGTCGGGCAGAAGCAGATGGTGGAGGTCGCCAAGGCGATCTACGGCAGCACCAAGATCATCGTGATGGACGAGCCCACCTCCTCGCTCAGCATGCACGAGGCGGACGACCTCCTGGAGCAGGTGAAGCGCCTGCGCCAGCGCGGGATCGGCGTGGTCTACATCACCCATCGGCTCGACGAGGTGTTCGAGATCGCCGATCGCGTGACGGTCCTGCGCGACGGCCGGACGGTCGATAGCCGGCCGATCCAGGAGATGACGCGCGAGCATCTCGTCCGCAAGATGGTCGACCGCGAGCTGAGCCAGCTCTACGGCGAGCATGCCCGACGGCCGCTGGGCGAGGTCGTGATGTCGGTGAAGGGGCTGACGCTGACGAAGAGGACGCCGCACACCCCGCGCATCTCCGACGTCAGCTTCGAGCTCCACCGAGGCGAGATCCTCGGTTTCTTCGGCCTGGTCGGGGCCGGGCGGACCGAGATCATGGAGATGATCTTCGGGGTACGGCCCTACTCCGGGGAGATCCGGATCGGCGGCGAGCGGGTCGAGATCCACGACCCGAGCACGGCCATCCGCCACGGCATCGGCTTCGTCACCGAGGACCGCAAGGGGCAGGGGCTCGTCCTGGGCATGGCGGTGCGCGAGAACTTCAGCCTGAGCCACCTCGAGGACTACTGCAGGCACGACTTCGTCGACGTGGCCAGGGAAGGCACCGCCTGTCGGGAGTACGTCCGCAGCCTGGGCATCAAGACCCCGTCGATCGAGCAGCGGGTGGCCAACCTCAGCGGCGGCAACCAGCAGAAGGTCATCATCGCGAAGTGGGTCGCGCGCCAGCCGAGGATCCTGATCGTGGACGAGCCGACGCGCGGGATCGACGTCGGCGCCAAGGAGGAGGTGCACGCGCTCCTGAACCGGCTCGCGGACCAGGGTGTCGGCATCCTCTTCATCTCCTCCGATCTGCCCGAGGTCTTGGCCGTGTGCGATCGAGTCATCATCGTCAAGAACGGGCAGGTCAGCGGGACCCTGATGCGCACCGATGCGAGCCGCGAGCAGGTCATGGAGCTGGCGACGGGCTGAGCGTGCCGGGGAGGCTCACAGGACCGGGCGATGCGCCCGTCATGAAGCAGAAAGGGAGGCAACCATGTCGAAGCTGAAGGTCGCCGTGATTGGAACGGGCATCATGGGTACGGGGGTGGGGCTGACGCTCCGTGCCAAGGGCCACGCCGTCACCTGCTGGAACCGGACAAAGGCGAACGCAGAGGAGCTGCTGCGCGCCGGGGCGGTCTGGAAGGAAACGCCCCGGGCGGCGGCGGAGGGGGCCGACTTCGTCGTGCTCCTGGTCTGGAACGAGGGAGCGCTGCGCGCCGTGACCTCCGGCCCGGACGGCCTCTGGGCGGCGGCCAAGGCTGGTCAGGTCTACGTGGACATGAGCACGCAGCTCCCCGAGACGGCGGTCGCCGAGGCCCGCGAGTTCGAGAAGCGCGGGGCCGCCTTCCTCGACGCGCCGGTCCACGGCACCAAGGGCGAGGCGAGGTCCGGCGGGCTCTGGATCATGGTCGGCGGCGAGCGGAAGGTGTACGACCGCACGCTCCCGCTGTTCCAGGTGATCGGCGCCACCGTGCACTACATGGGGCCGACCGGCCGCGGCTGCGCCGCGAAGCTGTGCGGGAACCACTTCGTCTCCGCCATCCTGGCCTCCATGGGCGAGGCGCTCGCGCTGGCCGAGAAGGCCGGTGTCGACGGGTTCGAGCTGCTCAAGCTCTGGGGCGAGTCGGACTTCCGCTCGCCCATCATCGACGGGGCGGGGCACTCCATGCTCCGCCACCAGTTCGACGTGTCCTTCCACCTGAGGACGATGGTGAAGGACACGGAGCTCGTGAGGAACCTGTCCGAGAGCCTCGGCGTCCCGGTGATCCTCTCCAACGTGGTGCACGAGCTCAACAAGGTGGCCCAGAACCGGGGCTACGGGGAGGAGAACGCCTCGGCGATCTACAAGCTGTTCCAGGAGATGGCTGGCCTGCCGGTGAAGCCGCGGGGTTGAGTGGGACGCTTGCGGACGGGCGCCGTCTGGTGGAACGCGGTTCACCGGGAAGCCAGCACGCCCGTTCCTCCCCTCTATTCCTCCTTCTTGATGTAGCGCCTCGAGATGGCGTCGAACGAGATCGCGAGCACGACGATGGCGCCGCTGACGACCGACTGCCAGTAGGGCGAGACCCCGAAGATGACGATGATGTTCTGGATGACGCCGATGATGGTGGCGCCGATCATCGCGCCGCCGAGAGATCCGATGCCGCCCGTGGTCGCCACGCCGCCGATGACCGACCCGGCGATCGAAGGCATGACCCAGATCTCGCCGATCGACGGCTGGGCCGTGCCGAGCCGCGCCACCATCAGCATGCCCGCCAGGGACGAGCAGAAGCCGGCAATGACGAAGCACACCAGGCGGATGCGGTTCACCGGGATGCCGAGCATCTTTGCGGCCGCCGCGCTGTTGCCGATGGCGTAGACGTACCGGCCGAACGGCGTCTTCTGCATCGCCACGGTGAGCACGGCGAGCAGCGCCAGCATGACGATGAAGGGCGTCGGAACGCCGAAGTGGACGCCCTGGCCGAGGAAGGAGATCTTGTCCGGGATGTCGGTGATGGCGAGGCCCTTGGTGAAGACGAGGTTGAGGCCGCTGTAGACGCCGGCCATGCCGATCGTCACCACCAGCGAGTTGAGGCCGAGGCCGGTGACGAGCAGCCCGTTCGCCAGGCCGCAAATCGCTCCGTAGAGCAGGCAGATCGTGAAGGCCAGGAACGGCTCGACGTTCAGCTGCACCATCATGATGCCGCCCAGCACGCCACACAGGCCGCCGATGGCGCCGAGCGAGAGGTCGAGCTCGCCCATGATCATGAGCAGCGACTGGGCGATGGTGATCATTCCCACGAACGCCAGCGCCCGCGCGATGATCAGCATGTTGTAGGGCGTGAAGAAGTACGGCGACAGGAAGCACGAGATGACGAAGATCACCACCAGGGCGGCGAACACCCCGGCCAGCTGGTTGCGGAACAGGCGGGTCAGTCGTTTGGGCAGCACTCTCAACCTCTCGGCCGCAGTTCCGGCCTTTCCCGGTGTCGCGCCCCCGGCGTGCCGCCTGGCAGGCGTTCAGGAGACCTCATTCCTCTCGCTCCTCGCTCCGATCATGGCGCCGAGCAGATCCTGCTGCCCCATCCGCTCCGTGACGAACTCGCCGTTCACCCGTCCGTGGTACATGGCGATGATCCGGTTGGTGCACTTCTGCAGCTCGTTCATCTCGGAGGAGACCAGGATGATCCCCATCCCCTGCTCGGCGAGCTGCTTCATGATCCCGTAGATGTCGACCTTGGTCTTGACGTCGATGCCCTTCGTCGGCTCGTCGAAGATCAGGATGCGCGGATGGCAGGCCATGGCGCGGCCGATGATGACCTTCTGCTGGTTCCCGCCCGACAGGAACAGGATCTTCTTGTCCATCGACGAGGTCTTGATCTGGTAGGTGCCGATGACGTCCGAGACGATCTGCCGCTCCCGAGCGTCGGAGATCAGGTAGGCCGTGGCGGTGTCGCCGAAGATCGAGATGGCGATGTTCTCGCGCACGCTGAGCAGCGGCAGGATACCGTGCTCCTTGCGCGACTCCGAGAGGTAGAGCATGCCGTGGGCGACCGAGTAGCTGGGGTCGCCCAGCCTCCACGGCTTGCCGTCCACCAGGACCTCGCCGGCCTTGGGCTTCAGGAACCCGAACATCCCCTGCATCGCCTCGGAGCGGCCGGCTCCCACCAGCCCCGCCAGGCCCAGGATCTCGCCCTCGTGCAGCGAGAAGGAGACGTCCTCGTAGCGCGGCCCGGTGAGCCCGCGCACCTCCAGGATGCGCTTTCCGGCGGGCCGGATCGGACGGAAGACGCTGTCCATGTCGATGTCCTTGCCGGACATCATCTTGATGAGCTCGGCCTCGGTGACCTCGCCCATGGCGGCGTGGCCGACCTTCTCGCCGTTGCGCAGCACGGTCACCTCGTCCCCGAGCTCGAACATCTCCTCGAGCTTGTGCGAGATGAAGATGACGGCGTGGTCGCTGTCGCGCAGGCCGCGGATGATCTCGAACAGCCGCTGCACCTCCCGGTCGGTCATCGAGCTGGTCGGCTCGTCGAGGATCAGGACCTTGAAGCTCTCGTGCGTCGACGCTCTTGCGATCTGCACGAGCTGCTGATCCGACACCATGATGTCCTTCGCCAGCTGGTCGGGGCGCGCGTTGATTCGGAACCGATCGATGTACCGCTCGGCCGCCTTGTAGAGCGCGGAGATGCTGATGAGCCTCCGGTTCACGCCCGTCTTGTTGAAGGGCATGAAGATGTTCTCCGCCACCGTCATGTGGGGGAACAGGTTCAGCTCCTGCGGCACGTAGGCGATGTAGTCGAAGAGGCCGTGCTGCTCGAGGGCGTTCCGGCCGTCGATGAGGACCTCGCCCCTGTTCGGCGCCTCGACGCCCGTGAGGATCTTCACCAGCGTGGACTTTCCGGCGCCATTCTCCCCGGCGAGTACGTGCACCCGCCCCAGCGCGATGGACAGCTCGACGCGGTTCAGCGCGACGACGCCCGGGTATTCCTTCCGTATGTCGCGTACTTCGAGGAAAGGCACGGGCGACACCTCATACCTGGAAGCCCACCTCGCGCTGCGCCGCGCCTCGGGCTGGCGCCGGGCGACCAGTCGATGCCCGGGCGCCGACCCTCGGCGATGGACTCCGCTGCGATCAGAAGCCCTTGTAGTTCTTCGCCATGTCCTTCGTGATCACGGCGATGCCGGTGTCGATGCGGCCGGGCAGGAGGTTCGTGCCGAGCTTCGTCTGCCACATCGAGATCACGGCCCAGTAGCCCTGCGTCCGCGGCTTGGTGGAGGACGAGGAGTCCGCCACGCCGTCCCGGATGAGCTCGATCATCTGCGGCAGGTCGTCGAGGCCGACCTCCTTGACCTTGCCGACCTTGCCGGCCTCCTTGATCGCGATGCCGACGCCGATCGGGCCGGCGGCGTCGCAGGCCACCCAGCCGCCCAGGTTCGGGTGCGCCTGCATGATCGCCGCCGCCTGCTTCTGCGCCGTCTCGATGTCGTCGTTGTCGATGCCCTTCGCGACGAGCTTGATGCCGGGGTGCTGCTTGAAGAGCTTCTCGTGGCACTCGGCGCGGATCAGGTGGTTCGGCGCCGTCGGGACGCCCATCATGATGGCGACCTCGCCCTTGCCGCCCAGCAGCTCCACCAGGCGCCTGGAGGCGATCTGCGCCTGCTCGCAGAAGTCATTGCCGACCTGCGTCAGGTTCATCCCCTTCGGCGCCTCGGAGTCGAAGATGGTCACGGCGATGCCCTGCTTCAGCGCCTCCTGGAGGACGACCTTGTTGGCCTTCTCGTCGAGCAGGTCGATGGTGATGCCGTCGGGTCGGGTGGCGATGGCCCGCTCCAGGATCTGGTTCTGCTCGACGACGTCCGCCTTCTGCGGCGCGCGGTACTCGATGGTGACCTTGGAGCCGGTCTGCTGCTCGATCATCCTGGCTGCCGCGTCGGCGCCCTGGTGGACCAGATCGAACCAGGGGTGAACCACCTTCGGCACGATCACGAACCGGTACGAGTCCTTCTTCTGGGCGGCCGCCAGTGAAGGCATCACCAACAGCGCCGCCAGCATCAGTTGCAGGACCTTCTTGGTCATTGCCCGTCTCCCTTTCGTTGAGGTGCTGCACACCAGCCTGCCTTCGACGTCACTTCGTTCCGCGCTCCACGCGCTCAGCGCCGCGCCTCGGCGGCGATGCGAATCAGCTCCACCAGCCCCTGCGCCTTCCAGGCGGTGCGCCCCACGAACAGCCCGTCGACGTCCGGAGCCATGAGCAGCGCGCGGGCATTTTCCAGGTTCACGCTCCCGCCGTACAGGATCGAGCACCGGTCGGCGGCCTCGGGGTCGTACAGCTCGCGCACCGCCTGCCGGATGGCTCCGTGAAGGCGGCCCACATGGCCGGGCTCGGCGGGCGTGCCGCTCGCCCCGATCGCCCACACCGGCTCGTAGGCGAGCAACACCTGCTGCGCGCGGTCCGGGGACACGCCGTGGAGCGCGATCTTCACCTGGCGCACCACCGACTCCTGCGCCGCCCCGAAGCGTTTCTCGTCCGCGGTCTCTCCGACGCAGACGAGCGGCAAGAGCCCGTGCGCCAGCGCAGCATGGACCTTCCTGTTCACGGTGAAGTCCGTCTCGCCGAACAGGGCCCGCCGTTCCGAGTGGCCCAGCTCCACCAGGTCGGCGCCGCAGTCCCTCAGCATCGCCGGCGAGATCTCGCCGGTGAAGGCCCCCCTCTCCTCCCAGTGCATGTTCTGGGCGCCGACCAGGAGCGGCAGGTCACGGGTCAGCTCGCGGACGCTGCGCAGCAGCGTGAAGGGCGGGACGACGAAGACGCTCGGCCCACCCGGCGCGGCGTGGCGCAGGTGCGCGCCCAGCTCGCGAAGGTAGGCCTCCGCCTCCGCCAGCACGAAGTTCATCTTCCAGCCGGTCCCGATCCAGGTCCGCCGCATGGCTCACGCCCCCGCTGCCGCCGCGGGAAGCGCCGCGAATTCCGCCATGAACTTGAGGATCAGGTAGGTCGACGCCGCGCCCGGATCCGGGTGCCCGAGCGAGCGCTCGCCGAGCGTCTTCGCCTTCCCGGTGGTGGCCAGCATGTCCTTCGTCCGCTCCATCCCCAGGCGCGCCTCCTCGCAGGCCGCGGCCAGCGCCAGGTCGAGCGGCGCGCCGGCGTCCGCCTGCACCTGCGCCTTCGCCGCTGCGGGCTCCAGGGCGTCGATCATCGTCTTGGCGCCGGCCTGGGCGCCGCCGCGCGCCTTCACGGCCTGGAGCCCGTCGACGAGCAGGCGCGCCAGCGCATCGCTGGTGAAGCTGCGCTCCTCCTGGAGCCCGGCGCTGCCGCCCCGGAACAAGCTCCCGAAGATGGCGCCGGCCGCGCCGCCGATGGACATCATCAGGGCGGTGCCGACCCCGTGCAGCAGCTTGCCGACCGAGTCATGGCGCTTCGCCTCCAGCTCGCTGCGCACCGCCTCGAACCCGCGTGCCATGCCGATGCCGTGGTCGCCGTCTCCGATGGCGCGGTCCAGCTCGGAGAGGTGGTCCTTGCTGGCCTCCAGGCCGCGGGCCACGTGGAGGAACATGGCCCGGGTCGCCTCGAGGTCCAGCTGCGCTCGTCCCACGGTCAGGCCTTTCGGTACGCCAGCGAGCTCGCGGGCGCGTCGTAGTACCGCTTCAGCTCCGCATCGAGCTTCATGAGCGTGATGGAGAACCCGGCCATCTCCTGGCAGGTGCAGAAGCTCCCGATGACCGTGTCGTGGACCCGGATCCCCTTCTCCTTCAAAACCTGGTGAACCCGCCGGTTCACGATCAACAGCTCCATCATCGTGGTCGAGCCGAGGTCGTTCACGAGCAGGCACACCTCGTCGCCGCCCCCGAAAGGGAGGTCCGGCAGGATCTTGGCGAGCATCTTGTCGACGATCCGGTCCGCCGGGAGCATCTTCTCGCGCGAGACGCCCGGCTCGCCGTGGAGCCCCATTCCGATCTCGATCTCGTCGGCGGGCAGCACGAACGTCGGCGCACCGGTCTCCGGGATCGAGCCGGCCGACACGGCCACGCCGATGGAGCGCGTGTTGTCGCGCGCCTTGGCGGTCACCCGGTACGCCTCGTCGAGGCTCTTCGACGTCGCGGTGACCGCGCCGGCGACCTTGATGACGAAGAGGTCGCCGGCGATGCCGCGACGCTCCTGGATCTTCTCGAGGGGCGCCGACGCCGCGTCGTCCCAGACGCGCACCGTCCGCACCTGGATCCCCTCCTCGGCGGCCATCTCGGCCGCGATGTCGAAGTTCATGTTGTCGCCGGCGTAGTTGCCGTAGAGGAAGAGCACGCCCCGCCCCTGGTGGAGCGCACGGGTGGCGGCGAGGATGGTGTCCGGCGTCGGCGCCGCGAAGATGTTCCCGTTGGCCGAGCCGTCGGCGAGGTTCTCCCCGATGAAGGCCGGGAAGAGCGGCTCGTGACCGCTGCCCCCGCCGACGAGGAGGCCGACCTTGTCCTTCGGCAACTCGGCCTTCACGAGTGCCTTGGGCTGACCGGCCGTACGGATCCGCCCGCCGTAGGCGGCGACGAGACCGTCGATCAGCTCCGGCACCACGTTCTTCGGGTCGTTGACGACCTTCTTGATCTGCATGACCGAGCTCCTTTCACCATCGTCCGCGGTCGGGATCGATCGGCCCACCACCGCTGCGGCGGCCGCACTGCGGGTGCGTCCCCCCGGCCACGCACGCACGCGCCGCCCAGACTATTCCTTGCGATGACCCTGTCAAGCGGGTTGTCTGCAGTTGCGAAATCCAGCTCCTCTCGTCATGCGGCGAGCGGTCGCCATCCGGGCTTGACGCACCGGTTGTTGCTATTGCACGTGATTCACGCAACATTCGGCCTGCCGAGACCCGGAAGTCCTTTCGGGCCCGGCGCGGCCCGGGGGAGCGACTTGACCACGCCAGAGCGACCCATGATTCGCGAGCCCGCGGACCTGGCTCACTGGATCGATCACACGATTCTGGTCCCGGACGCGCGCGAGGAGCAGGTTCAAGTGCTCTGCCGCGAGGCGATCGCGCACGGGTTTCGCTCGGTGTGCGTGAACCCCATCCACGTCGCGTTCGTCGCCCGGCAGCTGGAAGGCTCGACCGTGCTCGCCTGCTCGGTGGTGGGCTTTCCCTTCGGCGCGACGACGAGCGGCATCAAGGCGGCCGAGGCGGATCGCGCCGTCCAGGACGGCGCCCGCGAGGTCGACATGGTCATCTCCCTGGGCCTTCTCAAGGCGCAGCGGTTCGACGCGGTCCGCAAGGACATCGCGGAGGTGAAACGCGCCTGCGGCCCTGCGCTGCTCAAGGTCATCATCGAGACCTGCTTCCTGAACGATCAGGAGAAGATCAGCGCCTGCCGCCTGAGCCAGGAGGCCGAGGCCGACTTCGTGAAGACGTCGACCGGCTTCGGCAGCGGCGGCGCCAGCGTGGCCGACGTGCGCCTCATGCGGGCGACGGTGGGTGAGAAGATGGGGGTGAAGGCGTCGGGAGGCATTCGCACCTACGAGGCGGCGCGCGCGATGATCGAGGCCGGAGCGACTCGCATCGGCGCGAGCGCCAGCGTCCGCATCGTGACCGGCGCATCGTGAGCGCCCGGCCGGCCCCGGCCGCGTGGTCGTTGGATGGAAGAGGCGAGGTTTCGACCGAGAAGGCAGGTGTCCATCATGCGCGCAGCCGTGCTCCATTCGCCTGGCAACATCCGGCTCGAAGACGTGGCGGTGCCCGCCCTGGGGCGCGACGAGGTCCTCGTGCGCGTCGCGGCGGTAGGGGTGTGCGGATCGGACCTGCCGCGCATGCTCGTCAAGGGCGCCCACAAGATGCCGATCATCGGCGGGCACGAATTCTCCGGGTACATCGCCGACGCCGGGCCCGAGGTCGAGGGGTTCAGCCGCGGGGAGCTGGTCGCGGTCCCGCCGATGCTCCCCTGCAAGGCGTGTGACCAGTGCGGGCGCGGCCAGTTCTCGCGCTGCCGGGATTACGACTACTTCGGGAGCCGCAGGGACGGCGCGTATGCCGAGTTCGTCGCGGTTCCCGTCTCGAACCTTCTCAAGACGCCCGCCGGCATCGACCCTGCCGCGGTGGCGATGGTGGACCCTGCGTCGATCGCGTTGCACGCGATCTGGAAGGCCGGAGGCCTCACCGCCGGCCGCCGCGGTGGCGTCGTCGGCTGCGGGCCCATTGGCCTCTTCGCGATCCAGTGGATGAAGCTCATGGGGGCGAGCGAGGTCGTCGCAGTGGACCTGTCGAAGGAGAAGCTCGCCCTGGCCAGGGAGGCGGGCGCGACCCATACCGCGCTCGCCGGCGAGCCCATCGGGAGCGGCCTGGCGTGTGATCTGGTGATCGAGGCCGTCGGGCACCCGTCCGCGATCAATCAGGCGGTGGTCATGGCCGGGCCCGGAGGGGGGGTGACCCTCGTCGGCATTCCCGTGGGCAGCGTGACCCTGGACGCTGCGTCCTTCCAGCACTTGCTGCGCCAGGAGATCAGGCTTCAGGGCTCCTGGAACTCCTTCGGCTCCCCGTTCCCGGGCGACCAGTGGACGGTGACCCTGGAGAAGCTCGGCTCCGGGGCACTGAAGTGGAAGTTCATCGTCTCCCACGATCTCGACCTCGCCGAGCTGCCCCGGATGTTCGAGGCATTCAAGGATCGGAGCATCTTCTTCTCGAAGGTGATCTTCCGCCCCTGACCTTCCCGGCCTACTCCGGCTTCAGCACCACCTTCACCGCCTTCTTCGAGCGCGTGAGGTCGAAGCCTTGCTGCCACCTGCCCAGGCCGAGCGTATGGCTGATGAGCGGCGCGA
>Ga0209798_10000663_pt1 | contig 20905 bp, 15 predicted proteins | sample DOMMetBare3Fresh_FD_187475 | JGI IMG/M metagenome (GOLD analysis project Ga0209798, IMG submission 187475) | Wetland sediment microbial communities from St. Louis River estuary, USA, under dissolved organic matter induced mercury methylation -... | ecosystem: Environmental > Aquatic >... | reverse complement strand
ATCGAAACGCTCGATGTCGCTGCGGCGGCCCAGCCAGCGGATGACGGTGAAATCGCTCGTGATCCACGACATCTTCGGCATGTAGTACAGGTCCTGCAAGACAAGCGCCACGCCCAGGCCGGAGAGCATCTCCCCCAGGTCGGCCGTCAGCCACTGGCGATTGCGGATCTCCACCGCGTAGCGCGGGCCCTGCGGGAGATCGTGCAGGAAGGCTTCCAGCCGTCCGAACAGATCGGGGGTGAAGTCGTAGGCGAACTGCAGCGTCAGCACGCCGAGCTTGTCTCCCAGGGCCTGCATCGTGCCTACGAACGCCTCGGCATCGCCGCGCGCTGCTGCGGCGCGATGCAGCGGCTGCTCGACGAGGGCGTCACCTGGGCCGCGGCGCGCCACCAGGGCGGCGCCCGGCTCCTCGACCACCAGGGTGTCAGTTTCCCGCTCGCCGACAGCGCCGCCGACGCCGCCGCCGGGCGTCTGCTCGCCCTCGACGTCGCCGACCGGGTCGACGCGGGCGCGGACGAGAAGCTCGTCCACGGCCGGGCCTCGATGGCCAAGCTGTTCTGCAGCGAAGCCGCCGGCCGGTGCGCCGACCGGGTGCTGCAGGTGTTCGGCGGCCGGGGCTACGTGCGGACGACAGCCGCCGAACGGCTCTGGCGCGAGCTGCGGGTCGACCGGATCTGGGAGGGGACGAGCGAGGTCCAGCGGCTCGTCGTCGCCCGGTCCCTCGAGCGGCGCGGCGTCACCGCGATGCTCACCTGACCGGTGCCCCGGTCGGCGCGGACCCGGCGGCGACCGCGCTGGACCTCTCCCGGCTCCTCGCGCCGACCTCCGTCGCCGTCGTCGGCGCCACCGACCGGCCCGGTGCGTACGGCCGGCACGCGGTCGCCAACCTCCTGCGGGCCGGCTTCACCGGCCGACTCGTCGCGGTCAACCCCGGACGCCGCGACGTCCTCGGGATCGGCTGCCTGCCGACCCTCACCGACGCCGGACCCGTCGACGCCGTCGTCGTGGCCACCCCGGCCCGCACGGTGCCGGCCGTCGTCGCCGAGGCCGCCGCGCTCGGCTGCGGCGGCGCGGTCGTCTTCGCGGCCGGGTTCGCCGAGGCCGGCGGCGCCGGGCGGCAGGCGCGGCTGCTCGCCGCGGCCGGGAGCGCCGGGCCGGACGGCGGCCGGCTGCCGGTCGTCGGGCCCAACAGCAACGGGCTCGTCGCCGTCGCGTCCCGCGCCCCGCTCTGGGGGGACGCCGTCGTCCTGCCCGCCGAGGCCGGTCCGACCGCGCTGGTCACCCAGAGCGGCAACATCGGCGTCGTCGCGCTCGCCCACCGGGGCGGGCTCGGCCTGCACAGCGTCGTCTCGCTCGGCAACGCGACCGTCGTCGACGCCGCGACGGCCCTGCACCACCTCGCGGGGGCGCCGGGCGTCCGGGTCGTCGCGGCCTACCTCGAGGCGGACGGCGACGGGGCCCGGCTGGCCCGGGCGCTCGCCCGGTGCGCCGAGCGCGACGTCCGGGTCGTCGTCCTCAAGGCCGGCCGCTCCCCCGCCGGCCGGGTCGCGGGCGGCGCCCACACGGCGTCGTTGTCGGGCGACCACGCGGTCTTCGCCGCACTCCTCGACGAGGCCGGCGCCGTCCTCGTGACGACGCCGCACGAGCTCCTCGAGACGGCCCGGGCGCTTGCCGCCGGACGACGGGCGGCCGGCCGGCTCACCGTCGTCACGTGCTCGGGCGGGGACGCGGCGGTCGCCGCCGACCTCGCCGCCGACGCCGGGGTCGAGCTCGCGCACTGGACGCCGAGCACGTTGACGACGCTCGCGACCGTCCTGCCGGCCACCGCGACCGCGGCGAACCCGCTCGACCACACGAACGCAGTCTGGGCCGACCCCGCGGCGCTGGCCCGGATCGGCGCGGCCGTCGCGGCGGACCCCGGGGTCGGCCACGTCGTCTACGTCCAGGACGAGCCGCCGACGCTGCCCGCCTCCGACGCGCAGGAGTGGCGCGCGACGCGCGACGGCGTGCTCGACGGCGCCGCGGCGGCGGGCGTGCCCGCCCTGCTCGTCGCCACGACCCCGGGCCAGGAACCCGAGGGGGCGGTCGGCGGGCTCCGGCCCGCCCTGCTCGCCGTCCGGGCGCTCAGCCGGTCGGCACCGGATCCCGGGCGGCTGCGGGCCGTGGCCGACGCCGCCACGCGGACGGCGCGCCGCGCCGCCGGTCGCCCGGCCGCGGGTCGCTGGCTCGCCGAGCACGAGGCGGCGCGGCTGCTCGCGGCCGCCGGCGTCGCCGTGCCGGAGCAGGAGGCCGCCGACGACGCCGCGGCCGCCGCCGCCGCTGCGGCCCGGCTCGGCGGACGGCTCGCCGTCAAGCTCAGCGCACCCGGTCTGCTCCATGCCAGCGAGGTCGACGGGGTCGCCGTCGACGTGCCTGCGGAGGAGGTCGGCGGCGTCGCGGCCCGGCTGCTCGCCCGGCCCGGTGCACCGGACGGCGCCCGGGTCCTCGTGGCGCGGATGGCCCCGCCCGGCGTCGAGGTGCTCGTCGCCGCGCGCGCGGACGGCGTCGTGCCGACGCTCGTCGTCGGCCTCGGCGGGATCTGGGCCGAGACCCTCACCGACGTCGTCACGCTGCCGCTGCCCGCGACGGCGGACGACGTCGTGACGGCAGTCGCGCGGCTGCGCGGCGCGGCGCTGCTGCTCGGCGGCCGCGGCCGCGCCGGGGCGGACGTCCCGGCCCTCGCGAGGCTCGCCGCCCGGGTCGGTTCGCTCCTGCTCGAGACCGAGAGCCTCGTCGCCGTGGAGCTCAACCCGGTGCTCGTCGCGGCCTCCGGGGCGGTCGCCGTCGACGCGCTCGCGCTCTGGACGGCGGCGGAGCCACCGACCTAACCTGACTGCATGCTCAGTCAGGACGCACCTGAGGGCACCGGACCGTCCTCGACGGACCGGACAGCGCCCCTGCCCGCCGCCGCCCTCGACGCGGCCCTCGCGCCCTTCGGGCGCAGCCGCATGCTCCCGCCCGCGGCGTACACCTCCGCGGAGGTCTTCGGATGGGAGAAGCGGCACTTCTTCGCCGGCTGGCAGTGCGCCGGCTTCGCCGCGGACCTCGCCGGCCCGGGCGCCCAGCGTGCCGAGCCCGTCGGCGACACGAGCGTGCTGCTCGTGCGCGACGCCGAGGGCACGGTCCGGGCGTTCGCCAACACGTGCCGGCACCGCGGCCACGAGCTCCTGCCCTGCGGCGGCTCGACGACCCGGCGGTCGGTCGTCTGCCCCTACCACGCGTGGGCGTACACCCTCGACGGCTCGCTGCTGGCAGCGCCCGGCTACCAGGAGGTGCCGGACTTCGACCCGGGCGCCTACCCGCTGCGGCCGGTCCGCGCCCAGGAGTGGCATGGCTATGTGTTCGTCGACCTGTCCGGCACCGCGCCGGCGCTCGAGGAGTTCCTCGGCGACCTCGACGCCCGGCTGGCCCAGCACCGCCCGGAACGGCTCGTCGTCGCGGCCCGGCACACCTACGTCGTCGAGGCGAACTGGAAGACGATCAGCGAGAACTACCAGGAGTGCTACCACTGCCCGCAGATCCACCCCGAGCTGTGCGTGGTGAGCCCGCCGGACAGCGGTGAGAACTGGTACGCCCCCGGCGCCTGGGTCGGCGGCTGGATGGACATCCGGCCCGGGATGGCGACGATGTCGTTGGACGGGCACAGCGACGGCCTGCTGATCCCCGGCCTCGACCCGTGGTCCTGCGACAAGGTCGACTACCTCGGGGTCTTCCCCAACCTGCTGGTGAGCCTGCACCCGGACTACGTGATGACGCACCGGATGGCGCCGCTGTCCCCGGGCCGCACGTGGGTCGAGTGCGCGTGGTCGTTCCCGGTCGAGGCGACCTCGCGGGAGGGCTTCGACCCCGGCTACGCGGTCGACTTCTGGGACGTGACGAACCGGCAGGACTGGGCGGCCTGCGAGTCCGTCCAGCGCGGCATGGAGTCGGGGCTTGCGCAGGCCGGACCGCTCTCGCCGACCGAGGACGGCGTCTACCAGCTCGTCACCATGGTGGCCCGCGGCTACGCCGGGCAGCCCGTGCACGTCAAGCCGCAGCTCGCCCCCGGGCAGCCTGCGTGACGAACCCCCTGCCGGCGAGCGCGGACGCCGTCGTCGTCGGCGGCGGGGCCGTCGGCGGCTGGTGCGCCTGGTTCCTGCACCGGGCCGGCGCGGGCAGGGTCGTCGTCGTCGAGCGCGGCGTGCTCGGCGAGGGCGCTTCGAGCCGGGCCGCAGGCATGGTCCGCGGCCAGGGCGGCACGCCGGCCGCCGTCGTCCTCGGGATGTGGACCCGGGACTTCTACCGCGGCCAGCGCGACGAGCTCGCGCTGGACTCCGGCTTCCGCGAGCAGGGCTACTACCTGCCGGCGTTCACCCCCGCCCAGGTCGACGAGGCGAAGGCCCGGATGGCCATGCAACGCGAGCACGGCCTCGAGGTGGAGTGGCTCGACGCCGGCGAGGCGCAGCGGCGGAACCCGACGCTCGCGCCGGGCTCGACCCTGGGCGGCACCTTCGCCGCGACCGACGGCTACCTCGACCCGCCGCGCAACGTCCTGGCCTACGCCACGGCGCTCACCGTGGCCGGCGTCCACGTCGCCGAGCGCACGACCTTCACCGGGCTGCGCCTGCACGGGGGCCGGCGGGTCACCCACGTCGAGACCTCGCGCGGCGCGGTCGCCACGCCGCTCGTCGTCCTCACCGGCGGCCCGACGTTCGACGGCGTCGCGCGCGCGGCGGGGGTCCGGGTACCGAGCGGCGCCGTGCGGCACCAGGTCGCCGTGACGGCGCCGCACCCCGACCTCGACCCGGCCCGGCTGCCGATGGTGTTCGACGTCGCGTCGGGCATCTACTGGCGTCCGGAGGACGGCGGGCTGCTGTTCGGGATGAGCAACCCGGACGAGGCACCGGGTCCGGCGACCGGAGTCGACTGGCCCTACCTCGAGCGGATCCGGGCCCGGCTCGCCGCCCTCGTGCCGGTGACGGCCGGGCTCGAGCTGCGCAAGGTGTGGGCGGCGACGATCGACTACACGCCCGACCACCTGCCGATCATCGGGCCCGCGCTGGGCGTCGACGGGCCGCTCGGCGGCGTGGTCGTCGCCGCCGCGGGAGGGCACGGGATGATGTGGGGCCCGGCGGTCTCGCGGGCCGCGGCGGACGTCGCGCTGACCGGCACGACGGACGTCGTCGACGTCACCGACCTGGGCCTGGACCGGTTCGACGAGAACGGCGTCAGCCGGCTCGCGCCCGACCCCGTCGCGCTGCCGTTCCCGGAGCGCACGCTCACCTGAGGGGGGCGGCCGGGCCCGGCGCGCGGCCGGCCCGGCCGGGTGGCAGCAGCCGCAGCGACTGCGGCGGCAGGAGCAGGTCGACGTCCTGGCCCTCCCCGAGACCGGCGAGCCCGTCGGCCGGGACCAGGACGACGAACTGCGGGCCGGCGACGACCTCGGCGACGACCTCGGCGTGCGCGCCTCGGTACACGACGCGCACGATGCGAGCGGGCAGCACGTTCGACTCCGGTGCGGCGACGGGTACCGGCGCCCCGGTCCGCGGCAGCAGCCGGAGCCGCTCGGGGCGCACGACGAGGCAGGCCGCTCCGGGGTCGTGCGCCGGGCCGCCCGCGACGAGGACGCCGCCCGCTGCGCGGAACGCCGTCAGCCCCTCGCCCTTGGGGCCCACGACCTCGACGTCGACGACGTTCGCGGCACCGAGGAAGTCGGCGACGTACGCGTTCGCGGGCCGCTCGTAGACCTCGGCGGGCGAGCCGACCTGCTCGACCAGCCCGTGCGCCATGACAGCGATCCGGTCCGACATCGTCAACGCCTCGTCCTGGTCGTGGGTCACGTAGACGAAGGTGATCCCGACGCTCGCCTGGAGCGCCTTGAGCTCGACCTGGAGCTCCTTGCGCAGCTTGGCGTCGAGGGCCCCGAGCGGCTCGTCGAGCAGCAGGACCCGCGGGCCCAGGACGAGCGCCCGGGCGAGCGCGACCCGCTGCTGCTGGCCGCCGGACAGCTGCGACGGGCGGCGGCCGGCGAACTGCGTCATCCGGACCAGGGCGAGCGCGTCGTCGACCCGGGCCCGGGTCTCGGCCTTCGACGCCGAGGTGTACCGCAGCCCGAAGGCGACGTTGTCGCGGACCGACGCGAACGGGAACAGCGCGTAGCTCTGGAAGACGGTGTTCACCGGCCGCTTCTCCGGCGGCACGGCGACGAGGTCCTCGCCGTCGAGCAGTACCGCTCCGGCGTCCGGCCGCTCGAAGCCGGCGATGACCCGCAGCGTCGTCGTCTTGCCGCAGCCGGACGGGCCGAGCAGCGAGAAGAACTCGCCCGCCGCCACGTCCAGGTCGATGCCCCGCACCGCGGGGACCCCGCCGTAGCTCTTCTCGAGGCCGACGAGCCGGACGGCTCCGCCCGAGGCCGGTGCCGTACTGGTACCGAACGTCATCCGGGCCTCTCGTACGCTCCGGCCGGGCATCCCGGCGTGACCCCACGTAGCCGACGTGTTGCTCACCGACCGGACTGACAACCCGGCCGGCGGAACCGTGACGGGACGAGCCTTGCCAAGTCCTGACTGAACGTTCAGTCTAGGGATCTGCGCAGGCCGGGAGCAACGGCGTCCGCCATCCGCGGTCCCGGCCGCCCGGAGGAGGAAGCCATGGACGGCGACGACACCCGCGGCACCCGCCGCACGGCCCGGCCGCTCGCAGCGGTGTCCCGGCGGTCCGCGCTGGGCCTCGGCGGGCTCGGCCTCGCCGGGGCGGCGCTCGCGATGGCGGGCTGCGCGCGGCAGTCACCGCGCTCGTCGGCGGCGGGCGGCGGCAGCGGGTCCGCGTCACCGACCGGGCTGCAGATCGCCTCGCCGTCCTCGCCGGTCACCTGGCCGGTCCTGGACGGCAACGCTCCGATCGCCTCCGGGCTCGCCCCGGAGAAGGGCGCGACGTTGCAGCTGTACAACTACGTCGACTACGTCAACCCCGACGTCGTCAAGGCGTTCGAGAAGAAGTACGCGCAGTACGACGTCAAGGTCGTCGTCTCGACCTTCAACGACACGAACGAGGCGCTGGCCAAGATCCGCTCCGGCGGCACGCCGTTCGACATCTACTTCCCGAGCTACGACGCCGTCGGCAAGCTCGCGACGACCGGCCTCATCCGGCCGCTCAACCACGACTACATCCCGAACATCGCGAACGTCTGGCCGCAGTTCACGAACCCGTTCTACGACGGTGAGTGGCGCTACACCGTGCCCTACACCGTCTACACGACGGGGATCGGCTGGCGGACCGACAAGGTCTCGGAGGACATCGGCGCCCGGGCGAACCCGTGGGACGTGTTCTGGGACCCGAAGTACACCGGCCGGCTGTCGGTCCTCGACGACTACCGGGAGACCCAGAGCATGGCGATCCTGCGCGCCGGCGGCACCGACACGAACACCGGCGACAAGGCGGCCCTCGACAAGGTCCGGGCCGACCTGCTCGCGCTGGCCGAGGCGACCCGGCCGCAGGTGACGATCACCCAGTACACCGCGCTGCCCGAGGGCAAGCTCGACGTCGTGCACGCCTGGTCGGGTGACCTCGTCGCGGCCCAGTTCTACCTGCCCGAGGGCACCGACCCCGGCGTCCTGCGCTACTGGTTCCCGCCCGACGGCAAGGGCGTCATCAACAACGACCTCATGGTCGTGCTGAGCGGGGGCAAGAACCCGGTGCTCGCGCACCTGTTCCTCGACTTCCTCCTCGACGCCGACCAGTCGATCGCGAACTTCTCCTTCGTCGGCTACCAGCCGCCTCAGGTGGGCCTGGACCCCGCGTCCTTCGTCAAGAACGAGCTGGTGCCCGAGTCGCTGGCCGACGTCGCCGTCCGGCCCGAGGACTTCGACACGGGGTACCGCACGCTCGAGCTGCCGCCGGACGTCGACGCGATGTGGCAGGAGAACTGGACCCGGTTCAAGGCCGGGGCCTGAGGTGCGCGTGCGGTGAGCCCGACCTCGCGCGACCCGCGGCGGCAGGGGTTCGGGTTCGGCCTCGCGCTTCCGGCGACCGCCTGGCTCGTCGTGTTCTTCCTCGTGCCGTTCTACGTCGTCGTCTCGATCGCCTTCGGCACGGTGGACCCGGTCTTCCGCGCGCCGGTCCCGGCGTGGAACCCCGCGGACTGGCGCACCGAGCAGTTCACGACGGTGCTCGGTCGGCTCGCCGGGCCCGACGGCTTCTACGGGCCGGCCATCGTGCGGACGGTCGTCTACGTGCTCGTCGCGGTCGCGATCTGCCTGGTCGTCGCCTACCCGGTGGCCTGGTTCGTCGCGCGGCACGCGGGCCGGCGGCGTGGTCTGCTGCTCGCGCTCATCGTCGCGCCGTTCTGGATCAGCTACATGATGCGGATGCTCGCCTGGGTGAACCTGCTGTCCGACGACGGGCTGGTCAACCGGGCCATCACGCTGGGAGGGCTGCTGCCGACCGGGGTCTCGTGGCTGTCGGGCCGGCCGGTGACGGTGGTGCTCGGGCTGGTCTACGGCTACGTCCCCTACATGATCCTGCCGATGTTCGCGGCGCTCGACCGGATCAGCCCCGCGCTCATCGAGGCGGCCCGGGACCTCGGTGCGGGCCGCGTCGAGACGTTCCGCCGCGTCGTCCTGCCGATGAGCGTGCCCGGCGTCGCCGCCGGCCTCGTGCTCGTCGCGCTGCCGATGACGGGCGACTACTTCACCAACGACCTGCTCTCCGGCTCGCCGCGGACCGCGATGCTCGGCAACCTCGTGAACTCGGCCGTCGGCAACCCGACCCAGGCGGGCCAGGCCGGCGCCCTGGTCCTCCTGCTCGTCGGGGCACTCATCCTGCCGATGGTCCTCTACGTCCGGTCCGCCCGACGCGACGGCGGCGTCGCCTCGTGAGGCGGCTCCTGCGTCGCGACCCGTGGCGGCCGCCCTACGTGCTCGGCGCGGTGACGGCGGTGTACCTGCTGTGGTCCCTCGTGCCGGTGCTCGTCGCCGTCCTCTTCTCCTTCAACTCCGGTCGCTCGCGCAGCACGTGGCAGGGCTTCTCGCTGCGCTGGTACCTCACCGACCCGACCCTGTCGGTGTGGAACGACGTGACGATGCGGTCGGCGCTCACGCACACCCTCCTGCTCGGCCTGCTGACGACGCTCGTCGCCGTCCCGCTCGGGGTCGCCTTCGCACTCGGGCTCGACCGCTGGCACGGGCGGCTCCCGGAGTCGACGAACGTCGTCATGCTGCTGTCGTTCGTCATCCCCGAGATCGTCCTCGGGGTGGGGCTCTTCTACATGATCACCCTGCTCGCGACGCCCTTCACGCTCGGCACGACGGCCCAGGTCGTCGGGCTCGTCACGTTCCAGATCTCCTACCCGGTCGTCATCGTCCGGGCCCGGCTGCTGACGATCGGGGCGCACTACGAGGAGGCGGCGCGGGACCTCGGCGCCTCCGCGCTCGGCGCGCTGCGCCGGGTCCTGCTGCCGATGCTCATGCCGGCGATCCTCACCAGCGCCGTCCTGGTGTTCGCCGACGTCCTCGACGACTTCATCATCGTGCGCTACCTGTCGTCGGACGCCTCGACGGAGACGACGTCGGTGAAGATCTACAACACGGCGCGGGGCGCCCCGACGCCGGCGCTCAACGCCCTCGCGACCCTCATGCTCCTGGCGTCCTTCGTCGCGATCGCCGCCGGCTGGCTCGCCGTCCGCCGAGCCGGTCGCGGCGAGCGGGAGCAGGCCTCCCTCGGCGCCTTCGCGGGCCAGGTGTGACGGCGTGAGCCCCGTGCACCGCGTGGCCGACGACGACCCCGGCGAGGCCGCGGCCGAGGCCGTGAGCGGCCGCGCAGCGGCGCTGCGGACACCGTGGCCCGGTGTCCGGACGTCGCTGCCCGGGCCGGCGAGCGCGGCGCTGCTCGCCCGCAAGGACGCCGTCCTCAACGGACCGTTGCGCGACAGCACGAACATCCCGGTGGTCCTCGGCCGCAAGACCGGTCACGTCCTCGAGGACGTCGACGGGAACGTGTTCGCCGACCACCTCAGCGCGTGGGGCGCCGCCCCCTACGGCGCGCAGCCGCCGTCCGTCCGGGCCGCGACGCTCACCGCCTGGGACCGCTACGGGATGGAGATCGCGCAGTACCTCGCGAGCGAGCCCGTCGTCGCCCTCGCCGAGCGGCTCGTCGACCTCGCGCCGGGCGGGATCACGCGGGTGGCGCCGTCCGTGACCGGCACCGAGGCGGTCGAGGGCGCGGTCAAGCTGGCCCGGGAGTCGACGGGCCGTCCGGTCATCCTCGGCTTCCTCGGGCAGTACCACGGCGAGTCGACCTACCTCACCGCGGCGTCCTCGACCGACCTGCCCGGCAACACGTCGAACAACACCCAGTACGTCGCCGGGCTCGTCCTCGTGCCGTACCCGAACCGGTTCCGCGCGCCGTTCCACCGCGGGCCCGGGCCGTACGACGACACCCTGTACCTCGACTACCTCGAGACGTGGGTGCTGCGGCACCAGGTCGAGCCCGACCAGGTCGCGGGCGTCCTCGTCGAGCCGGTGGCCGGCGAGGCCGGCATCCTCGCCCCGTCCGCCGCGTGGTGGGAGGGGCTCGTGGGCCTCGCCGGACGGCACGGCTGGCGGCTCATCCTCGACGAGGTGCAGACCGGCCTCGGCCGGTGCGGGGAGATCTTCGCGGGTGACCTGTGGGGCCTCGAGCCGGACCTCCTCCTGCTCGGCAAGGGGATCGCCGGTGGCGGCCAGCCGATCGCGGCGGTGCTCGGGACGGAGGAGGTCATGGCTGCGTCGAACACCCACCTCGGGGGCACCTACGCCTGGGAGCCGGCCGCGTGCGCCGGCGCGCTCGCCGGGCTCGACCTGCTGCTGTCCGGCGGGGTGCTGGAGAACGCGCGGGCGATGGAGCGCACGGCGCTGGGCGTGCTGGGCCCGCTCGTCGACGAGGTCGAGCAGGTCGGGGACGTGCGCAGCGTCGGCGCCTGGGCCTGCCTGGAGTTCGTCCGCGACCGGGAGACGATCGAGCCCGCACCGGCCTTCCAGCACGCCGTCCACCGCGCGGCGCTACGCCGCGGCGTCCTCGCGATCAGCGAGCCGGACAAGCCGCTGTACCGGATGCAGCCACCCCTGACCATGGAGCCCGAGCTGTTCGCCTGGTCGTGCACGCAGGTCGCGGACGCCGTCCGTGAGGTCGCCGCGACCCCGCCCGCGGAGGTCCGCGCGTGACGCCGTCCCTGCCCCTGCCCGAGCGGGCCCAGGTCGTCGTCGTCGGCGGCGGCAACATCGGCGCGAGCGTCGCGTACCACCTCACGCGGCTCGGCGTCCGGGACGTGCTCGTCGTCGAGCGGCACGAGCTGACCTCCGGGACGACGTGGCACGCGGCCGGGCTCATCACGTCGGCCGGGATGGCCGACGAGACGTCGCTGTGGATGGCGCGCTACTCGCGGGACCTCTACGCGCGGCTCGAGGCCGAGACGGGACACTCCACGGGGTTCCGGGCGACCGGCCACCTGCATCTCGCGACGAACCCCGAGCGCCTCGAGGCGCTGCGGCGGGAGTCGGCGTGGCAGCGCGGGATGGGCGTCGACAACGTCGAGATCTCCCCCACCGAGCTCGCCGCGATCTGGCCGGTCGGGCGCACCGACGACGTCCTCGCGGCCTTCCACGTCGCCGACGAGGGCCGCGCCGACCCGGTCGGCTGCGCGACGGCGCTCGCCAAGGGGGCCCGGGCCGGCGGGGCCCGGGTCGTCGAAGGGGTGCGGGTCACCGGATTCGAGACCCTCCCGGCCGGAGGCGGCGGCCGCACCCTCGGTCTCTGGGGCGCCGGCGCCGAGGGCCGCCGGGTGACCGCGGTGCTCACCGACCACGGCCGGGTCGAGTGCGAGACCGTCGTGCTCGCCGCGGGGCTGTGGTCCCGCCAGGTCGCCGCGCTCGCCGGCGTCGACGTCCCGCTGCAGGCCGCGGAGCACTACTACCTGCTCACCGACCCGGTGCCCGGCGTCCACAGGGACCTGCCCGTCGTCGAGGACCCCGACCGGTACGGCTACTACCGCGAGGAGGCCGGCGGGATGCTCGTCGGGCTCTTCGAGCCGGTGGCCGGACCGTGGCACGTCGACGGCGCCCCGGAGGACTTCGCCTTCGGCACGCTGCCGCCCGACTGGGACCGGGTCGGGGACTGCCTCGCCGGCGCGATGGAGCGGATCCCGAGCCTGGACGGGGTCGGGATCCGGACGTTCTTCTGCGGCCCGGAGAGCTTCACCGCCGACGTCCACCCGCTCCTCGGGCCGACGCCCGAGGTCGACAACCTCTTCGTCGCGGCCGGGCTCAACTCGCTCGGGATCCTCCTGGGTGGCGGGGTCGGGTCCGTCGTCGCGCAGTGGGTCGTCGACGGGGTGCCGCCGGTCGACGTCACGCACTACGGCGTGGAGCGGGCACTGCCGCACGAGACGACGCGGCGGTTCCGCGCGGAGCGGACCGTGGAGCAGCTCGGCGCGCTCTTCGGCGACGCGGCGTTCCCGGCGTGGCAGCCGACCACCGCCCGCGACGTGCGACGGTCACCGCTCCACGATCGGCTGGCCGCCGCCGGCGCCCGGTTCGGCGTCTCGGCCGGCTGGGAGTACCCGCTGTGGTTCGCCCCCGCCGGCACCGACCCGCGCGACGTGCCGGTGACCCGCTCCTGGGGCCGGCAGGCGTTCCACGCGTTCGTCGAGGCCGAGCACCGCGCCGTCCGGGAGGCCGTCGGCGTGCTCGACCTGTCGCTCATGTCGACGTTCCTCGTGCAGGGCCGGGACGCCGCCGCGATCCTCGACCGGGTCAGCGCCGGCGACGTCGCGGGCGACGTCGGGCGCGTGGTCTACACGCAGTGGCTCGACGAGCGCGGCGGCATCCTCGCCGACGTCACGGTGACCCGGCTCGCGGACGACGAGCTGCTCGTCGTCAGCTCGGACGTCACCCACCGCCGGGTGGCGGCGATGCTGCGCCGGGCGCGACGCGACGACGAGCACGCGAGCGTCACCGACGTCACGTCGGGCACGGCGCTGCTGTCGGTCCAGGGACCCCGATCGCGCGCGCTGCTGGCCCGGCTCTCCCCGGACGACGTCTGCGACGCGGCATGGCCGTACCTGACGGCCCGCCGGCTCGAGGTGGGCCCCGGGCGGGTGCTCGCGCTGCGGGTGACGTACGTCGGCGAGCTCGGCTTCGAGCTCCACGTCCCCGCCGACATCGCGGTCGCCGTCTGGGACGCGCTGCTCGACGCCGGGGGCGACCTCGGCGTCCGGCCGGTCGGGCTCGCGGCCATGGAGTCGCTTCGGCTGGAGAAGGGGTACCGCGACTACGGGATCGACATCGAAAACACCGACGGCGTCGTCGAGGCCGGGCTCGGCTTCGCCGTCGCGCTCGACAAGGCGTCCGCCTTCGCCGGCCGCGACGCCGTCCTCGCGGCGAGGGCCGACCGGTCGCGCCGGATGGTCCACGTCCTCCTCGAGGACCCCGAGCCGCTGCTCCACGGCGGGGAGCCGTTGCTGCACAAGGGATCCTGGGTCGGCTACCTGCGGGCCGGGGCGTTCGGGCACACGCTCGGGGCCGGCGTCGGGCTGGCGATGTGCCGGCGCGACGACGCCGGCACGGACGGGGTCACGGCGGCGTGGCTCGCGGACGGCGGCTTCGAGGTCGACGTCGCGGGCCGGCGGGTCGCCGCCCGGCTGTCGCTGCGGCCGTTCTACGACCCGGACCGCAGCCGGGTCCGGGGCTGAGATGACGGACGACCCGACGACGTGGCCCGTGGTCCGACTGCTCGATGCCTTCCGGGACAAGCGGATCGCGCCGAGCGAGTACCTGGCGCTGCTCGCGACGCGGGTCGAGACGTGGCAGCCGCACGTCAACGCGCTCGGCGACGTCTACCTCGACGAGGCGGCGGTGCAGGCCCGGCGGGCCGACGGCGCCTACGCCGGGACAGGCGTCCGGGCCCGGCCCCTCGAAGGCGTGCCCGTCGTCGTCAAGGACGAGACGGAGATCGCCGGCCGGCGCACGACGAACGGGTCGCTGCTCTGGGCGGACTTCGTCTCCACGACGTCGGACCCGATCGTCGAGCGGCTCGTCGACGCGGGCGCGGTGGTCCACGCGCGCGGCCTGACCCCGGAGTTCTCGGTCGCGTTCTGGACCCACTCCCGGATGTGGGGCGTCACCCGGAACCCGTGGAACCCGCGGTTCGACGTCGGCGGGTCGAGCGGCGGTTCGGCCGCCGCTCTCGCGGCCGGGATGACGCCGCTGGCGACCGGGTCGGACATCGGCGGCTCGATCCGGGTGCCGGCGTCGTGCTGCGGTGTCGTCGGGTACAAGCCGCCGAGCGGCCGGATCCCGGTCGCGGGTGCCTGGGGCCGTGACGACTGGAGCGCCGTCGGCCCGATGGCGCGCTCGGTCGCGGACTGCGCGCTCGTGACGGACGTCGTGAGCGGCCACCATCCGCGGGACCACTTCTCCCTGCGCGACCCGTCGGCGCTCGGCGTCCCACGGCCCGACGTCGCCGGACTACGCGTGGCGCTGTCCGAGGACCTCGGCGACTGGCCCGTGACCGAGCAGGTGCGCGCCGCCGTCCGGACCGCGGCGCAGGCCCTCGCGGGGCTCGGCGCGGTCGTCGAGGAGGTCGCCCTCGTCGTCGAGCGCGAGGCCCTGCGGCGGGCGAGCGACGCGCACAACGGAGCGCTCTTCGCCCGCACCCTGCTGGACGAGGTCGAGCCGCACCGCTCGAAGCTCAACCCGTACACCGTCGCGTGGCTCGCCGACGTGCTCGCCGAGCCACGGCTGTCGGTCTTCGCCGGCCGGGAGGTGGAGGCCGACCTCGCCGAACGGGTCGACCGGGTGCTCGTCGACCACGACGCCCTGCTGTGCCCGGTGATGGCGGTCCCCGCGTTCGAGGCCGGCGTCGACCACACCCGGGAGCCGTACGTCCTCGACGGCCGGGTCCGGGACCCGTTCCACGACCTGCACCTGTCCGAGGTCTTCAACGTCACGGGCCGCTGCCCCGTGCTGGCGGTCCCGGTGGGCCACAGTGCCGACGGCGTCCCGATCGGGGTCCAGGTCGTGGGACGCAGCTACGACGACGCGACGGTCATGCGGGTCGGGGCCGCGCTCGAGGCGGCGCTGCCGTGGCAGCCGGTCGCGGCGTTCCCCGTGCCGTAGCCGTCAGCCGCCGCTCTTGCGCCGGAACTGCTTCTGGTGGCTCGCCGGACCGTGCGCGGAGTGCACCTTGGAGTCCCCGGCCTCGCCGGCGGCCGCCGACGCGTGGCTCCTGGCGTTCTTGCGCTCGAGCGCCTCCCGGAAGCGGCGCTTGGCGTCGTCCTCCGGCTGCTCGGCGTCCGGCGCGTCACCGGTGGGCTTCGACGTGGGCATGGAGTGCTCCGTCCTCGGGGCCGTGGAGGCGACCCGGGCCCTCGCCCGGCTCCTGGCGCGGCCCGCTGTGCGTGGACCTGCGTACCTGCCCACCCTTGCACGCCGGTCCGGCGAGCGTCACACGAGTTCGGTCCGGCGCGCCGGAGCCGGCCGAGCGGGCGGCCGGCGGCGTCGCTGCGGTCACGCCTGCGCGAGGTCGTACTCGACGACGACCGGGGCGTGGTCGCTCCAGCGCTCGGCGTACGTCGGCGCCCGGTCGACCTCGGCCTTGACGGCGCGGGCCGCCAGGCCCGGCGAGGCGATCTGGTAGTCGATCCGCCAGCCCGCGTCGGTGTCGAACGCCTTGCCACGCCAGGACCACCACGTGTACGGGCCGGGACCCTCGCCTGCGGCTGCCCGGACGACGTCCACCCAGCCGTGCTCGCCGAGGAGCCGGTCGAACCAGGCGCGCTCTCCGGGCAGGAAACCGGCCTTCTCGAGGTTGCCCTTCCAGTTTTTCAGGTCCGCCTCACGGTGGGCGATGTTGAGGTCGCCCATGACCAGGACGTGCCGGCCGTCGGCGGCCAGCGCGGTCATCCGGGCGAGCATCGCGTCGAGGAAGGCGTACTTCTCGACCTGCCGCGGGGTGTCCGCCTCGCCGGTGGGGACATAGGCCGAGACGACGGTCAGCAGCGACGCCCCGGACGACGCCGCGTCGAGCGCGACGTCCGCCTCGACCCAGCGGCCCGAGCCGTCGAACCCGCCGCCGGGCGGGCCGGGGATGCCCTCGGAGCCGGGCGGGAGCCCGACCCGCACGGCGAGCGGCGGCGTGCGGGCGGCCTCGGCGACCCCGGCCCGGCCCTTCGCGGCCGCCTCCTCGTGGACGACGTCCCAGCGCTCGCCCAGGGCCTGCGCGAGCGCGTCGTCGGGCGCCCGGACCTCCTGCAGGGCCAGGACGTCGGGACGCCGCCCGGCGAGCCATGGGCCCATCCCCCGGCGCGCCGCGGCGCGCACCCCGTTGACGTTGGCGGTCGCGATCGTCAGCACCGGGCCATCCTGTCTGCCGACCTGCGTGTCTGCCGACCTGCCTGCGCGCCGTCAGGTCTCCGGGTACATCTCGTCGATGACGGACGCGTGGTTGCGGACCACGACCGCTCGCTTGACCTTCAGGCTCGGCGTCAGCTCGCCGGCCTCGACGGTCAGCTCCCGGGACAGGATCCGGAACTCCTTGATCGTCTCCCAGCGGTTGAGCTCGCCGTTCACCATCTCCACCGCCGTCCGGACCTCGGCGTGGACCGTGACGTCGGCGCCCGACACGACCGCCGAGGCGTCCTTGCCGTGCACGCCGGCCCACGCCGTCGCCGCGTCGGCGTCGAGCGTGATGAGCGCCGAGGCGAAGTTGCGGCCGTCCGCGATGACGACCGCCTGCCCGATGAGCGGGTGCGCCGCCTTGAGCGAGCCCTCGATGGCACTCGGCGCGATGTACTTGCCGCCGCTCGTCTTGACGAGGTCCTTCTTGCGGTCGGTGATCTTCAGGTACCCGTCGGCGTCGAGCTCCCCGACGTCCCCGGTGGCGAGCCACCCGTCGTCGAGGAGCATCTCGGCGGTGGCCTCGGGCAGGTGGTGGTACCCGCGCATGACGCCGCCGCTGCGCAGGAGGATCTCGCCGTCCTCGGCGATCTTGACCTCGGTGCCCGGCAGTGCCTGCCCGACGGTACCGATCCGGACGGCGCCAGGGCGGTTGACGAACGCTGCCCCGCCGCACTCCGTCAAGCCGTAGCCCTCGCAGATCGGCAGCCCGGCCGCCGCGAACCACTCGGCGATCTTCGGGGACAGCGGTGCGCTGCCCGACACGAGCACGTCGAGCCGGCCGCCGAGCCGGGCCCGGATCTTGCTGAACACGAGCTTGTCGGCGACCGCCCGCTGGACGGCCACGTGCGGCGGCACGGACCGGCCGACCTGCTCGAGCCGGACCGCCGTCCTCCCCACCCCGAACGCCCAGTCGAAGATCTTGGCCTTGGCGCCACCCTCGGCGTGCGCCGTCGAGGCCACCCGGGCGTAGACCTTCTCGAAGATCCGAGGCGCGGCGGCCATGAACGTCGGCCGGATCTCCGCGAGGTTCTCGACGATCTTGTCGATCCGGCCGTCGACCGCCGTCGCGAAGCCGATCCGCAGCTGGCCGGCGACGAGCAGCTTGGCGAAGACGTGCGCGAGCGGCAGCCAGAGGAACTGCAGGTGCTCGGGGGTGAGCACGTGGATCCGCTCGGTCGCCTCGGCGATGTAGAGCCAGTTGCCGTGGGTGAGCTCGACCCCCTTGGGCCGGCCCGTCGTGCCCGAGGTGTAGATGAGCGTCTGGAGCATGCCCGGTGACAGCTGGACCACCCGCTCGTCGATGGTCCCCGGCGCTTTGGCCAGCAGGGCACGGCCTCTGTCCGCGAGCTCGTCGAGGGTGAGGACCCAGCCGCCGGCGCCCTCGAGGTCGACCCCGGTGGCGTCGATGACGACGACCGCCCGGACGCCGGGCAGGTCGCTGCGATGGTCGGCGACCTTGGCCAGCTGGCCGGCGTCCTCGGCGACGACGACGCAGCTGCCGGAGTCGGACAGGATGAACGAGACGTCCTCCGGGCGGGTGTTCGGGTAGACGGTCGTCGTCGCGGCGCCGGCGAGCAGCACGCCGAGGTCGGCGAGGATCCACTCGATCCGGGTCGAGGAGGCGATCGCGACCCGGTCCTCGACGCCGACGCCGAGGGCGACGAGGCCCGCACCGATCTCCGTGGCCCGCTCGGCGGTCTGCGCCCACGTGAGCGACGTCCACGAGCCGTCCGCGGCGGGGTGGCGGAACGCTTCCTGCGACCCCTTGCGGGCGACGGTGTCAAGGAAGGTCGCGGCGACGGAGGTCTCGGGGGCGGGTCTGGCTGTCGTGCTCGCCGCAGCGGCTGGCTGCGTCATCGGAGCCTCCTGGAGGGGTCGTCGGGCCCGCCCGACCGCGCCGGCTGAGCGGGTGCTGCTCGTCAGAACGTCGGGCCTGATCGCATCGTGCCCGACGACGGGCCACTTGCGCGAGGCTTTCCCGGGCCCGGGTCGACCCAGGGGGTGTCAGACCGGGCGGATGGCGGTATCAAGGTCGGATGGACCTCTTGGCCGACGCCCACGCCCTCGCCGACGACCTCACCGACCTGCGGCACCGCCTCCACCGCCGCCCCGAGATCGGCCTGGAGCTGCCCCGGACCCAGGAGACCGTGCTCGACGCGCTCGACGGGCTGCCGCTCGAGGTGTCGACGGGGACGACGTCGACGTCGGTGACGGCGGTCCTGCGCGGCGGCGCCGGGTCGAGCGGCGCCGCGGGCGGCACGGCCGCCGGCCCGGGCGGGGCCCCGACCCGGCGTCGCCCCATCGTGCTGCTCCGCGGCGACATGGACGCCCTGCCCGTGCAGGAGGAGGTCGACGTCCCGTTCCGGTCCCAGGTGGACGGCGCCATGCACGCATGCGGCCACGACCTGCACACGGCGATGCTCGCGGGCGCCGCCCGCGTGCTCAGTGCCCGCCGCGACGCGCTCGCCGGCGACGTCGTCTTCATGTTCCAGCCGGGCGAGGAGGGGTTCGACGGCGCCTCGCACATGATCGCCGAAGGGGTTCTCGACGCCGCCGGGCGGCGGGCGGACGCCGCGTTCGCGCTCCACGTCATGAGCAACCTCACCGCGCGCGGCGCCGTCGTCAGCCGGGGCGGCCCGATCATGGCGGCGAGCGACGGGCTGTTCGTCGTCGTCCGCGGTCGCGGCGGTCACGCCTCGTCGCCCCACCTGTCCCGCGACCCGGTGCCGGCGGCCTGCGAGATGGTCCTCGCGATCCAGACCCGGATGACGCGCGCCGTCGACGCGTTCGCGCCCGCGGTGCTCACGGTCGGCACGTTCCACGCCGGGACGAAGCGGAACGTCATCCCCGACACCGCGACGTTCGAGGCGACCGTGCGCACCTTCGACCCCGCGGTGCGCGAGGTCGTCCGGCAGCTGTGCGAGGACGTCTGCCGCGGCGTCGCGCAGGCGCACGGCGTCGAGGTCGAGGTCGTGTACTCGTCCGAGTACCCGGTGACCGTCAACGACGCCGCGGAGACCGACTTCGCCTTCGGCGTCGCCACCGAGCTGTTCGGGGAGCGGACCGCGGTCCGGATGCCCAACCCGATCTCCGGGTCCGAGGACTTCTCCCGGGTCGTCGCCGAGGTCCCCGGCGCGATGCTCTTCCTCGGTGCGCTCGTGGAGGGCCGCGACGTCGCGACCGCGCCGAGCAACCACTCCCCGCTCGCGGCGTTCGACGACCGGGTCCTGCCGCAGGGCACCGCCTTCTACGCGGCGCTCGCGGCCCGCCGGCTCGAGGCGCTCGCCGCCGGCTGAGCGCGGGCCACAGCGCAACCCGAACCCCGCCGTCCGGGCCGTTCGTGCCGCGACAAGGGGGTTGTGGTTGCGCTGTGGCGGGCCGTCAGGCGCGCTCGGCGGCCTCGACGACGTTCGACAGGAGCATCGCGCGGGTCATCGGACCGACACCGCCCGGCATCGGCGCGACCCAGGCGGCCACCTCGTGGACGTCCGGCGCGACGTCGCCGACCAGCCGGGTCCGCCCGGTCGCCTCGTCGAGCACGCGGGTGATGCCGACGTCGAGGACGGCGGCGCCGGGCTTGACCATCGACGCGGTGACGACCCCGGGCACGCCGGCGGCGGCGACGACGACGTCCGCCCGCCGCACGTGCTCGGCGACGTCCTTGGTGCCCGTGTGGCACAGGGTCACGGTCGCGTTCACCGAGCGCCGGGTGAGGAGCAGTCCCAGCGGGCGGCCGACGGTGACGCCGCGGCCGATCACGCAGACCTCCGCGCCGGCGAGCCCGACCCCGTATCGCTCGAGGAGCTCGACGATGCCGCGCGGGGTGCACGGCAGCGGGGACGTCATGGGCCCGTTGACGTTGAGCACGAGCCGCCCGAGGTTCGTCGGGTGCAGCCCGTCGGCGTCCTTGGCCGGGCTCATCCGCTCCAGGGCGGCGTTGAAGCCGAACCCGGGGGGCACCGGGTGCTGGATGATGTAGCCGTCGACCTCGGGGTTGGCGTTCATCTCGTCGACCGCGGCCAGCAGGCCGGCCTGGCCGGCCTCGGCCGGCACGTCGGCGTGGAACGAGCGGAGCCCGACCTGCTCGCAGGTCTCGTGCTTCTTGCGCACGTAGCCGGCGCTGGCCCCGTCGTCGCCCACCAGGATCGTGCCCAGCCCGGGCGTGACCCCGGCCGCCCGCATCTCGACGATGCGCTGGGCGATCTCGGCGTACACCTGGTCGGCCACCGGCTGACCCGAAAGCAGTTGAGCGGTCATGGCGTGATCCTCGTGATCCCTAATGCCGGAACTGGCGCTGGCCGGTGAAGACCATGGCCAGGCCGTGGCCGTTGGCCGCCGCGATCACCTTGTCGTCGCTGACCGACCCGCCGGGCTGGATCACCACCGACACCCCGGCGGCGGCCGCGGCGTCGATCCCGTCGGGGAAGGGGTAGAAGGCATCCGAGGCGCAGGCCCCG
>Ga0209798_10000661_pt1 | contig 20950 bp, 16 predicted proteins | sample DOMMetBare3Fresh_FD_187475 | JGI IMG/M metagenome (GOLD analysis project Ga0209798, IMG submission 187475) | Wetland sediment microbial communities from St. Louis River estuary, USA, under dissolved organic matter induced mercury methylation -... | ecosystem: Environmental > Aquatic >... | reverse complement strand
CCGAAGTGGGCCGCGCCGAGGGCGACCTCGCTCAGCACACGTTGATGGCCGCAGACATCAAGCGGTTCATCGAACGGCCGATGGTCGATGCCGCCGGCGGCCGAATCATGCCGCCGTCACCGGCGCCACCAGGCGCGCCGATCGGTGACATGGGCCAGGATTGGTTGGCCCGTCCACCGCTCTGCAATTGGGACGACGTCAATCCGGCGATGTGGCTGCACTATCAGCCAATGCAGTAACACGCCTCAACGCTCGTGGGGCACTCCACGAGCCCGTCATTCGGGACACGGCCGGCAGCAGGATCATTCCTGCGCCGGCCGCAACCGTCTTGAACGGCAGCCAGGCCGGATACGCAATCAGCGCCGGGATCGCAAACAGCGGCTCTCCCCCACCGACTCGCAGCACCAGCGACACGCTGAAGGCAGCCATCGATCCGACCAGGTTCGCCTTCGAATCGAAGAGCGCCGACACCAACTGCGGAAATAGCAGCACGAACACCAGATCGCTGGTGAAGAACCACAGCGCCTGTACGCTCTGCACTTTCAACGCCATCCACACCGCGCCAACGCCAAGCACGGCAATCGAGATTCGCATCAACAGGGTCAGCCCGTTCAGCGACAGGTCCGGCCGCAACAGGCGGCGGCAGACATTCCAGGCGAACATCGATCCTGCGGACAGGATGGACGACGAGAAACTCGATGTCACTGCGCCGACGATCGCGGCGAGGCCGAGCACACCGACCAGCGGGGGCGTGACGTATTTGAAGATCAGCGGCAACGCGTCCGCGGGTTGCGACGCCAGTCGCGCCGCGAGCTCCGGTGGCCACACGTAGGCAAACGCCACCAGGCCCATCAGGAGCGGCGGAATCGTCAACGCGATCGTCATCAATCCCGACAGAATAGAGTGCGCCTGGGCCGCCCTCGGCGTTCGGCACGACAACACGCGCTGGAAATAACAGTTCCACGGCACTCCGCCCAACATCAACATGACGCTGACGTCCCACCACGACACGCTCGACAGCGCCGGTTCGTGCGGCGCGGCCTGATACACCGCCCAGGCGTGACTCACGCCGCCCACCGCCGACAGCGCAAATGGCAGCGCAACCGTCAGACCGACGATGACCAATACCAGTTGGAAGGCATCGGTATATGCCACCGCCCACATTCCTCCGGCCATGGTGTAGAAGGTCACCACCACCGCGGAGACGACGATGCCGGTGGTCAGATTGAGATCGAGGACGACGCCGAACGTGGCACCGAGCGCGACGAGCAGCTCGGCGCTCCAGAACACCTCGGCGAGGACCGCCGGCAGCGACAGCACCACCGCCCAGCGAGGACCGTAGCGCGCTTCGAACGGGTCGATCAGGGTGTGGAACTCGAGGGCGCGCATCCGGCGCGCGAAGAACAGGCCGCCGATGATCAGGCTGATACCGAAGCAGACCCCGCCCTGCAGCCCGACCGCCACGCTCGAACGATAGGTGCCTTCGGCGGTGCCCAGCAGGTAGCCGCCGTCGACCCACGTCGCCGTCATCGTGAACGTCGCCAGCCACAGCGGCATCGCCCGGCCCGCGACCATGAAGCCGTCGGTGCCGCCACCGGCGTGCTGGCGGGACGCCAGCCAGCCCACCGCCAGGAACGAGGCGTACATCAAGCCGATCGCGATCAGCGCCATCGCCCGACATATTACGCTGTTCTGCGTAATGATTACGTATAATGACGTAATGGTTGCGCCGACCCACGCCGCCGACAACCCGTTCGTCTACGGCGAGATCGTCACCGCCGCCGCGTTCGCCGATCGCGAGGACGAACGCGACCGTCTCGGCCGCGACCTTGCCTCCGGGCAGAAAGTGTTCCTGATTTCGCCGCGCCGCTACGGCAAGTCGTCGCTGGTCCGCGGCGTCATGCGCAGCCTGGCCCGCCAGAAGATCCTCACCATCGAAGTCACGGTCGCGGCCTCCAGCTCCTACGTCGGCTTCCTCGAGTCGTACGCGCAGGCGCTCGTCGCCGCCGAGACGCCGGCCGGCCGCCTCAAACGCTGGACCGCCGATCTCCTGAACGCCATCAAGCCCGAGATCCGCTTCGATGCCGATCCTTTGGGCAAGGCGAAGTTCGCGCTGTCATTCCCGGCGGTGCGAACGGCCCGCGACACCGCGCGCCTCGCCGCGGAGGTGTTTGCTCTACCGGGACGGATCGCCGAAGCGCGCCAGCAACGGCTGGCCATCGCCCTCGACGAGTTCCAGGCCATCACCGCGTTCGACAGCGGCACGGTCGAAAACGCCCTGCGTGCTGCGGTCCAGGATCAGCGTCAAGTCGGGTATGTGTTTTCCGGATCCGAACCGTCGCTGATGGAACGGATGCTCGGCCCGCGCCGGCCGTTCTACAAGGCCGGGCCGGTGATGCGCCTCGAGAAGATCAACGCCGCGGACTTCGCCGTGTGGATCGACGCGCGCTTCCAGGGCAGTGGCATCCGGCCCGAAGACGGTCTCGGCGAAGCCATCGTCGATCTCGCCGCCAATGTCCCGTACGACGTGCAACGACTGGCGCATGAAACCTGGGACGATGTGCGCGAAGCCGGTAAGAAGACAGCCGGCCTCGATGATCTGCACACCACGCTGATTCGGTTGCTGGGCGAGCAGAGCATGGTGTTCGAAGAATCGTGGCAGCGGCTGACGCTGCCGCAACGGGCCGTCCTGCGGGCGCTGGTGATCGAGGAGGGACGTGAGCTGATGTCGGGCGACGTGCGAAACCGGCATCGGCTGCCGGGCACGTCGACTATTCAAGCGGCGCTGGCGGCGCTGCTGCGCCAGGACATCATCACCAAGGACGCCGGTGGTTACGCCACGGTTGACTCGCTCTATCGCGAGTGGGTGGCGCGCAAGACGTACTAGCGCGCCTCGGCCTCCACCGGCACGGCCCTGACTGCCGCCGTGCGCCGGAACTTCACTTGATCGAAGAGCGAATACGCGACCGGCGTCACGATCAACGTGACCAGCAACACCATGGTCTGGCCGCCGATCACCACCCAACCGATCGCGTGATTGGTCGCCGAACCGACGCCGCTCGACACGACCAGCGGCACCATCCCCGCCACGAACGCCAGCGTCGTCATCAAGATCGGCCGCAGTCGATCGCGGCTCGCCTGGATCACCGCGTCGTGCGTGTTCATGCCGAGATCGCGCAGCTGGTTGGCGTGATCGATCTGCAGGATCGAGTTCTTCTTCACGACGCCGAACAACACCAACAGGCCAAGGCCCGAGAAGATGTTCAGCGACTGCTGGAAGATGATCAGCGAGAGCAGCGCGAACGGCAGCGTCAACGGCAACGACAGCAGGATCGTCACCGGATGCAGCCACGATTCGAACTGCGCGGCCAGGATCAGATACATGAAGATGAACGACAACGCGATCGCGCCGAGGAAGGCGGTGGCGGTGCGGTTCAACTCGCGCGAGCGGCCGGCAAAGTCACCGCGATACTCGGGCCCGAAATTCAACTCGGCCGCCGCGTCGGCAATCGCCTGCTGCGCACTGCCCTGAGATGTGCCCGGCAGCATATTGGCGTTGATCGTCACTTGTCGCTGCCGGCCCATGCGGCTGATCGTCGCCGGTGAATCGCTCGATGCAAAGGTCGCGATGTTGTCGAGCGTGACGATGCCGAGGCGAGACGACGGGACCGGGAGCGCGGCAATGGATTCCCGGGACCCGCGATCACCTTCTTCGGCACGGAGGTGCACTTCGTACTGCTCACCCGACTGGTTGAAGGTCGTCACCTGATCGCCGGCCACCAGCAGGCGCAGCGCTTCGGCCGCATCCGCCACCTGAACACCAAGGTCGGCGGCTTTCGGACGGTCGAGCAGGACCGACATCTCGGGCTTGCCGGCATTCAACGTCGTGTCGACGTCGACCAGTCCCGGGATTGTTTTCGCCTTCGCCTTCAGTGCTTCGCTGAACTTCTCGAGCTGATCGAGTTCCGGCCCCTGCACCATGTACTGGATGCCAGCGCCACCGCCACCCGGGCCGCCGCCAAGCGAGACGGCCGTCCGCAAACCGCTCTTCACGTAGTCGGGCAGGATGCGATCGCGGACTTCGTTCATCACCGCAAACTGGTCGCGCTTGCGTTCTTCAATCGGGTGCAGGCGCACCATGATCGTCGCGGTGTTCAGCGTGCCCGCAGCATCGCCGGCGACGGTCGTCAGCGTGAAATCCACTTCGGGAATCTGCCGCACCGCCGACCCCAGCCGATTCGCGATCACTTCCATCGCCGCCAGGCTGGTGCCTTCGGGCGCGCGAAGCGCCACGTCGAACTGCGACTGATCGTCTTCCGGCGTGAAGTTCACCGCCGTCATCATGAACAGCGGCACGCTCGACAGCAGTACCAGCACCGCGCCGATCGACACCAGGCCGCGGTGCGCCATCGCCCATTCGAGCATGCGGGTATAGCCGCGATCCAGCGGCGCGAACAGCCGGTTGTGCTTCGAATCGCCGGCGTGATCCTTCGGCGGCGCCTTCAGCCAATAGGCCGACATCATCGGCGTCAGGGTAAAGCTCACAAACAACGACACCATCACGGCGAAGGCCATCGTCAGGCCGAAGCTCGCCATGAATCGACCGACCATGCCGCTCATGAATCCGACCGGGGCGAAGATCGCGACCAGCGACAGCGTCGTCGCCATCACCGCCAGCCCGATCTCCTGCGTCGCTTCGACCGCCGCCTGCATCGGCGGCATGCCCTTCTCTTCGATGAAGCGATAGATGTTCTCGAGCACAACGATCGCGTCGTCGATGACGATGCCGACGGACAGAGTCAGCGCGAGCATCGTCAACATATTGAGCGTGAAGCCCATAAACCACACGAGGGCAAACGTCGCGATGATCGAGGTCGGAATCGAAATGGCGGCGATCATCGTCGAGCGAACATTGCCGAGGAACAGGAACACCACGATCGCGGCGAGGATCGAGCCGACGATCAGGTGCTCCTGCACGCTGGCGATCGAGGCTTCGATGAACTGCGCCTCGTCACGCACGATGCGGAGCTGATATCCAGGCGGCAGGATCGGCTCGAGCTCTTCGATGCGGCGCTTCACGTTCGCTGCGACTTCAACGGTGTTGGTGCCCGACTGCTTGCGGACTTGCAGCAGCACGGTGGCAGTGCCGTTGACGCTGGCCTGCGTGCGGGGCTCCGCCATGCCGTCTTCAACTCGCGCCACATCGCGCAGCCGCACCGGATGGCCATCAACCTCGCGCAGCACCACCTCGCCGAAACCGTCGATGGTCTCGATGCGTCCCCGGGTGCGGAGCGTGACCGACTGGGCGCCCTGATCCATGCGCCCGCCCGGGATATCGGCGTTTTGCGACTGCAGCGCCCGCGCCACGTCATTCACCGACAACCGCTGGGCGCGAAGCAGGGCGGGATCGAGCCACAGGTTGATCTGCCGTTTACGGCCGCCGATCACCACCACCTGGCCGACGCCATCCGAACTTTCGAGGCGGCGGCGCAACACGCGATCCGCGAATTCAGTGATGTCGCGCACCGGCTTATCGGCTGTGACGGCGACGGTGATCACGGGCGCGGCCGTGAAGTCGAGCTTTTCAACGGTCGGCTGCAGCACCGTCCGGGGTAGCTGCGGCATCACGCGGTTGACGCGATCACGGACTTCCTGCGCGGCCACGTCGGCGTCCTTTTCGAGCTTGAACGACACCACGACCTGCGAAATGCCTTCGGATGACGTCGAGGTCAGGGTATCGATCGAGCTGATGGTGTTGACGGCCTCCTCGATCTTGTCGGTGACCTCGGTTTCGATCTGCTCGGGCGCGGCGCCGGGCAGTCGGGTCGTGACCGAGATGGTCGGGACGTCAATGTTCGGGAACCGATCGACACCAAGCTGACCAAATGCATACAGACCGACGACGGTCAGCGAGAGGACGAGCACCCAGGCAAAAACGGGGCGCCTGACGCACAGAGCTGCCAGCCACTGCATGACTGATTACCTCACCGCGACGCGGATGCCGTCGACGAGCTGATTCACCGCGTTCGCCGCGAGCCGCTCGCCGGCCTTCACGCCGCTGACGATTTCGACCTGATCGCCTACCACCTGGCCGGTCATGACCACGCGCTCTTCGGCACGATCGGTCGCGATCACGAAGACGCGCGCCGTGCCTGCCACGGTTCGAACGGCCGCTGAAGGCACGAGAATGCCCGGGCGTTTCTCCGCTTCCTCGATGCGGGCGGTCGCAAAGAAGCCGGGCTTGAGGCGGCCCGATGGGTTGGGCACGATCGCCTCCAGGGTCAGGGCGCGCGTCGACGCCGTCACCGACGGCGAGACGTAGCGGACCTGACCCGTGAAGGTTTCCTTGGGATACGCGTCGACTTCGAAGTTCACCGCGCGACCCGTTGCCACCGCCGAGACGTATTGCTCGGGAACCGTCAGCTCGACACGCAACGGATCGATCCTGACGACGGATGCGACCTTGGTGCCGCGCGTGACGTAGTCACCAACCGAGACGAAGCGTTCGCCGACCGCGCCGGCAAACGGCGCCCGGACGACCGTGTCGGCCAGCGCCTTCTGCGCAACGGTCACTCGCGCGCGAGCGCCCATCAGCGCCTGATACTGCTGCGCCGCACCGTTCTTCGCGACGTCGTACTGGCGCTCCGTCGCGACCATTTGCGCGCTGCGCTGATCGAAGTCGGACTGTGACAGCAGCTTGCTTTGATAGAGGCGCTCCGCCCGGCTGAATTCGTTCTTCGCCAGCTCGTACGCCGCCTTGGCATTGGCAACCTCGGGCACCCGCTCGACGTCGAACGCCGCACCGCCGTCGATCCCGAGCCGTGCCTCGATCTGGGCGGCGTTGGCCTGCGCTTCACGCGCCTGCGCCTCCACCTCCGTCGACGCAATCTGGATCAGCGAATCGTTGGCGCGAACCAGGCTGCCGCGTTCAACCGGCGTGGCGACGACGCGCCCGGCAATTTCGGCGGCGACTTCGGCGTCTTCCTGCGGCGTGAGGGTGCCGCTGACGCGAATGAAGCGCGTGATCGGCGCCTCGACTGCCGTCATGGCGGTGATCGAGACCGCGGCGGATTCCGCTGCCGGGTCGGCAACGGTGGCATTCGTGCCACACGCACTCGCGGTGACGGCGGCAAGCAAGACGGGGATCAGTAAACGGGACACGGCGATTCCTCGAGCGGTCATGATGCGCGCCGGCGTGACACGACGCGGCGGGATGGTTTGGGGACGGTGTGGCTGGCGGTGGCGGCGCCGTCCAGGAACAGGTCCACGTGCTGGCGCGCGAACGCGCGCGGATTGCGAATCATCGGCAAGTCGGCGTCGATGGCATGCAGCTGTCGCCAGATCACCAATGGACTGACGAATGCGAGGCTCAGGGTGTTCACGTCGGCCTTGCGCAGCCAACCCTCGCGGATCAACCGGCGGATGATGTCGTGGAGGCGGTCGCGGCGGTGACTCATGCGCTCGGGCAGATTGATGCGGCCGACCTTGGCCAGCCGCACGCCGTCCGACATCAGGATCCGGAACAACTTCTGCTCGCGCAGCTGGGTGAAGCTGTCGAGCGTCTGGTAGGCCAGCTGCAGGAGCAGGTCGCGGCCGTCGGTGATCGGCGCTTCGACCAGCGGCGTCAGGCGCTCGGCCTTGGAATCCTGCTGCGCGGTCAGCAACGCGTCGAACAGCGCTTCCTTGCCGGCGAAGTAGTTATAGAGCGCGCTTTCGCGGACGCCCACGGTGCCGGCGACATCGCGCAGGCTGGTGCCGAAATATCCCTTCTCGGCGAACAGGTCGAGCGCGGCGTCCAGGATGGCCTGGCGGGTGCGCTGCCCGTCTGCGTTTCGCGGCCGTGCCATAAGAAATTAATGGTCGTTCATTTAATTGTTTCTGTCAAACCAGCCGCAACGGGCGGCGTTTTCACCGGCCAGTTGTCATACCATCAAGGCCAACGGAGGACGTGGATGGAAGATCGGCGGAAAGCAGCGTGGATCGGCGGCGCGATTCTGGTCAAAGGTGACGTGGTGTCGACCCAGGACCTGGTGATCGACGGACAGGTGCAAGGCACCATCGAGCTTGGCAATCACAGCCTCACGATCGGCCCCGGCGCGTCCGTCGTTGCAGATCTCTCGGCCAGCGCCGTCACCATCAGCGGCAAGGTCCAGGGCAATGTGATTGGGTCGACGCGAGTGGAATTGAAGTCGACCGCGAACGTCGAAGGCGACATCACGGCGCCGACGTTCGTGATGGCGGATGGCGCGGCGCTAATGGGGACCGTAGAAGCGGGTCCCAAGGGCAAGCCGTAAGCCCATGGAACCCGTTGTTGTCGATGACGATGCTTACTTCTGTTCGGCGAGCATCTTCTTCATCTGCGCCACGGTGTTGCGGACGCCGATCATCTGGATGTCCTTGCCAATCTCTTTCGTCGATTGGTGAGGATCGCCTGACAGGCCGTTGTTGACGCGCGGCGGGGCATTCGGATCCGCCTGGCGTCCACCACCACCACCGCCACGCTGCGGGGGAGGCGGATTCTCGCCGCGAGCAATGGCGGCTTCGCGCGCGAGGCGCGCGTCCTTCGCGGCCTTCCACTGTTCCGGAGTTTGCCCGGTCGGATCGAACGGCACGGTCTTGTAGATCGGCCGCACGTACACGCCTGGCGCCGGTTCGAGATACAGCATCTTCGACGTTTCCATCATCGCGCCGTGGCCGCCGATCGGCAGCTTGTGATCGTAGAAGTACTGCTGCACATCGTCCTGGTACTTCGAGTAGAAGTCCGGCACGTAGTAGACGTGCACGCCGCGTGACGCGTACTTCGTGTTCATCTCTTCGGCGGCTTCCTTCATGCTCGCCTGGCCGGCGCCATGATCGCCCATCACGAAGATGTTCTTGAAGCCGTTCCACACCTGGCTTTCGATCTCGGCGAGCTTGAGGCCCTTGAAGATCTCCTTCGGCACGGTGATGCCGCCGGGAATGTTGCTGCCGTCGCTGACGCCAGTGGCGCCGATGTCGATCGGCATCACGGGCGCGACCAGCGTGTGGCCGATCTCCTTGGCCACGTCGATCGCCGTGCGCTGCGACATGATCGTGTGACCCGCCAGGATGTTCTGCGGGCCGCGCGCTTCGGTTCCGCCGTTGGCGATGATGACGTTGATGAAGCCGGCCTTCTGCTTCTCGACGAGTTCACTCGACGTGAGCAGTTCCATCTCGACCAGTTCTGAGACCGGCTTGCCGATCTGCTCCTCCACCGCCGAGACGGCGGACGAGGCAAGTGGCATGCTCAACAGCACGCCGACCACAAACACAATGAATCGTTTCATGAATCCCCCCGGGTGTCCTGCAAACCGCAATTCTACTTCCTGGGCACGAGCTTCAACAGCCGCCCGGTGGCGCTGTCGGTCAGCAGATACAGCGCGCCGTCAGGACCGGTCCGGACGTCGCGAATCGCCTCCGGCTTTGGCTGGAGGTCCTTGAGCAGGCGTTCCTCGCCGGTGATCTTGTCGCCATTGAGCGTCAAACGGACCAGGTCGCGCGAGCCGTGGCCGCCGACGAACAGGTTGCCCTTCCACTGCGGGAACAGGCCGCCGGTGTAAAACGTCATGCCGCTCGGACCGATGATCGGATCCCAGTAGTAAATCGGCTGCTCCATTCCCGCCTGCTGCTGGATGCCGCCATTGATCGGACCGCCCTGGTATTCGATTCCGTAGGCAATCGTCGGCCAGCCGTAATCCTTGCCCTTGCGCGGGATGTTGATCTCGTCGCCGCCGCGCGTGCCATGCTCGATTTCCCACAGCTCACCAGTGGCGGGATGGACTGCCGCGGCCTGGACGTTGCGATGACCGAATGACCAGATCTCCGGGCGCACGCCGTCCTTGCCGACGAACGGGTTGTCCTTCGGGATCGATCCGTCGGTGTTGATACGCATGATCTTGCCGAGACCGCTGTCCATCTTCTGCGCCTGCATACGTCCGGGGATGATCGAGCGCTCGCCCTGCGTGATGAAGAGCGTGCCGTCGCGGCCGAACACCAGGCGGCTGCCGAAATGCAGCGGCGAGTTCATCGACGGCGTCTGGTGATAGATCACCTGCACCTCGTCCACGCGCGGTGCGGCCGTGTCGTCCACGAACTTTCCTCGAGCCACGGCGGTGTTGTTCTCGTTGTTCTCGCGCGGCTCCGAATAGCTCCAGTAGATGATGTTGTTCTTGGCGTACGCCGGGTCGAGCACTACGTCGAGCAGTCCGCCCTGCCCGCGCGCGAACACGGCCGGCAGGCCGGTGACCGGCGCCGATAACTTTCCGTCCGTACCGAGCACGCGCAGCCGGCCCGGCCGCTCGGTGATGAGCATCTTGCCGCCCGGGAGGAACGCGACGCTCCACGGATTCTGCAAGCCTTCGGCGACGGTGACGATCTCGAAAGCGACGCCGAGCTTCTGCTCGGGTGCATCGGTTTGTCCCGCTGAGGCCGGCTTCTGTTCAGGATTGTTCGCGGGCCGTGGATCGGCAGGGGTTTGGGCGGCGGGGTGAGCCAGCAGTGCCGTCAGCGCGGCCGTCGTGAGCAGTAACTCTAATCTCATCAGTAAGGTCTCTCCGTGGGCTGCTTCTCGCAACCCGAGGAGAGATCTTACACAACTTCAAACCATCGACACGCTGGCGCGAAGGCCGAGAAATTCACCGTAACAATCGGCGACGTTGCCCACGGCACGCAGCTGGGCCGCGGTCAGCTTCTTGTACGGCGCGACCTCGATCATCACGTTGCTGGCGCTGCAGGTCCTTGACCAGCTGCCGGCCAGGCGACCGTCAATCAGCAAGTGGTTCGCGAACCCGCCGTTGCTGCGCGCGACCACGTTGGCGGCCCGTGAGGCATCCACCACGGGTGCGCGATCTTTGTATGCGATCAAGTACTCGTCGTAGTTCGGCAGCAGCAACGCGGCGCCGCTTTTCGACGGCGAACCGTCCGGTGCTTCAGCACTCCACAGCAACATGTTGTCGATTGAAGACGATTCGAGGAGCGGCCGGACTGAATCCACCGCCTTCTGCGCGTCACCGATCGTGAGCCCGGACCACCATGCGAAGTCGCGGACGGTTGCCGGACCATGGCTGGCGAAGTATCGCTTCGCGAGTTCCGCAAGCGCTTCGGCGCGATCGCGGATCGCGGCTGGCGGCACCCGTTCATCGAGCAGCGCGTAAGTGAACTGCTTGCCCTTCCGGGGTCCGCTGCAGATCGCGCCTTCCAGTTCGGCGTGCATCATCAGGTACGCGAGCTTGAGGCCGTCGGCCGGAATCTTCGCGCGCGTCAAATACACGGACAGTTCGGCGCGCGTCAGCGTCTTGCCGCCCTCGAGCGTGCGGTGGATCATCGCGCAGCTTTTCGCGAACGTCCTGGCATCCAGGCCAGCCTGGCGATAGTAGTCAGCATTGGCGGCGTGGATGCGGGGCGCGCTCAGCGCCAGCAACCAGCGGATGTCCTCAGGCGCCACGAAATGCCACGTCGGACGCAGCACATGCGTGCGGAGGATCAGGCCATCGTTGAACGCCTGCTCGACGTCCGCATCCTGGCTGCCCGGCGAACGCAGGCCGATGGCCCACTTCGCCGCCGGGTAATCCTGCGCCTGCATCGCACACAACCACGACACGACCTGCGCCGGCTTCCGCCGCTTGCCGTCGATGAGGCGTTGGTTGCGAAGCCGCGTGGTCAGGAGTTCGGTTGGAGTGGCGGCCATGGGGACGTCGGCAGCAAAGCCGGGATCCACGGAGGTCCCGGCTTCGCTGACATCGTGATCAGTAACCCAGGGGAACGGTACTGTCAAAGCGAACACGAAGCACGGTTCCTTCCGGGAGATGGACGTCCTTGCCTTCGGTTGCCGCAATCACGCCGCCGCCGCCGATCAGAATGCCGGCGACCGCACCCTTCACCCCACCGAGAATGCCGCCGATGATGGCGCCGACTGCGGAACCGGCGCCGATGCGGCCGACCTCGCCCTTGATGCCTTCGCTCTCGAGCGCTTGCGTCACATAGGCGCGCGCGTCATAGGTGCGATTGTTGATCTTGATGCGGTTGAACTCGATCGTCAGGCTGCCTTTTCGATCGGTCCGGCTGGCGCGGTCGACCGACGTCACCCAACCAGTCATGGTCGAGCCCGCCGGCACCAGCAGATCGTTGCCGCGATACAAGTCGATCATCGTCGTCGCTTCGACGCGATCCTCAACCTGCGCGGTGTCCGAGGTCAGCGCCGTCTCCAAGCGGACATCCACTTCGCTGCCGCTCGGGATTTCGAGACGGCCCTGGCTCGAGCCGGCGCGATCGTTTCTCGTGCCGGTGCGATCGGTGCGCGTGCCGCTGCGGTCGTAGGTGCCGTTCGAGGTCCGCTCGTTGCCGACGCGCGTCATGTAGCGATCGAGGTGATCGCTCAGCCGCTGCCGCTCGGTGCGGGTCACGGTTTGGCCGAGGCGCGTCTTGACGCGCAGGTAGCCCAGTTCATCGCGGATGTCGCTGATTTCCTGGCGATCCGCCGAGGACGGGTTGCGATCGTACGCCGCTTGCGCGTCTTCGACCCGGCGTTCGAGCGTGACCATGTCAATGGCCACCTGTGCAAAGGCCACGTTCGAAGCGAGCAAGATGGCGCCTAACGTCAGTCCGAATTTCATCGTTCACCCCCAAGCGCGAATAATGCGCCTACGCCCTTGTTCAGCAAGGGTCATGCCGGGTGAGATGTGCTGAAAATCGGCGCAAGTGCTGGATCTAGCTCTTCTGTCTACCGATTGTGTGAAGAGGAAGGGCCACAGAGGACAATGAAAGTCGGCGCGGTTCTTGAAAGGAATCGCGTGAGGACAACGACTATGAGATTGATGGGCCATTTGGCGCTCGTCATCGCGCTGACCGTGACGTCGGTCGCGGCGCAGACGAAGGTGACGCCGCCAAAGAACAAATACACACCGGAGCAGGACGTCCAGATCGGGCGCGAGGCGGCTGCTGAAGTGCGTCAGAAATACCCGGTGATTAACGATTCCCAGATCCGCAACTATCTCGAGCGGCTGGGTGATCGTCTGGTCGAGGCGGCGCCTCGAGAGTTGAATAACGCTGCCTACGAGTACTCGTTCACGCCGGTGAATTTGAAGGACATCAACGCCTTCGCCCTGCCGGGTGGGCCGATGTTCATCAATCGCGGGATGATTCAGGCTGCGGCCACCGAGGGTGAGGTTGCCGGCGTGATGGCGCATGAGCTCGCTCACGTCCTCCTCCGCCACGGCACCGCCAACGCCACCAAGCAACAGGGCTTTCAGATCGGTGCGATTGCCGGCGCGATCGCCGGCGCCGTGATCGGCGGCAATCTCGGCCAGATCGTTTCGCAGGGATCGCAGTTTGGTCTCGGCACCTGGCTGATGAAATACAGCCGCGAGTACGAAAAGGATGCCGACATCGTCGGCGCGCAGATTATGGCGCGCGCGGGATACGACCCTCGCGACCTCGCTCACATGTTCGAGACGATCCAGAAGCAGGGCGGCAGTGGTGGCCCGGAGTTCCTGAGCGATCACCCCAATCCGGGTAACCGCACGCAGTACATCACCGCTGAAGCGCAGCAGCTGCGCATCGCGCCGCGCCCGAGCGACCAGGGTTTCCAGCAGGTGCGCGCCCGCTTCAATTCGCTCCCGCCGGCTCGCACGATGGCGGAAATGGAACGGGAGGGGCCGACCGGAAGCGGCACCGGGCGCGAAGGTGGTTCAGTCGGCAGAGTCGGCGAGGCCGTTCCTCCCCCGTCGCGGCAATATCGAACGGTCCAGGGCGGACAGCTGTTCCAGGTGAGCGTGCCGTCGAACTGGCAGGCGGTGACGTCGAACAACTCGATCAAATACGTGCCGCAGAATGCATACGGCGACTATCGCGGTGAAACGACGCTGACCCACGGGGTTGAGATTGGCGTCGCGCGCGCTTCGTCACGCGATCTCAGCGAGTCGACCAACGCCCTCATCGACGGCTTCGTGCGCAGCAACGCGGGCATGCGGGTTAGCGGGCAACAGGAACGGTTCCAACTCTCGGGTCGAAACGCGATCGTCACGCCTCTCGAGGGCCGCTCGGCGCTCGGTGGGGCTGAGCGTGTTGAAGTCCACACGACGCTCCTGGCCAACGGCGATCTGTTCTACCTGCTGACGGTGGCGCCTGAGCGCGAGATCGGAAACTACAGCGAGGCCTTCGATCGCGTCGTGCGCACGGTTCGCATCAACGATCGTTAGAGCCGCGGGCGAGCACGGGCTTCATGCGGGCATGGAGTTCGGGCGCCGACACCGGAATGGTCATCACCAACTTGGGAGCCGATTCCGGTGCCGGCGCATCGACAACGCCGCCAGACGCTGCGCGTGGTGTGACACGAGTCACGCGCGTGGATCTGGCGGGCGCTGCCGGAGCCGCGGACTCTTCAACGGCGGGTGCGGTGACGGCCACCGGTGCGGCTGCAACGTTCTCTCGGCTCGCCGTCAATTCGGAGCCGATCCACGCACCGAGCACGAGTCCACCGACCAGGCCAAGAGTCGCGGCTGAGGTTCGTCCGGTCTTCACTTTTCACCTCCATCAGAAGACTTCACAAACGCCTACGCTCCAAGATTCGTACCGCTGGTTTTGGCTGAAAATCGGCACGTTCACCACCTGATCGCCGAATTTCTTACACGATCCGCGGATAAGATTCCCGTTCGAGGGACCGGAAGCTCATGAGAATCGCGCGCATCGCTATCGCGGCCATCGTCATCCACAGCACGGCGCTGATGGCATCGCAACAACCGCCGCGGCCGATGCCGACCACAGTATGGGCGTCGAAGCCGGTCACGACCCCGGCCTATAAGGCCGGCCTCAAACCGTGGCTCAAACTCTTGGACCTCAAGACGAAACACAAGGGGCAGGCCTCGTGGCAGGAAGTGATCGTCGACGATGGCAGGTTGATGGCTGGATACGTGTCTGCCGCACCAGGCACCAGGATGTCACGCCGCTTTCACCCGGATACTCGCGAGTGGTTTGCGGTTGTCGAGGGTGAGGTCCGCGTCGAGATCGAAGGACAGGAACCCTTCACGGCGACGCGAGGATCACTGGTCAATATTCCGCGGCAAACGATCTATACCGTCGAAACGCTCGGCACCGCTCCAAGCCTTCGTTTCACGTTGAATGTCTCGGGAGCGAAGACGGTCTATCCGCAGGACGTCGAGCCCCCGGCGGCGGCGCCGGGCACGGCGTGGACGCAGGTCCGAATCAATCGGACGCCTGGCTTGTACGATCAGTTCAACCAGCCGCATCTCAACATTCACGCCGCGGCGGCGGCCAACGAGAAGTATTCAGGCGGCCGCTTCGTCCGCGATGACAAGTCGGAGATGCTCGTGATCTACGGTCACGAGAAGAACATGCCGCCGCTCGATCCCGCCGACAAGGGTCACTTCCACGCCGAGAGCGCAGAGATGTGGCTGGTGTTTTCAGGAAAGATTCGCTACTCCTTCGAGGGCCAGCAGCCGTTCATCGCGAGCGAGGGCGACGTGGTCTACGTGCCATCGAACACCTGGCATGCCACCAGGTTCATCGGCGACAACGCGTGCCGTTTGTCGATTACGGAGTACGTCGGCAACGCCCTGCTCTTACCCCCGCAGTAATTGTCTACGGGTCTGGCACCTTGACATGCGTCTTGCCGCAGTTTCTGCGTACGTTAGAAGTCCAAGTTGGCAGTAATTCGGGTTCCATCCACAGCGAACGCGTCAGCGAGCAGGTTGATTCGGCGCTTCGCTTCGACCAGGTCGTGGGTGCCGAGCGTGATGTTGAGCAGGTCGATGTACCACGGCAGCTTGATCTGATCCAGCAGGTATGTCTCGACAATCTCGCGCGCGATTGGCAGCGTCGTCGTCTTTGAGTTCTCGTGCACGTCACGATTCCCCGCCGCGAGCAGCTTCGCGTACTCCTCGAGGAGCAAGCGCTTACAGAGCTCCACCGTAAATGTGTCGCCTTCCCTGACACCGGTCTCGGCGTCATCGGCGGTCAGCGTCGCACCCTTATGCAGCCATTCCCACAGGATGCTCAGCCGGATTTCTCCGGTGGCCATGTCTTCCATCAGGTACAGCACGTCGTCGTTGCCGAAGAAGTCCGCGGGCTTCAACGCCGCTGCCTGCAGGCCCTGGCCAAAGGCGTTGCCATACTGGATCGCCACGCTGATCAGATCGCGCGCGCCGCGAATGGTGCGGGGCGCCGGTTCGAGCCGAGTCAGATCGGCCTGATCCTTCTCTGCGTAAGTCAGCGGCGGGAACGATCGACCCAGCTGATTCGCGTCGCCAACCTTCTCCCACACGGGCCGGACGATGTGGACCATCTTCCAGTGGGCAACCCATTTGCCGCTCGCACCTTCGCGCTGTTCGCGTTCGGCGCCGGCAATTGCCCTTTTCATGCCCGCAGCGACGCCGGCTTCCGATCCAACCGGAATGTTCGGCTCCATTCCTCCCTGCCATAACGCAAAATGGCCCTTGAGGTCCGGAGTGTTCACCGCGCGGCGCACGCGATCCTCATAGCTGCGCATGTAGCCGTAAGTCATCGTGATCGCGTCGATGTTGGGATTCACGAACGCCGGGTCCCACGCCACTGCGTCGGACACGCTGTTGATGTAATCCCATCGCCCGGTATTGAAGCCGACGAAATGCAGGCCGAGAGCGGCCCGAATCTCCATCAGTTGAAAACAAGCCTCGACCTGCTCCACCAGCACGTACGTCTTGATGGTTCCGACCGGCAGCGACAGGTGATTCTCGAGCGCGCTGAGAATGTCATTCCATAACGCGGCCTCTTCAGCGGTCTGAATCTTCGGCAGATACAGAACGATCGACGCGCCTGAGTCGATCAAACGGCGATGGTTACTGACGATGTAGAGGGTAGCGTCGACGATCGATGCCGAGAAGCCGGAGCCGTCCGCGTTACGAACGTGGCGATCGTCGAGATGAAGGCCGCGCGCGCGGAAGATCTTGGTCGTGAACGAGAGCCGTTTCTTCCAGTCATCAACGATCGGGCGGCCGAAGAATCCTGTCGCCCATTGATTCATCTCGCCGGCGACGCGTTCGGCGACCTCCAGGAAGCGCTGATCGCCGTGGATGGCGAGCTTCAGGTTGCGCTGGTTATCGAGCGACATCGTCGCCACTTGTCCAAGCGCGTCTTCGCCGTCGAACATCCACCCGTCGGCGCCGCTCAGTAGCGCATAGGCGACGTTACGAAGCCCCGTTTCCACGGAGGCGCCAGGTCGCGCGGCCGGGCCGGTGCCCTGGATCCACTGCCGCTGGAGGTCCTTCGGGATCTCGGCGCCTGCAAATTTGCCCTCGCGTGCATCGCGGACCTTGATGGCAGTGCGGCCGATGATGGCATCCGGATCGAGGAAGCCGATGCGCCGCTTCTGCCCGGCACGGATGCGACGACGCTCGATCCGGGCATCCATCAGATGCTTGCGATCGTGATCGAAGCGCGCGAGTCGCTCGAGCGCGGCGATCACCGGCCGCGTCAGGACATCTGCGTAGTCGGTTTCGAGCGTGCCCCTGATTTCGAGCACGCGCGCAGCTGTGGTCATCTGGATTCCATTCGCTAGAGGCAAAGTGAAAGTATAAAGCAGTAGTATGGGCGGCATGCGATACGCACTGCTCGCGTTGTTTCTGTTCGGCTCGTCTCCGGTGTTCGCCCAGGCGATCGGCGGACCCGAGAAGGGCCGGCCGGTTGCCGGCGACCCGGGCATCTCGTCAATGGTGGTGATGGAACGAGACGACTTCCGCGTCTTGCGCGATTGGGCCGAGGTCGGCGCGGTGCGGCGGATGCACAATCACGCTGGCGCGAGTTATCACGTCTTCACTTTGCTCACAGGCCAACTGACACTGACGGTCGAGGGTCAGGAGCCCGTTGAAGTGAAGGCCGGCGAAGTGCTCGAGCTCAAAGGCGGAGTGATGCACACGTTCAAGAACACGGGAACGGTGACGGCGACGATCGTTGAAGTGTTCGGGAAAACGCCCAAGCAGTGATTGGCGGGCTTGTCGCGCCGGAGGGCCGCAGGATCAGTGGCGCGAAGGCGGACCTAGAAATTCGATCAGATTTCCTTTGATCCCCGTGCGCTGCCATACCTTTTCGTAGACTGGCTCGAACGCCGACCTCTGAATCACCCGCATCGCGACATCGTTAGCCAGCCGCTCGGTCTGCAGGAACGGATGGTGGGTGTAGATCCACACGTGTCCTAATTCATGCGCCAGCGCAGCTTCGAGTTCCTGGTGATTCAGCTCGCCCGCGAAGTCGCGATCGACCGCGATCACGAACGGTCCGGTGCGGCCCACCATGGTCTCGACCGACATCACCAACGGATTATGATCGACGATCGTGACGACGACCTTCTCCGCAATTTCGAGACGACTGCGAAGGTCGTCGGTGAGGTCCTGCATCGCTGCGATCTCGAGCGAGACGTCAGCTCGTCCGAAATCGAGGGTCGGTACACGTGGGGCAGCCTCTGAATGCAGAGGTGTAAGCCATAGCAGAAGTACGACCCCAAGGTAATTCATGGGCGACGAGAATCCGTTTCTTTGAGAGGAGCGCACAGTCTAGCCAAAGATCAGCAGGCCGCAAAGTCATTCTTCGCTTACAAACGCGCTGACACGCGTCTTGCGGCGCGATCGGATGGTCCGGAACGAAGAGCGGGAGCCACCTCCATCGTCCACCGATGGAAATGACTCCCGCGAACCATCAACTGCCGACGCGTGACCGCCGGCTATCCGAACCTACTGGCAGTACGTCGCAACCACGAGGCCGTAGCCAGGATGCCCCGGCGCCGTGTCGTACGCGCTATTGGTCTGCACCACCACGATCTTGGTGATGTTGCCGGACGTGACCGAACCGGCCTTCGTCACGCCTGATGTCACGACGACACCCATATACGATGGCAGAGGGCCGGCGGGCGGATTGATGCTGTTGCCGCCTTGCTTCGTCGTCCAGGTCGTGCCGCAAGACGGCGGCGTCGTCGTCAGACCGTTGACAAACCCCTTGAACGATAGTGGCCCAGCGCCACCACTCAGGAGGTTGAGGCTTGACCAATCATCACTCCAGAAGTTGCCCTGCGAGCCGACGACGGTGCTGAGATTGCCGAGCGCAAAGCTGCCGAAATTTAGGAACGCAAACAGGATGGTGTTGTCGGTATCCGTCGACGACTGGTAGAAGGTGTCGCCGGCGAAGGCCGCCGTGACTGTGCCTGGTCCCAGCGGTTGGGCCACAGCGGGGATCTGGCAGCTGGCAGTGCCCAAAGCATTGGTGACGCCATTGCAAGACTGCGCGCTGCCGCCGGAACCCAACGTGAACTGGACAGTGCGCCCCGCGATCGGCGGCGAGCCGCCATCGCTGTCGTCGTCGTTGGGGCCATCCTCCACAAGGTTTCCGGTCAAGGTGACCGGGAACCCATTGGCGATCACAATGGGGCCGGTGTAGGTGATCGTATTCTCCTCACGGGTCACGGTAAGACCGTTGACGAGAGTGTGAGCACTATCGAGGTACAGGATGTTGCTGCTGGTGAACTCGGCCCGGATGTCGTAACTGCCCGACGCCAGTTGCACGACGTAGTTCTTGGTGGCCACGCCGGTAACACTGTTGTAAGTTCCCGCCCCGACGGAACTGCCGTTGACGAAGAACACGACCGAACCTGACACTCCCGACGGAGTGATCGTGGCGCGGAGTACGGCGACGTCGTGGTAGTGCTGAGTCACGGGCGACACGGTCGTGGTCGTGTGCTGACGAATAAAGACGACGTTGGCAGCCGAGTTGTTGCCGGTGGCATTTGCCGCTTCGCCGCCGCCTGACGCAGCCACGGTATTGGTCACCTGAATCGGCGCGTTGTTGGCGACGTTCACTGTGAGCGTAATGATCGGATAGCTTGCGCCAGCTCCGAGCGCGTCGTTACGCGTGCATGTCACCGTACCCACATTGCATGCCCAACCGGTACCCGCCATGTTCGTGGCCGTCAGCCCTGCTGGCAGCGTGTCGACCACGGTCACGACTCCTGTTGTTGGGGAGGGTCCGCTATTGGTGACTGTCAGCGTAAACGTGTCGCCAGAATCACCTTGGGTGAAGAGTGTGGGTGAATGGCTCTTGGTCATCGTCAAGTCGGGCCCGTTGACGACGATGGGCAACGACGGAATGCCATTGGTAACCACCACCAGTTCGTTGGGGCCGGACTCGAGACCAGCGGGCACGTCGAACTGTGTCGTCACGATCTCGGGGCTGCCCACGGCCTGGACTCCCATTCGGCTGTGAGTGTGTGTCCGTGCGTACAGCACATGTCCGGTGCCGACGTTGCGAATGCGCACCAACGGATAGTTTGTCGACATCGCGGCGTCATCGCCGTAGGTGGCGCCTTCGGAGAAGCCATTGAACATGCGTCCGGAGATTGAATAGGTGTTGCCGCCAGTGATGGTGTTGGGGGCGGTGGTAATCACAGGGCGCCAGGCATCCTGTGGGCCGCCGCCGTTGGAGTACAGCACCACATCCTGAGTCGCGTTTTGGTCGTGTGCAGTGAGCAGCACCTGACCCGTTGGTAGCAAGAGCATGCGCCCCTGATACGCATTGAACGACGCTGCGTTTGGCGAACCGGTAACTTGAGTCAGATTCGTCCCGTCGAATTCGAAGAAGCGGCTGGGTGTGTTGAACACAGCGCCGTTGATGGTTGGGTTTGCCATCACCAGGACGTTGCCGTTGGGCAGCAGCGAGGCCGGACCGTCGGGCACCGCCCAGTGATAGGTCTGCCCCGACACTAAAGGGAAGTCCATAGCGGCGGTATTGGTCCACGTTCCGGTGGCGGTGTTGTAAACCGCATTTTGCCCGAGGGAGTTCCCGGAGAAGTAGACGAGAGTGCCATCGGGCCTCAGCACACCAGGGCCGACTTCTCTCGATGTACCGACGTTAGCACCGGTGTCAGCCAGGTTGACCGGCATGGCGCCAAATGTCCACG
>Ga0209798_10000660_pt1 | contig 20957 bp, 16 predicted proteins | sample DOMMetBare3Fresh_FD_187475 | JGI IMG/M metagenome (GOLD analysis project Ga0209798, IMG submission 187475) | Wetland sediment microbial communities from St. Louis River estuary, USA, under dissolved organic matter induced mercury methylation -... | ecosystem: Environmental > Aquatic >... | reverse complement strand
GGAAAGATTTGCGGACCGGCTGCTGCTGTGTGAGGTGATTGATCGGCACGAAAGAGCCGTTACCGCCTCTGATCATTTTCCGCTTTTGGCAGAGCTTGATTGGAAGTAGGATCGACGGCTGCGGAGGCAGATCTGGTGATCGGAAATCCGCAGTTCCTCACGGTCTTCCTCTGCCGCCTCGGCGATTGCGCATCTCCTGTCGGTTCTCCTGAAACTGCTTCCACTGCTCCGGTGTCAGCACCTGCTGGAGGCGCTCGTCCGTCCGTTGTCGAATCGCGTCCATGCGTTGCTCTGACTCTTTTCTCATTCCCTGCAGTTGTTCGCGCGTTTCACCAAGTATCTGGAGCACCTGCGTCTTCTGATCGGCATTGAGTTGCAGGCGATCGAGCATTTCATCAAATCCGCCCCGGCGGGTCTGCTCGATGCGGTTTCTGGTCCAGGCGCGATAGGCATTAAAAGCCAGCGCGCCGGCTGTAAAGCCCAGCAGGAAAATAACCATCGCGGCCGTTCGCAGTTGCCACTTGCTCTTGCTGGCTTTATCCATGATTACCTCTCCTCATCGGCCCCGTAGAGCGTTGCTAGCACCTGGGCATCGGATACCTGCTCCGTATTCACGAGTTCGGGCTGATTCAAAATTACTTCTTCGGCTGAATAAGCGTTGCCGGCGACGGTTTGGTCCGGTTGAATTGCATCGCCTGCCGCACCTGGAATGGCAAAGGTCAGCACTGCAATGGCAGCGACAGTGGCCACCATAGAAGAGGCGAGCGCCCCGGCCGCTCGCCACATCTTTGCCCATGACCATTGATTACTCTGCTGCTCGCGCCATGCTGCCAATACCCTGGTCTCAAAGAAAGGTGTGGGACTAAAAGTCTCGGCTGCCCGCTCCCGCACGAGGAACTCACTTATCTGTGCCGCCTGCCAGGCCTGCTTACACGACTCACAAACTTCGACGTGAGCCGTGACCCTTGCGAGATTCAGTTCTGCAATCTTGCCGGGAGGGATGTCCTCGATCATACTGATGATATGTTCACTGTCCATTTCGTTCCTCACCTTAACTAGTCGCATCCTAACGACCACCCGTGCTCTTTGCACGATGCCCCAACAGCTTCTCAACCGCGAGGCGCATTCTCCGGCGGGCACGAAAGGCCTGAACTTTGACTTTTGATTCGGACCAGCCGGTCATTTCCGCTACTTCCTTCACCGAGGCATCTTCACCATCAATCATCGTCAATACCAGTTGATCATCTGGCGCCAGGTTATTTAGCACGCGTCCCGCCAGGTCAGCCGCCACGAGGCTGCGTTCGCTGGATTGATAACGTTCGTGCGCCGTCGTTGCGAGTTTATGTTCGAGCCAGGCACTCTCGTCCACGGTCAATTCTGAAGCAGTCAACTCCGGCCGGCGTTTTGAACTACGAAGCAGATTCAGGCAAGTGTTGGTGGCAATGCGCGTCAACCACCCTTCCATGGAGCCGCGGCCTTCGTAACTGCCAAGTTCAGAGAAAGCCTTCAGGAAAATCTCCTGCGCTGCGTCTTCCACCAGGCTGCGCTGCCGAAAGAACCGGCTGGCGACACGCCAGACGCGAGGGCTGTAGCGGCGCATGATTTCCGCGAACGCAGACTCGTCTCCTTCACGCGCCTGCTGCGCTAGATCCAGATCCGACACCTCTTCGAGACTTTTCGCCAGGAAGTGCTCCCATTTTGCTTGTCCGACAAACTCGAGTTTGTCATTGACTCGTGCAGAAAATCTATCACCAGGTAAGTGAGCTAATAACCGAACCTTTCGGCGGACTCGCGAGTCTCGAGTCCGCCATCCGGGTTAATTGCCTTTTACTGATTCTCAGGTTTGCTCTCTTCACCTTTATGATGGCCGCGCTGATTTTCTTTCGCTTTGAATTCAGCACGTTTCTGTTCCAGTTGTGTCTTCTGTTCGGGTGTCAGTATCGCCAGCATTTCCTGACGCATCTTGAACTGTTCGCCCATCAGCTTGGCCTGAATGGTGGCGGATTCCTGAAGCTTTTGCGTAGCCACGGCCTCGTTGAAAGTATCGCCCTCGGCCGCCTGGCGCAACTCCCCGCGCTTGGCCTGAAGTTCCTGACGCAGCGACTGAGTTCGTTCTCGGAAACTTTGGCTGACTTGTTTCATCTTTGCTTTTTGATCTTCAGTCAGGTTTAGACCGCGAAAGAACATGCCGCGCATTTCGCCGCCGCGACCACCGTGCTCACCCCAGCCTGCGCCGCCGCCATGGCGTTCTCGATGCATCTGATCGCCCGGTCGGTTTGTTTGAGCCAGAGCGATGGAGACAGTCAAGGCAAGCACTGACAGGGAGGCGATGGTCAGTGTTCGTATTGTTCCCAGGTTTTTCATTTTCATTATTTGCTCCTAAATTCTAAACATAATTGGGGCGCCTTCATTAGCTCCCTAATCCCAAGACACCGTCGAACCTGAAAGAGTTACAGCCTGCTGGCCCAATAAGTTCGCGCCGCAATCAGGGACCCGAGCACGAAAGCAGGGCCACACCGAGGATTTGTTGCCTTTCTGTGTTCTTTTGTCCACTGCGGGTGTTTTGAAAAGGGATAGCGGGCAGTATGCGGTGGCGGGTTGTAACCATGACCCTACAGAAAGTGTCTGACATTGTGGCGGGTTTTGAACAGCGAGCTGAGTCATTACACAGGTGTCAATATGTCTAGTGAAACTATTAGTGAGCGTATGCCGGTAAGCGTCGGCGCACCCGCAAAAGGTTGGGTGACCTCTTTCGGCGTCCGCTCGACCAGGGTTGTCAAACAAAAGAAACAGTTAATGCTTGGTGGCGCTGCGCTTGTGATCCTCGCGCTCGCAGCATTCTATTTTTGGGGCGGTCAATCGAGCGCCGCCCAATACATGACTGCGAAGATAGAAAGAGGAAGCCTGCGCAATACAGTAACTGCAACGGGGACACTGCAGGCGGTAACGACGGTCCAGGTCGGTAGTCAGGCTTCGGGAACGATCTCCGCGCTAATGGTCGATTTTAACTCTCCAGTGAAGACCGGCCAGGTCATCGCGCAACTCGATCCTTCAGTCCCACGAGCCCAGGTAGATCAGGCTCGCGCGAATCTGGACCAGGCACGCGCCAGTTTGCAGCAGGCCCGGGCTGGAGTGACCCAGTCACGCGCCGGAGTAACCGATGCTCAGGCCAAAGCAGTTGCCGCAACGTCAACCGTACAAAATAACCAGGCAGGAGTACTCAGCGCCCAGGCAAACGTCGCCGTCTTGAAGGCACAACTAGATGACGCCGCCAGCTATTTGCGCCAGCAGGAATCGCTGGTGCAGGCGGGAGTGATTGCGCGACGGGATCTCGAAGTCGCGCAAACGAGCTATAAAGCCGCCGAAGCAAAATACAAACAAGCCCAGGCCCAGGTAAGTCAGGCAATGTTAAGCGAGCAGTCGTCGGCGAACTCGGGCGTGGCCCAATCGCAGGCGCAGATCCAGCAATCGCAGGCGCAAGTGCAACAATCGCAGGCGCAGGTGCAGCAGGCCCAGGCGCAGGTGCAGCAGGCTGAGGCTGCCTTGCGTCTCGCGGAAGTAAACCTCGCGCATACGACCATTACTTCGCCGATTGATGGCATCGTAGTTTCCCGAAATGTAGATGTGGGCCAGACGGTGGCGGCCAGTCTTTCTGCTCCCACGCTTTTCACGATTGCCAGGGACCTGACGCAGATGCAGGCCATTGCCAACATCGATCAGGCGGATATCGGGCTGGTCGAACAGGCCAGGTCGGTCAGGTTTTCGGTTGATGCATTTCCAGGCAAGGACTTCGACGGCAAGATCGAACAGCTGCGACTCAACCCACAAAATGTACAAAACGTCGTCACCTATAACGTAGTCATCGACGTCAGCAATCCCGAGCAGAAACTGAAACCCGGCATGACTGCTAATCTGACGATTACCATCGACGAACGCAACAACGTACTGAAGGTGCCAAACGCAGCGCTGCGCTTCAACCCACCGGGTTCCACAGGCCAAAGCAAGGGTGGTTCAGGTCAGAGTGCGTTGCCGCCTGCGGATGCCGGCGCACGCAGCACGGCTGTTCCAGCTGCTGGACAGCAGGGAAGCGGGAGCGGTCGCAACTTTGCTCCGGCCAGCGCGCCAGTGCTGGAAGGCCAGACGCGTTTAGTGTGGGTGCTGGGCCAGGACGGAACGCCTCAGTCTCGCCGCATCAAGGTCGGACTAACCGATGGTGTTTCCACTGAAGTTGTTGAGGGCAGCCTGCAGGAGGGTGAAATGGTCATCACCGGGCAAACAATTGCCAACTCCGGGGCTACGCCGAGCAATGCGAACTCTGCGCCCGGTTTCGGTGGCGCACCACGCACCGGCGCCCCAGGCGGAGGCGGCCGCAGAAATTGAGTCTGGCAGACTTCGGTTTGTCGCTTGACCGTACTTCATCTACCAGCCTGGACCGGTCAATCGCGACAAACTGATGTTTTGCCGGATAGTGGAGACACAATGTCAGCACAACTTGAAATCGAGCTGCAAGTCCCTGAGATCAGCGTTCCCGCTTTCCCCGGGCCGGCTGAAGCGCGTCCGGTTATTCAGCTGGATCGCGTCCACAAGACCTACAGCATGGGGGATGTGGAAGTGCACGCGCTGCGTGGCATTTCGCTCACCATTCGCGAGGGGGAGTTTGTGGCCATCATGGGTGCCTCCGGCTCGGGTAAATCGACGACGATGAACATCATTGGGTGTTTGGATCGGCCCACGCGCGGTACGTATGTGCTTGACGGCGCCGACGTATCAGAAATGTCGAAAGATGAGCGCGCTGACGTCCGCTGTCAAAAAATTGGTTTTGTGTTTCAGGGGTTCAACTTGTTGTCACGCACTTCGGCGCTCGAAAACGTGGAATTACCAATGCTTTATCTCGGGGTGGAGACGGCTGAGCGCGACCGCCGCGCTCTGGAGGCCCTCACCGCTGTGGGACTGGCGGGGCGGGAGCAAAATCATCCGAATCAACTTTCCGGCGGGCAGCAGCAACGCGTAGCCGTAGCTCGTGCTCTGGTCAATAATCCGGCGCTTATCCTAGCCGACGAGCCGACCGGCAATCTGGACTCGCGCACTTCCATCGAAGTGATGGAAATTTTTCAACGGCTTAATCGGGAAAGGGGCATCACTCTCGTGCTGGTCACGCATGAACACGATATTGCGGAGTACGCAACGCGCGTGGTCGTCTTTAAAGATGGGAAGATTAAGAAAGACTACCAGGTTGAGAACCAGCGAGATGCCGCCGCGGAGTTGCGAAACCTCCCGCCTCTGGAAATTGATGAGGACGACGAAGGTCAGGGGTAAATGATGAACTTGAAAATGATTATCCGGGTGGCCTTTCGGGCCCTGATACGCAATAAGATGCGTGCTGCGCTGACCATGCTCGGCATCATCATCGGCGTGGCTGCCGTCATTGCCATGGTGAGCATTGGCCAGGGTGCTCAAGCTTCGGTACAAGCCCAGATTGAAAGCATCGGTACTAATCTCTTGTTCGTTAGCGCCGGGGCACAGAACGTGGGCGGCGTGCGCAGCGGTACAGGCGATAGTGGAACCAATACGCTGACCATCGAGGACCTGGACGCGGTTAAGCGGGAAGTACCCAGCGTGTCCATGGTCACACCGGCAATCAACTCTCGCGCGCAACTCGTGTCGGGCAATATGAATTGGAACACGTCAGTCCAGGGAGTGAGCGAACAGTATCCCGACATTCGGAAGTGGATGGTCCAGAGCGGCAGCTTCTTTACCGACATGGACGTGCGTACAGCGGCGCGTGTGGTAGTGATCGGGCAGACCATTGCGGACAATCTCTTTGCGGGTGCCGATGCTGTGGGCCAGACTTTGAGAATATCCAGTCTGCCGTTCAAGGTGGTTGGGGTCATGGCTAGAAAGGGACAGGATCAGCAGGGGCGGGATCAGGATGATATTGCCTTTGCACCATATACGACGGTGCAAAAGAAAATTCTTGGCAGCCCCCGTTTGCAGATAGCGTACGTATCAGCTATCTCCCAGGATGCGACCTACACTGCCCAACAGCAAATCACCGAGCTCTTGCGGCAACGACATAAACTTGGCGCAAATGAAGGCAGCGATTTTACGGTGCGCAACATGTCGGACATTGCCGATGCGGCCAACCAAACCAACAATACCATGACGATTCTGCTTGCCTGCATTGCCAGCGTTTCGCTGCTCGTAGGCGGAATCGGAATCATGAACATCATGCTGGTCTCGGTGACGGAGCGTACGCGCGAGATTGGTATTCGCATGGCCATCGGCGCTCGTTCGTCTGCCGTTCGCAGACAGTTTCTTATTGAATCAATCGTCTTGAGTTTGACCGGTGGAGTCATAGGTATTGTGCTGGGGGTCATTGTTTCAGTAGCCATTCCGAAACTGGTGGGTTGGCCAACGTTAATCTCCAGCCTGGCGATCATTGGTTCGCTAATCTTTTCAGCCGCGGTGGGAATATTCTTTGGCTATTACCCGGCTCGTAAAGCGGCCGCGCTCGATCCCATTGAAGCGCTGCGATATGAATAAAGCACTGTTTTCGGGTCTTTTGTCCTAGCTGCCGAGCGGGTGATGCACCTCCCGGATTACTGAAATCAAGGCGCCGCAGGGTCAAAGACCAAAGACCAAGACCCTACTTTGCGGGCAAACTAATCGTTACTTCCAGACCACCCGTCGCGGCGTTCACTGCCTGCACCTGACCACCATGCAGGCGCACAGCGCGTGAGGCTATCGCCAAACCCAGGCCGCTGCCGCCGGATTCGCGGTCGCGAGCATCTTCCGTCCGATAGAAGGGGTGAAAGATTTTTTCCATTGCTTCTTCCGGCACACCCTGCCCGTGGTCACGCACGCTGATTACCGCCGCGTTCTTGCCGCCATTGCGCAGACGCAGCGCGACTTCGACTTCTGTGCCTTCGGCCGTATAGCGCACCGCGTTCCGTACCACATTCTCGACCGCACTGCGCAGTAGTTCTTCGGTGCCCGTGGTCGAACATTCATCGGCCGTGACGATGCGCACCGAGCGATTGCGGCTGCGCGCCTCGAAATCCGCATCGTCGGCAACTTCACGCACCAGCTGAGCGAGATCGACTTCAGTCCGTCGGAGGCCGTCAGTCCCACTCTCCAGCCGCGTCAGCTTCAGCAAGTGCCCAATCATCTCGTTGAGAGTTTCGGCTTCGTGTTCAATCCGATCAAGAGCGCTCTTGGCCTCCGGGCCGGCGCGTTTACGGGCCAACTCGAGCGCCACGCTCATGCGTGCCAGCGGCGAACGTAATTCGTGTGAGATGTCACCCAATAGCCTGTGTTGTGCGGAGACCATGGATTGCAATCGCTCGGCCATTCTGTTGAAGTCTGTGCCCAGGTCGCCAATTTCGTCGCGGCGCGTTGCCAGCCTGCCCGCCGCCCGCGCTCCCAGGTTGCCATCTGCAAATTGATGCGTTGTCTGGCGCAGCTTGCGGATTGGGGTCGTCAGGTAACGCGCCAGTCCGTAGCAAAACAGTCCTCCGGTCAACAGCACCACCAGCAGCCGGAGAGCCTGGGCTTGCAGGCTGACAGTGAATGGCGTACGAACGATGCGCGACACGAAAACATAGTGACGGTTGCGCGGAGTTGCGACCTGCTGCGCAACCACCAGCGCAGTGGCCGACACGTTGAACTGTGTAATGCCGGTTTTTGCGGTTTTAGCGGCCAGTTCCTGCCAGCCGCCCGGGACTGGGCGGCCCGACAACTCTGTTCCCTGGTCGTCTATCAGCACAGATGCGATGCCGTTGCTCTGTTCAAATTGGTCCAGATAGCTGGCTAGGGCAGCCTGCCCTTCACGATCGTAAGTCTCCGCCGATTTCTGCGCGCTGGAACCGACCATGCTGAGGTCACGCCAGGGTCGATTGGAGCGCTCGGGTCGGGTTGCCGCCACCGAGAGAAACAGGGCGACATTAGCCACGATCATCCCCAGCCAGAACCAGATGAAGATCTTCAGAAATAAACTACGTATTCTCATGCAATTTCACTTGCCGGCAGCGTAGATATAACCAACGCCACGAATTGTCTTAATGCGTTCAAAGCCGTTTAGTTGGTGACCCAGTTTCTTGCGCAGATTGCTGACATGCATATCGATGCTGCGATCAAAAGGCGAGAGTTCGCGACCGAGCACATCTCTTACAAGTTCTTCGCGCTTGACTATCTGTCCAGCAACGCGCAGCAGCTTCTCAAGCAGATCGTATTCCACCACGGTCAACTCAATCCTTTCGCCGGCCCGGTGAACAGTGCGCGTGGCCGTGTCGAGTTCGATGTCGCCCACCACCAGCGTCTCGGGCGTTTCCTTAGGTCCGAGAGATTGCGTGCGACGCAGTATGGCTCTGATGCGGGCTACCAGTTCTCTTGGGTTGAAAGGTTTTGGAAGATAATCGTCAGCGCCAATTTCCAGTCCGACAATACGGTCGATATCGTCGCCGCGTGCCGTGAGCATCAGAACAGGAATCCTCGATTTGGACCTGATTTGTCGCAGCACATCAAAGCCATTCATTCCCGGCAGCATTACGTCCAGAATCACAAGGGCATGTTCATTTGCCAGCGCGCGATTTATGCCGCTTTCGCCATTGTGCGAAACTTCAACTTCGTAGCCCTCAGGTCCAAGATATTCCTGTACTAATTCGCAAAGCCCCACATCGTCATCAATTACCAGCACACGTTCCATAAACCACTCAGCGGCCAGAACTCAATCGCAGCAGCGCGCCAGCATTCTAACTCAGAGGACTTGCCGCCACTGTAAAGAAATGTCAAGCAATTACCGCAACTGCTGACAAAACTTTACATTAAGTTGACAGACTATTTACCGCGTTTCCATTACAATTTGGCCCCAAGTATGACTGTGAGCTTGGACTTGCTTTTGCCCGCAGACTAATCGAACCGGGACAGTTGAGGGAGACTTAATCGGAATGAGTAGATTGTTAATGATGCTGACGCTGTGTGCCGCAACGGCACTAGCTCAACAGAGCAACGCCAGCTTGCGAGGTCAAATCCTCGATGAGATGGGCGGCGCCATCGTAGGCGCAAGCGTCGTTCTGATCGACGCCAAAGGGGCGGAAAAGACGGTTACTACGAATGATCAGGGAATGTACACGTTCGGCGGACTTGTCCCCGGGCGATACACGGTGCGCGTAGCGACGTCCGGGTTTGCGCCCTACGAGAATACAGAAGTCGAACTGGCCGCAGGACGAGGGGGAGAGCCTCTCAACATCACTCTGAAAGTCACGATTGAAGAGCAGAAGGTTACGATTGAAAGTGATAGTCGGGCATTGAGCACGGATGCGGAGAATAATGCGGGCGCCGTCGTTCTGAAAGGGACGGATCTGGACGCTCTGCCCGAGGATCCGGATGACCTGGCGGCCGCGCTTCAGGCACTCGCTGGCCCTTCAGCCGGTCCGAACGGAGGACAGATTTTTATCGATGGTTTCACGGGTCGCTTACCGCCACTCTCTTCCATCCGGGAAATCCGGATCAACTCCAATCCTTTTTCAGCCGAATATGATCGTCTCGGTTTTGGTCGCATCGAGATCCTGACTAAACCCGGAACGGACAAGTTTCGCGGCCAGGCTTCTTTTAACTTCAATCATGATCGGTTCAATTCGCGCAACCCGTTTGCGTCAACGCGCCCGCCGCATCAATCACGTCAGTATGGCGCGAATTTCGGTGGTCCGCTTTCGGCAAAGAAGGCCTCATTTTTTATCGACTTTGAAAAACGTGATATTGACGACGAGGCGGTCATCAATGCTCTCGACCCAGTCAGTGGCACGCAGTTACGCCAAACGTTCCCCATACCTAGCCGGCGCATCGGCTTTGGGCCACGCATTGACTATCAAATCAATGCGAACAATACGCTGGTCGGTCGCTACAACTACAGCCACGTGACTCGGGTGGTGGGCGTTGGAGGTTTTTCGCTGGTGTCGCAGCAGTTCAGCAGCTCAAACACTGAACATCAGGTGCAGTTGACGGAGACTGCGCTGATCAATAAAAAGATCGTCAACGAAACGCGGCTGCAGTTTGAACATCGCTTGACCACGCAAGATGCCAACAATGACATTCCCACCATCAATGTTGCCGATGCCTTTGTCGATGGCGGTGCCCAGACTGGGCGCTCGGCAAATACTCAGAACGAACTCCAGGTGCAAAACAACACGAGCTTTACATTCGGACGCCACTCACTGAAGATCGGCGAGCGCGTTCGTTACATAAAAATTACGGATAGTTCAAACCAAAACTTTAACGGCATTTGGACCTTTACCAGGTTTGACACCTACAGAGCCAGTTTACCGAGCCAGTTTCGGGTGACGATTGGAAATGCCAGGGCCGCTGTCAGCCAAATAGACTTTGGTCTCTACGCTCAGGATGATTGGAAAATTCGGCCGAACCTGACCGTGAACGTGGGGCTTCGCTATGAGAACCAGGACAATATCAGCAGCCATTACAATTTTGCGCCGCGCATTGGCTTTGCCTGGTCGCCGGGTGGCCCCCAACCCAAGACAGTCGTCCGTGGCGGCTTTGGAGTTTTCTACGATCGCATTGGCGAGAATTTAACGCTCACCGCGCATCGCCTCAACGGGACCAATCAAAAGCAGTACATCGTGACTAATCCCGCCTTCTATCCGCGCATCCCGACCGAGGCGGAGCTACAGGCCTTTCAGGTGCCCGTATCGATTTACCAATTGGCGAGCAACATTCAAGCCCCATATACGACTCAGGCGGTCATCAGTGTTGAACGTCAGCTGCCGCGCAATTTCACGCTGGCTCTTAGCTACATCAACGCCCGCACCCAACATCTCTTACGCTCACGGAACATAAATACGCCGCTGCCCGGCACCTATAATCCTTTGGTGTCGACGAGCGGCGTGCGTCCTCTGGGCGAGGGGAAGAATGTCTTTGAATATGAATCCAGCGGCCGCTTCAATCAAAATCAATTCATCGTTAACGTCAACCACCGGTTGAGTCGCATCGGGAGCATCAGCGCGTTTTATGTGCTTTCCAAAGCCTTGAGCGACACAGACGGGCCGGGTACAAGCCCCGCGAACCCCTATGATTTGACCGGTGAATATGGCCGCTCCTCTCAGGATGTACGTCACCGCTTCGTGGCCACAGGCTCCTTTCGGATCCCCTGGGGTGTGAGCCTAAATCCGTTTGTGATTGTGACCTCTGGCCGACCATTTAACATCACTCTCGGGCGAACCGATCTGAACGGCGACACTCTATTCACAGAGCGACCCAGATTCGCCACCGACCTCTCAAAGAGCACAGTGATCATGACTCGTTGGGGTGCCTTTGATCGAGATCCATTTGCTACCGGGCCCATCATCCCGCGAAATCTGGGTAATGGGCCTGGCTCATTAACCACGAACCTCAGAATTAGTAAGACGTTTGGAGTTGGAAAAGAGATTAATACTTCGGCCCGACAAGGCGCCGGCAATCGCGGGAATCAAAGCGGCAACCAAAATACTGCCGCCGGACGCGGAGCCCAGGGTCCAGGGCAGGGCATGGGCGGGATGATAATGGCCGGCGGCGGTCCACGTGGTGGTGGCGGCGGTGGTGGCGGCGGTGATCGAGGTGGCGGCGGCGGAATGGGAGGATTTGGCGGCGGCGGCGAATCAGGTCGTCGCTATAATCTGACGCTCGCACTGAATATTCAGAATGTGCTCAATCATACAAACCTGGCCAACCCGACTGGTAATCTCAGTTCGTCATTTTTTGGAATTTCGAACGGAACCGCTGGTGGCTTTGGAGGGTTCGGTGGAGGTGGTGGTGGCAACGCCGCTTACAATCGAAGGATTGATGTGTCGCTTCGCTTCAGTTTCTAGCGCATCCCATCCCCTCGCTGAAGCGGGTGGTCCTACAAGAAGGTGCCAGGGTCTCCCCAGACAAGATGGCCAGGGCGGGTTGCGACGCTGCGCGGTCCGCCCTTACTTTTTCTTGCCACCTTTCTGCAGGTCCTGCTCATCCAGATGAAAGCTGTGCAACATTCGGTGGGCCATCGGTGCCAGTACAATACCCATGATGCCGATGAACACGACCCCACTAAAGAGTGCGTAGGCAGAAGCGAAGACCTTGGCCTCGGAACTTTGGAGTTCCCTGATTGGACCCATGCCTCCGAGAATCATTGAGGCCTCAAGCAACGAGTCAATCCAGTCAAATCCGGCCAGCCAATGATAGCCAGCTATCCCCAGAAATAAACAGATGCCGATCAGAATCGTGGCTGTAGCCAGGGATTCGATCATGCGCCTGATAAATACTGGCATGGGGGCCAGCTTGTCATGTCTTCTCTCGAATCGTTTCAATGTCATACCTCGTATCAGATCAGCACGGGCCTGGTCTCACTGACCGAATTAAGAATTGCAATATGTTCGCATTCCAACCACCAGCGAATTGTAACGTCAAAATAACTGTTGACAACCCCGGTAGGCTGGGTGAAGCTTGAGACCCCAGCAGCGGCCTGCGCGCATTATTCCTCGGAGTAAGTGGTAAATTAATGAAAAAGGCTCTTATTTTTACATCTTTAGCGGCATTCTTTACCGCTCTTTCATCCGTCACTCCAGGTTACGCTCAATCACCTAACGCGAACCCGGCCGGAGAGTTACGGCAAAGGGTGGTTAGTTCTCGGATGCCGTCGGACCCCGCGCAGGAGAGGGAACCCGTCAAGCCAGGCCAGGTAGCTGTGGCACCGTTAGCAAATGGCAGAGAACAGGTGGTTCCGGTCATCAGGCAGTTGTCCCCCAGCATGATACAGGCTCGAATCACTGAGGCCGAACGATTACTCAAATCTCGCCCCCGCCCCACATCTTTTAGCACGTCGCCGACCGATGTCGTGACACTAGCGTTGCTTGATCGAGTAACGACTCGTCTTCACCTGCTGAGTCTCTCCAAAGAGACTTTCCTTACCAGGAACGCAGAAGTGACGATGACGACCTCGCTGGGAACTCCCGTCACATTGCGTGTACTGCGGGCAAATGGAGTAAATACCGCCGTTACAGTCAATGATCTAAAAGGCCAGGCCCTGACGCCCCTGTTAGTGGAGTATCCGATTGAAAGGGGAGGGGCATTTAAGGAGATGGCCTATTACACGTCAGCTCATCCCGCATTGCTTTCAAACGAACTTACCAGATCAGGTCAGAGTTACATACGTTCTATGATTGACCTGGCTGCGAAGCGTTTGCGTGAGAGAGGCGCCTTTATTGCGCCCAATATTGTTGACGTAGCCGAGCGTCTATGTCTGGTTGAGCACGTCGATCACGATCGCTTCCGCAACGAAAATCGCAAGGCGCTCTTTGACGAAATTTTTTCGCTGTACGCCTTGAACGAAATGGGTACTTATCGCTACTCGGTTAGTGTTGCCGGCGCGGGCGGCATGGTGCAGATGATCCCCTGGGCGTATAACCTCGAGCGCCAGCGTCATCCTGGCGTGGGCTTAATTCCGGATTTCGTAACTGCCATGCGCAATCATCAAAATGCCTTGCAGGCGATGTTGCTCTACATGCAGGACACCTGGAACGATCTGGCAGCCAGCGAAGATGTGCAACTGGCGCTGGCAACGAAGATTGCCACCCCCACCGAATTGTTGGCGGCCGGCTACAATTCGAACGCCGCGAAACTGCCGGGTTACATTCGCCGCGGTGGGAGTGGCTGGCGTACGCTGATCCCACGCGAGACCCAGATGTATTTGCAGATCTATAAGTCGGTCGACGGGTTAATTCCCATGAAGCCGCGGCCTGTGACCGCGTCGCCTCCAAAAGAGCAGTAACCACGGTTGACTTTCGATTGGTCATTAAAAGGAAGAGCGGCCTGGCCTTTTGCTCTCGGCAGCAAGCACCAAAGCCCAAACTACCCCGACATGGGTTGGGGTATTTTTTTTGAATCTGCTTTATCAGGTAGGTGGCGGGTGTAGTCATTGCGAACCCCATTAAGGGCGGTTCGAAGCGTAGAGACAACCGCTGACGGGCCTGGGCGTGAAAAATTTCCAGACCCCCGTGCGTGGATTGGGTTCTCACTTGCTTTCCTGGATTGTCTAAGCGCGCAACTGCTGGCAAAATCAGGACGTCTTTCTACTTTACGCCAATCATTATGTGGTGCTTGAGCAGTCAACTGTTCAAGTGCAATGAAACCATAAAAACAAAGGTAGGATCGTAATATGAACACCACTCGCCGCGTGCAAACAATAGTCTGCCTGGGCCTTTCGATAGTGCTGGGGATCGTCATTAATTTTGAAATGAAATCCAGCGCCGCAAACAACAACAGCGAGGAAGCATCGCTGGCCTCGGATGCCACTCCTGTCACTGAGAAGGCCGCCCTGACGACCCGGGCAGCGCACTCGCATTTACAGCAAACTCCGGTGATTGGTCAGAAAGAAAAAACCATCGGCGAGGCGCAGCAGAATATCAGAGTGCTGAACGATTTGCCGGCCTCGCAATTGATCCCGATGATGAACCTGATGGCCGGATCCTTGGGGGTCAAATGCAACTTCTGCCACGTCAATAAGGACGGTCAATGGGACTTTCCCGCAGACACCAAGCCGGAGAAAAACACCGCGCGCGAAATGATCGCGATGACCCTGAACATCAACAAGACAACGTTCAAGGGCAGTACCGAAGTCAGCTGTTTTAGTTGTCATCGGGGCAGCACTCGGCCAGTTGGCATATTGGCACTTCCAATTCCTGAGCCCACCCCAAGGCCCACGCCCGCCGGACCAACAGCCGCGGCTGCTCCGCAGCCTACTGCCGACGAGATCCTAAGTAAGTATACCAATGCCATCGGAGGGCAAGCAGCTATTGAGAAGCTGAAAACCCGAATGATGAAGGGGACCTACACGCTTGCCAATGGTGCCACCGGAACCTACGAAGTAACGCAAAGCGCTCCTGACAAATTTCATATTGCCCGTGGTTCGCAACAGGAGGTTGCTGAGCAGGGCTTCAACGGCGTTGCCGGTTGGAACAAAGACGCGCGCGGCGTAGCCGATATGAGGGCCGATCAGTTGGCTGATCTGAAAAATGAGTATCAATTCTTCCGCGATCTCAAGTTCAAGGAACAATACACCAGGATTAACCTGCGCCGTGACCAGCTGAACGGCCGAGAGGTCTTTGTGGTTACCGGAGTGAGAGCGGATAAAAAGCGCGATCGCCTTTTCTTTGATGCGGACTCCGGTTTGCTGCTGCGCCGCATTGGCTACACAGAAACGCCTCTGGGAATGCTTCCCGACCAGACGGACTATGAAGACTATCGCGAAGTTGACGGAGTCAAGGTTCCGTTTACGGTAAAGATTGCGATCGTAGGAGGCGTCTCAACGGCGACCAGAAAGTTTACCGAGGTCAAGTTTAACGTGCCGGTTGATAACTCAATCTTTAATAAGCCCGCTGTCCCAGCCAAACCATAAGGCAATTGAGTGCGCTGACCTGCTCGCCGGCTGGGATCCGTCGCCGCTGGTGTCGGCAGCGTTGTTGACAGGAAAGGACCGAGGCGCCCGCGGGCGCTGTAAGCAAACTACTCACTAAACCTCAAACTGCGAGGGACGGGTGCCAGTGGTCGCTTGTCCCCGCTTTCGTCAATCGTTACCGGCCTTGAAACGTCCGCGTATTGAAGTTTGTAGAGTTTCCAGTACAACCCTCGTACAGCGAGCAATTCCTGATGATTTCCCTGTTCGCGGATTTCACCATGGTGCAGCACGATTATCCGGTCGGCGCGCTGCACAGTCGACAGTCTATGGGCTACGACGATTGAAGTCCGATCTCGCATCACGCGTTCAATTGCCTGCTGGATCAGCTGTTCGGTTTCGGTGTCAATCGAACTGGTGGCTTCGTCGAGAATCAGCAGCGCCGGATCAAAAGCCAGGGCGCGGGCAAAAGAGATCAATTGCTTCTGCCCGACCGATAGTCCGGCGCCGCGCTCCCTAACTTCGCTCTGATATCCTTCTCGCAAACGCTGAATGAAGTGGTCGGCATGGACTTCATTGGCGGCCCAAAGTACTCGCTCATCGCTGATATCATCACGTCCGAGGCGAATGTTGCCCGCAATTGTGCCGCTGAAAAGAAAGACATCCTGTAACACGACAGCGAAGTTCTGACGCAAGGAGCGCAGCTCCCAGTCGCGAATATCAACTCCATCGAGGAGAATGTTCCCCCGTTGGACGTCGTAAAAGCGCATTAACAGGTTGGTGATGGTTGTCTTGCCCGAACCGGTATGGCCCACCAGCGCCACAGATTGCCCAAAATCGACCGTAAACGAAACGTCTTTCAGGACCCAGTCTTCGTCCTTGTAAGCGAACCAGACGTTCTGGAATTCAATCCGACCCGCCGCGCGTCCACTCTTCAATGGTTGCTCAGGCGAAGTGACGGCAATTGGCAGATCGAGTGTCTTAAAGATTCGGTGCGAGGCTACTACGGCCGCTTGCAGCACGTTGTATTTGTCGGAAATATCGCGGATCGGCTGAAACAGGAATCCCGAGTATTGAATGAAGGCTACCAGGGCACCGAGACTCAATGCGTGATTCATAACGCGATAGCCGCCGAACCAGATAATCAAAGCAATTCCGACGGCGCCAATAAAATCGACGAGCGGGAAAAAGACCGCGTAGTAAAAGATGGTGTCAATATTTGCTCTACGGTGGTCATCATTGATGGCCGCAAAGCGATGGAGAGACTTCTCTTCGGCATTGAATATTTGCACGGTCTGAGCGCCGGCAAAATGCTCCTGCAGGAAAGAATTGATGCGAGCCACTCTCGTTCGCACCAGATCGTAGCCGCGGCGCGCGCCTTTACGAAACCAGGTGGTAGCCGCCCACAACATCGGAATCGTCAGCAAGGTGACCAGCGTCAGTTGCGGATCCATCCAGAGCATGACGCCGATAATGGCCACGATCATCACCAGATCACCCAAAACATCGGTGACACCCGAAGTGAACAGCTCGTTGAGCGCATCCACATCGCTGGTCAGACGAGTCATGATCCGCCCCACCGGGTTGCGATCATAATAGGCCACTTCCTGGCGCTGGAGCTTGGCATATAGCTGGCGCCGCAGATCAAACATGACGTACTGGCCGACGGTGTTGATGAAGATCGCCTGAAGATAGGCAAAGATGAAACGCCCGAACTGCACGGCCAGGAAGAGTCCCGCCAGAAGCAACAGACCCTCAGTTTTTTTCGGAATTATGTGCCAATCAATAGCGTACTCGGTGAATTTCGGCTGCAGTACGCCCAGCAGGTTGAGCCCGAGCGTGAGCAGTAGCGCGGGAATCAACAGGCGCAGATACGGTCTTAAGTAGCGCAACAGCCGCCTCGCGATTTGCCAATCGTAGGTCTTGCCGATGGCCTCTTCCTCGTGAAATTGTTTGACTGCAGTTGACATCGGATTAAGAAGTAGCGTTTTCGATGGGAATCTTGGGACTGGCGGCTACGAGATGTTCGCGTCTGGGAAAGTGCAGCACAAAGGCGGCGGCACTCAGCAGAAAGAGGAAGTAATACTGTCGATAGCCAAACGCAAGATGTTCCACCAATCCCAGGAGAGCGCTCGCCTCACAAAGGGCAAACGCGATGATCAGGGCTTGCTGCACCAGACGGACTTCCTGCTTCATAACAGACTGCGCCAGCAGCCAACGCTTGCCCACGAAAGAAGCAATTACAAACAGAACTCCCAGCCCCGTCAGGACCATGACCATGACTGGATTTGTTGTGTCCCCGGCCGTCAGAGGCACGACGACCAGAGAAATAACAAATAGCAGTCCAAGATTCATCAGCAAAATGAACCAGAGGACCATCAACGTCTGATGCCGGTTATCTATTTCGATTGCCATGACAATTTGGGATCAGGTTGCCGCCAATTCTTCTTCGAGGAGTTGTCGTTCATAGAGCGCGGCATACTCGCCACCGAGGGTCAGTAATTCCGTGTGAGTTCCGCTTTCTATGATCCGGCCATCGTCCAGCACGCAGATGACATCGGCGTTTCTGATAGTCGATACGCGATGCGAAACGATCAGACTGGTCCGATCGTGCATCACTTCGCGCAAGCGAGTCAGGATTTTTTCCTCCGTATAAGTATCGACCGAAGATAAAGCGTCGTCTAAAATCAGTATGCGCGGATCGCGGGCAACCGCGCGGGCGATCGCGGTGCGCTGCTTTTGGCCACCCGAAAGCGTGATGCCCCGCTCGCCCACCAGTGTGTCAAACCCGTTGGGAAACCCGTTGATATCTTCAGAAAGACCAGCGATTTCTGCGGCCTGTTCAATCTCGTGCTGGTTGGGATGGTCAACCCCAAAAGCAATATTTCCGGCCAGTGAATCGCTGAAGAGAAACGTCTCCTGCGGAACATAGCCAATGCTCGCCCGCAGTTGCTTGAGCGGATAGTCGCGGACTGAGACACCGTCAATCAGTACCGTACCGGCAGGGGCTTCGAGGATGCGCGGAATTAAGTTCACTACGGTAGATTTCCCGCTCCCGGTCCGGCCGACAAAAGCAACCGTCTGCCCGGCGCTAATCGTTAGATTGATGTCCTGCAGCACCGGTTCGTCCCCGGCCCGGTGAGTAAGCGTCAGGTTGCGGAACTCGATCTCTCCTGTAATTGGAGGTTGCGCTGTTACTCCCGGCAGATCCGCTATCGCAGGCTTGATTGCAAAGATGGCCTGCATGCGTTTGAGACTGGCAGTCCCCCGCTGATAGAGATTAACCACGTAGCCGAGCGCGATGAGAGGCCAGATCAAGCGCGATAAGTACATATTGAAGACCGCAAAGTCGCCCACCGACATCTCACCACGCACCGCCAGCGGGACGCCTACCCAGATGATCAAAACAAAACCGATGCCGATCAGGAAAGTCATGAGCGGACGCATTAACGCGTCAATGCGCACCAGGCTGAGATTGCGCTCGGCGTACTGCCGGTTGAGGTTTTCAAAAGCGGCCATCTCGGCATCTTCCTGGGCATAAGCGCGGACTACACGAACCCCGGTAAAGTTCTCCTGGGCGCGGACCGTAATTTGAGAAAAGAATTCCTGAATTTTTTCAAAGCGAAGATGCACCTGCTGTCCGAAAACCTTAACTGTCAACGAAACCAACGGCATCGTTATGAAGAGAAGTAGTGTCAGCCTCCAGTTGAGGCGGAACATCAGTGGCAGAATCAGGAGCACCACAAAGAGCGTCTGCAACGTGTACATGATCATGGGACCGGCCAACTGGCGCACCGCCGACAAATCGTTCGTGGCGCGCGCCATCAGGTCCCCTGTGCGATGGTCGTGAAAAAAGGAAAGTGGTTGATCTACAAGATGAGCGTAAAAATCCCGGCGCAGATCGTACTCAACATGACGTGACATGCCGATGAGAATACGGCGCTGGAGAAACAGAAAAGCGCCGCTCACAAAACTGGCTCCGAGGACCTTGAGGGCTGAAATTGTTAGCAGGGACCAGGTAATCGCGGTCCAGTTCTGATCGATGGCCTGGCCGACAATAATGGGAATTGTCAGATTGAAGATCACGCCGGCGAGAATACACAGGATGCCGACAATCAACGAGGTCTTGTAAGGCAGAAAGTATCTGGCAAATTTTCGCAGTTCTTTCATTGACAAGCAGGCACAAGGCTCCGCAAACCTCCTCTGGAAGAAAGGCTATGATGCGCGATTTTCCGCGCGGATGCCAGATGCCAGCAGGATGATGGCGAATTCATCGCCCCCATAGCGGGCCGCCGTGTCCACACCCCGAAGTTCGTTACGCAAACTCTCGGCTATCATTCGCAGGGCATTATCACCCTCCTCATGTCCCAAACGATCGTTAATCTGTTTCAATTTATCGAGATCCAGCATGACGAGCGAAAGTTTTTGGCGCGTTCGCACTGCAAACTGCAGGTCTCGCTCCAGCTGCATTTCGAAAGCACGCCGGTTATAGCAGTTTGTCAATCCATCTGTGAGAGCTTGCTGTTGCAGTTGGGTGAACAGATGGGCCTGGTTGATGGCTACCGTAATTTGATCGGCTACGGTGTGCAACAGCAGCAGTTCACTTTCAGTCCAGCAGCGGGTGGCATCGTCTGAGCGAATCAGCAGCATACCAATCAGCCGACCCTGGTGATTCAAGGTGACCACCGCACGCGGCAGAATCGTTTCCAGTTGACTGTTATCGCTGAGGATTTCGTTTTCTGGGGTTTCGGCAAGTTCCATTCCCAGGGTCTCGAGATCCTTCATCAGCGCCGACTCCTCGAGACTATAGTTTTTAGTAGCGGGATTCAAATAGAACTTGGTGGTTTGCCCTTCTCCGCGATGGTCGCCGACACGCAAACCACAGGAACTAGCGTTCAGCACCCGGCCGACTTCGGCGGCTGCGGTCTCAAGGATGCTGTCGAGTTCAAGCGAATTTCGTATTGCCGTTGCGATACGATTAACTGCGATTTCTCGCTCGCCCTGGGATTGCAGGAGTTGGGCAAGCTTGGTTGTGACGCTCAGCGTGAGTTGCAGCGAAGTGGCTTTGGGCATCGACTGGCGCACCGCCTCCGCGAATAGCTCTCCGTCTTCCGGGAACTCTGCACTGATGCGGGCCATTAAATACTCGAGCGCTGAATAGACGATATCGGGCTCAAACGTCCAAAATACATCGCAGCCAAAAACGTCCGGCCTGGTTTGGTCGTCACCGGGAGGCGAGACAATCAGGGCCGAGAATCGTGCGTCGGCGATTACCACGAAGCGATCGTTAGGCCTGGAGTCGGAGTCCGACTCAAGAAACACGAATTGAGAATCCCGGCGCTGACTTACGTCAAGCAACGGGTCATCGTCACCAACCAGAAAGAACGAGCTTTGGGCAACGCTTCCCAACTTTTTCAAGCGATCCAGTTCACGACTGCTCCGCCTGGTCACCCGCGGAAAGCTCTCAATCACCAGAGCGTTCAGCTTGTTTTCCAGAACCACATCTTCCAGATAGCGATGCAGCTGGGAGAGGGTGTGCTCA
>Ga0209798_10000659_pt1 | contig 20963 bp, 6 predicted proteins | sample DOMMetBare3Fresh_FD_187475 | JGI IMG/M metagenome (GOLD analysis project Ga0209798, IMG submission 187475) | Wetland sediment microbial communities from St. Louis River estuary, USA, under dissolved organic matter induced mercury methylation -... | ecosystem: Environmental > Aquatic > Freshwater... | reverse complement strand
CGGCCAGGAGGGCGAGGGCGCCGGGTTCGGCATGACCGGCCGGCCCGCGGGCGCCTACGTCATCAAGAACGGGGACGCCACCTGGCGCCCCGCGGTGGATGTCAACCGGCTGATGCTGACCTGGACCGTCGGCGCCGTGGCCATCGTGTTCCTGCTCTCCCGCACCCGGATCAAGCTGGCCCGGCTGAAGGCTGCCGGCTGACCCGTCGCAGTCCTCGGGCGGCCAGGACCCGGGTGGCCACCGCCGCGAGGAGCACCAGCGGGATGTCGACGAGGACGAACCCCCAGGTGAGCCGGAACTCCCCGGTGACCACCGTGGCCAGGACCCCGAGCGGGGCGCCGACGAGCGCGAGCAACGCGCCGCGGGTGACGCGGCCGAGACGACGCAGCGGGCGCACCGAGGCGAGCAGGCCGAGCAGGCCGCCCAGGGCGAGGGGCAGGACTTCGTTCATCGGGGCACCGTCCTTCGTGAGGTCACCCAGCGTGTCCTCGTCGTCGCTGACGTGCAAGACCCTTGCCACGGGTCGTGGCCCGGGTGTTGGCTCACCCCCCAAGGGGGACGTCCGGGGGGGCTGACCGCGACAAGGGGCAGCCGTGGCCGAGGCCGGAAGTCGTCGGGCCGAGCTGGCTGCCGCGGCCGCCGACTTCCGGGGGGCCCTCGCCCGGCTCGACGCCGAGCTCGCCGGCCTCGACGCTGCCGACCGGTCAGGGAGCCGGTCCCGCACCCGTCCGCCGCACGTCGGACCCGATGCCGGACTGGCCGCCAGCGCCGTCGGCGACTCGTGCCGGGCCCTGCTGCAGGTCATCCGCAAGCGCTGCCCGGATCTGTTCCCCAAGCAGGACCTCGACCCCGGCGGGGTCGGTGAGCCGATCCCGCTGCCCGCGAGGCAGGCCACCGAGCTGCTGGCCACTGGGCTTCGGCAGGCCGTCGCCACCGCGGCGACCGGCCGGGTCCCGCCACCGGACACCGACCTGCCCGAGGCCGTGCTGTGGCAGGAGGGGGCCGACGCGCTGCTCGTGCTGGTCGGTCGCTGTCAGGTCGAGCTGGGCGAGGGCGAGGTGGCGGTCACGATCCCGGTCCGCTGCGACCAGCTGCCCGACTTCTTCGGCCAGGTCCGGGTGCTGTTCGCGGTCGGCTCGGCCGCCCGGCCGACCGGCCTGCTCGCGGCGACCAGCAGCAAGCCCGAGGGACCGCCGATCGTCGTGCAGCGCTGGGGCGAGGCGCTCACCGCCCTGGCCTGGCAGGCGCTGCTCGACGTCACCCGCGGGGTCGCCGTGCACGCCGGGCGGGACGCCGATGGCGCCGGGCTGGTGCCGGTCGCCCTGGTCGCGTCGCCGGACGGGCTCGTCGTGCTGCCCCAGGCCCGGCACCCGATCGACCGGGTGGTGACCGGATGAGCCTCGACCTCGGCGAGCTCGGCGGGCTGGCGTCGGCGATCGGCCTGGTGGACAGCAACGGCGACCTGGTCACCGACTGGTTCCAGTCTCCGGGCGACTACCTCACCTCCGTGCTGCGGGACACCCACCAGCGCGAGTCCCTGGTCGCCTTCGTCGACGACGTGCTCGGCGGTGAGGAGGCGTCCACCGACGCCGCCGGCCGGCAGTGGCTCCCGCTGGTCACGGTCGAGGGTGGCGCGTTCTCGGCGTACGCCGTCCTCGAGGCGGACGGAAGCCGGGTCACCACCGGTGTCGGCGCGCGGGTGCGGGTCACCACCGCGTCGGGTGTCGGCTGCACGGTCGACGCGCACCTGCCGCTGTTCGCCCAGCCGATCGCGGGCGGCGACGTCCAGGTCGTGCCCGGCACCGACGGCTCGTTCATCGACCTGGCCCTGGGGCTCACCTTCCCCGCGGGCACCGAGACCGCCGACGTGGCCCTGGCCGGTGTCTCGCTGGACGTCGGCATCCCCACCTGGCCGACCGGCCAGCCCCGGTTCGGCCTGGTGCTGCAGGGGCTGCGGCTGCCCGGGACGACGAGCGCGTCCGACGTCACCGTGCAGGCCGACCGGCTCGACGAGCTGGACGACGCCCTCGTCGGCCTGGTCCTGGGGCTGCTGCGCGCGCAGGCTGCCGGGCTGGCGCCGAGTGAGCCGTTGCGCGGGCTGGCCTCGCTGCTCGGGCTGGCCCCCGACGCCGTCCCGGACTTCCCGTTGGAGGACCTGGTCGCGCGGGGCGCGGTCGCCCTGGTCGACTGGCTCTCGGCGGTGCTGGGCGACGACACGGTGCGCCCGGTCTGGCTGGGCGGGCTGGCCACCCTGGTCGAGGGCACGGTGCAGGGCAGCGGGGCCGGCGCGCACGTTGCGGTCGACCTCCCGCCGGCGACGCTGCGGATCTCCGTGGCGTCCACCCCGGGCACCACCGGCCGGCCCCGGGTGACGCCGACGCTCGCGCTGGACGTCGCCGGCACCGGCGGGGTCACCCTGGCCCTCGAGGTCGACCCGGTCAGCATCGACCTCGGCTCCGGCGCCGCGGTCGCCGTCCCACGGCTGTCGCTGACCGCGCGGGTCACCGGCACCGGCGGCGACCCGCTGATCACGCCCACCGGCTCCGGGCTGGCCCGGGTCGGGCTGGCCGAGCTGCGCGCGGGCTTCGCCCTCGACCCGGACCGGCGCCCGGTGCTGGTCGTCGAGGCCCGCGAGGCCGACGTCGGCGCCACCCACTTCGCGGTGCTCGACCTCACCTCACCGGAGGCGCTGGCCGGGGCCGCCGGCCAGGTCGTCGCGGACGCCGCAGGCTCCCTGCTCGACGGCCTGGGCGCGGTCGGCGACGCCATCGCGACGGTGCTCGGCATCCCGGTCCCGGGTGGGCCAGCGCTGCCCACCGTCGACCCGGCCCGGCTGCTCACCGACCCGATCGGGGCGGTCGCCGATCGCTGGCGGGCGCTGCTCGCCGGCCCGGCCGGGAACGTGCGCACCGTGCTCGAGGCGGCCCGCGACCTCGTCGCGGACACGGCCGCGCAGGCGCTGCCGGTGACCGGCACCGGCCAGCCGGACACCCCTTGGCGGGTGCCGTTGGTCGACGGTCTCGCGCTGACCGCCCGGCACGTCGACGGCGTGCTGTCGGTCGGGCTGGCGGCCGACCTGACCGAGGACGACCTGGCCGGGTCCGGCCTCGCCGCGGGGATCGCCGTCGAGGCGGTGCTGGTCGAGCTGGGGCTCGGGGCCGACGGCGCGCCACGGCACGCCGCGTTCCTGCCGGCAGCGCACGGCCTGCTGCGCTTCACCGCGACCGGCGGCGGGTCGCTCACCCTCGGCTCCGCGCCCACCGAGGTCAGCGCCGACGAGCTCGGGCTCGGGCTGGACTGGTCGGCCGGCACCGGCCTGGCCCTGCGCCCCATCGCCACCGGCGCCCGGCTGGCGCTCGGCGGCGGCAGCATCGACCTCCCGATCCCGGTCGTCGGCCCCGACGGCGCGCTCACCCTCGACGACGCCGGCTGGGCCGCCCTGGAGGCCCTCGTGGGGGCGGCGGCCGAGGCGGCCGCGCTGGCGGCCGGCACGACGTGGGTGGCCGACGCCGTGCGGCTGCTCGGCTGGAGCCCGCTCGGGGCGGGCGGCGGGCCGGGGTCGGCGCCGGCCGGGCCGCGGCTGTCGCTGGCGGACCTGGTCGCCGACCCGGCCGTCGCGCTGGCCGCCTACGTCAGCGCGCTGCTCGACGTCGGCTCCGGCTCGCTCACCGTCGCGCAGGTGCTGGACGGGCTGGCGCTGCTGCTGGGCCCGGCGACCGGCCGCTACGGGGGAGGCAGCCCGCGGGACCCGTGGCGGCTGCCGCTGCTCGGCAGCGTGCTCGACGCAGCCGCCGACGCGGTGCCCTCGCTGATCGCCGCGCTGGGCCCGGACGGCCCGGAGCCGCACTCGTCGCTGCGCGGCTCGCCGCTGTACAGCTGGCAGCCCGGTGACCCGGCGCTGCCGACCGAGACCCTGGTGACCGCGCTGGTCGCGGAGTCGGCGGTCGACGACGTGCTGGCCGACCTGGTCGCCGGACGCGGCGACGTCGTGGCCGGCCTGGAGGAGCTGGTCGTCCGCTGGTCCGGCACCGACGGCCTGGTCGCCCTCCCCGACGGTGTGGTGCCGGCCGGGGTCACCGCTCACCGGCTCAGCGACGTCACTCACACGACGCCGCTGGACGGTCTGGACCTCGCCTCGGTCGTCGGGGCGGTGCCGGCGACGGTGGTCTTCGTCGCGGTCGACCCCACGGTCCTGCCGACCGGGGTGCCGGCCGACCACGCCGTCGACCTCACCGGCGAGGGTCTGCCGGCGGAGGCGTTCACGGTCACCCTGCCGGCCGACCCGACCGGCCGGTGGTCGGTCCGGCTCGGCACCCGCGCCCGGTGCCGCCCGAGCGGCGGCGGGGGCTCGGATCCCGACGGCGTCCTCGGCCAGGCCGGACGGCTGGCCCGGGTGTTGCAGGCGGTCGCCGGGGCCGGGCCGGCCCTGGTCGTCGCCCACGGCGGGGCGGGTCACCCGGCGGTCCGGGCGGCGGCCGGGCTGGCCGGCCTTACCGTGCTGACCGTCGGCACGCCGTGGTCGACGGTGTCGGTCGACACCCTCGACCGGCTGCCCGGGGCGGAGGCGCTGCGGTTGCTGGCCGCGCTGCTGCCGCCGGTCGACGCCGACGAGCCGGACGACGAGGACCTGGCCGCCGCCCGGCAGGTGCTGACCACCTGGCAGGCGCTCGACGAGCTCGGCGACCCGCTGGCCGAGCTGCGCCCGCCGCTGACCCCCACCCCGACGGCCGGGGTGACCGTGCACGCCGCGGTCGGGTCGCTCGGCGAGGGTGCGGTGCGGCGGGCGGTGACCGCAGCCGTCGTCACCGGGCTGGTCCGCCGGGCGTGGCAGCGCGCGGACAGCCCCATCGGCTCGCCCGAGCTGACCCGCTGGGGGGTGCGCTGGCCGGTGCTCGCGCCCACCGTGCGGGCCGGGCTGTCCGTCGGGCTGACCGTCGACCTGGACCTCGCCGGTACCGCCGACCGCGACCCCGGGGATACCGGCCCGGCGGTGGTGATCCGCTTCGCCCTGGCCGGCTCCGCCGGTTGGCTGCTCGGCGGGCCCGACCCCGGCCGCGCCCCCGGGATCGCGCGACCGCTCGGCCTGCGCCGGCTGACCGCCCGCGTGGTCCTGCCGCTGGGCGGCGGCCCGGCCACCGCCCGGCTGGACCTGCACGACGCCGCTGCACTCGGCGTCCGGCGGGCCCGCTGGACCGTCGCGGCCGGTCCGGCGGCTCCCGCTGACGCCACCCCCGCGCTGCCCGAGGTGCGCGCACTGCTCGGCGGGGTGGTCGCCCGGCTCACCGCGGCGGCCACCGGCGAGCCGCTGCTGACCGGGCTGCTCGACGGGCTGCGGGCCACCGGCCTGGTCGGCGTGGACGGCGGGCTGGACGCCGTGACGCTGGACCGGCTGCTGCTGGACACCGCCGGCGTCGCCGCGACGATCCGCTCGGACCCCGCGCGCCGAGCCGCGCTGGCCGCGGCGCTGCGCGCGCTGGCCGGCGACCCCCGCGCCGCCGGCGTCGCCCTGGACTCCGCGGCCTGGACGCTCACCGCCGGGACGACGACGGTGGCCGCCACCGTCGACCTGGCCAGCCGGGCGGTGGCCGTCCAGGCCGACGGCACCGGCCTGGTCGGCTGGTCGGTGACCGGGACGCTGGCTGCCGGCACGCCCCGGCTGGCCCTGCGGCTCGGCCCGTCGCTGCCCGACCCGATGACCCCGGCCGCCGCCGACCCGTTGGCCACCCCCGCGGTCGCGCTGCACCTGACCGTCGAGCCGGTCGCCGCGCACGTGCGAGTCGCCCGGCCGGGCCGGGTCGACGACCTGCCGCTGTGGCCCGCCCCGGACGCCGCCGCGCTCGGCCGGGCGCTGGCCGACGTGGCCCCGGCCGCTCTCGCCCGGACCGTGCTCGACGTGCTGCGGCAGGCGCTGGCCGACGCCGCCCCCGTCGCCGGTGACGCGCTGGACGCCCTGCTCGACGCGCTCGGTCTGCTCGCCCCGGCGCGGCCGGTCGACCCGTCGGCGGATCCGACGGAGGCCCCGCCCCGGCCGCTTCGGCTGCCGGTCGGGCTGCTCGCCGACCCGGCCGCCTGGCTGGCCGCGCTGCCGGCCGCGCGCGGCCCGGCCGGTCTCGGTGCCGTCGTCCCGGGCCTGCTCGACGCGCTGCGCGGGCTGCTGGGCGCCGCCGGCGACCCCGGGCAGCTGACCGTCGTCGACGGCGTCACGGTCACCGCGTCCGCGGCCGGCGGCGTCCTGCGGCTGGGCGTCGACGTCGACGGCTCCGCGTTCGCCGGCGCGGCCGACCCGGACCGGCTGGTCCTCGGCGGACACGTCGGCCTGGCTGTGACCGGGTCCGGCGTGCGGCCGGACCTGTCGGTCACCGGCGGGGTCGACGGCGTCGGCGGTGTCCGGCTGGGCGTCGCCGCGGACTCCCTCGGTGCCGTCGGGGTGCGGCTCGCGCTGCAGCCGGACGGCGGGGTGGAGATCCCGCTGCTCCCGGCCGGCCCGGGGCTCGGCGGGGCGGTCGGGTCGGCCGCCGTCGCCGCCGGGGTGCGCGCCCTGCCGCACCTGCTCGACGCGATCGCCGCGAACGACCCGCCAGGGGTGACCGCGCCGACCACCCCCGAGCAGGTCGCCGGCCGGCTGGTCGCCCGGCTCGGCGACGCCTTGGACCTGCGCACCGGCGCCGGGCCGCGCGCGTTCAGCTCGACCGCGCTGGCCGCGTTCGGCACCGACCCGGCCGGCGCGCTGGCGGCCAGGGCGGCGGCCCTGGCGGTCGCCGGGCTGGAGCCGCTGCTGCAGGCCGTCGGCCCGCTGCTCGGTGCCCCCGCCACCCGCGCGGTCACGGCCGCGGGTGGCGCGCTGGTGGTCACCGTTGGCCCGGTCGAGGTGCGCTGGACACCGGGCACCGCCCGGGTGGGTGCGACGGTCACCGCCACCGGGCTGCCAGGGGTGAAGTCGCTCACCGCGGCCGTGGACGTCGACGCGACCGGGCTGGTGTCCCTGGACGTCGCGCTGGGCCCGGCCGAGCTGGACGCCGACGTCGTCGTGCTGCGCCCGTTCGCCCGGGTGCGGGCGGGCAGCGCGCCGCTCGGCGGCCGGGCGGTGGAGGTCGGCCTCGGGGTCGGGACCGACCGGCTCCTGGTGGCCCGGTGGAGCCTGGACCCGGCGGCGTTCGCCCTGGTCGCCCGGGTCGGCGGGTCGAGCCCGACCGAGTCGACGGCGCCCGAGCAGGTGGCGCTGGCGGTGGTGGCGGCCGTCCTGGACCTGGCCGGTGCCTTCGTGCTCGCCGTTCCCGAGGTGAGCACCGCGCTCGACCAGCCGCTGCTCGGCGTCACGGGCCGTGGGCTGCTCACCGGCGTGCTGCTCGACGACGCCGACCCCTCTCGGCTGGACCCCGACCTGCTCGACCCCGACCGGCTGCTCGCCCGGGTCGGGCAGCTGCTGGACAACCTGGCTGCCGCGCCCGGCGCGGTCGTGACGATCGACGACGCGCTGACCCTGGGCCCACGCACCACCGACCTCGGCGGCGGCCGGATCGCCTACGGGCTCACCCTCGGCCTGGCCAAGCCGTTCCCGCTCGGCGGCTCCGACGTCACCGTCACGATGGAGCAGCAGTCCGCGTGGATCCGCGACCCGTCCGGTCCGGTGGCCGGCGGCCTCGGGCTGGACCTGCTGGTCGTCGACGGCGGCGGCGGGGTGGAGTTCCAGCCGGGGCTGACCGTCGGCGGGATCGGCCTGCGGTTCGCCAAGACGTCCGGGCCGCTGCTCGACGCCGGGGTGACCATCGAGGACGTCGCGTTCCACGTGTACGCCGACATCGAGGTGTCCGGCGCGGGCGACGTCGCGCTGTCCGGCGGGGCCCGGCTCGAGCTGGGCGGGCTCAGCGTCGGCCTCGGCGGCGCCAGCGGCGGGGACAACCCGGTGGCCAGCGGCATGCTCTCCTCCGGCGGCGCGCAGGAGTCCCCGAAGCCGCGGTTCTCCCCGGCGCTGGCGGTGCAGAAGCACGGCTCGGACGACGTCCTGGTCACGCTGAGCGCCGGCGACGGCGTCGGCCCGTGGTGGGTCGTCGTCCAGAAGGGCTTCGGCCCGATCTACGTCGAGCAGGTCGGCTTCGCGGTCACCATGGCGCAGGACCAGCTGGGCAGCGTCGGCCTGCTCGTCGACGGCCGGGTCAGCCTGCTCGGGCTGACCGCCAGCGTCGACGACCTGTCGATCACCTACCTGGTGTCGGCCGGGTCCCCGCTGTCCGCCGAGGCCTGGGCCGTCGACCTGGCCGGCCTCGCGGTCAGCGCCGACATCGCCGGGCTCGCGCTGGCCGGGGGGCTGCGGAAGTTCCCCAGCGCGGCCGGCGGCACCGAGTACCTGGGCATGCTGATGGCCCGGCTGGCCGTGTACGGGATCTCCGTCTACGGCGGCTTCGGCGTCGTCGGGCCCCCGGACGACCAGTTCACCTCGCTGTTCCTGTTCGGGGCGGTCAACGGTCCGATCGGCGGGCCGCCGGCGTTCTTCGTCACCGGCATCGGCGGCGGCTTCGGGATCAACCGTGGCCTCACCTACCCGAGCGACCTGTCGCAGTTCGGTACCTACCCGTTCATCAAGGCGCTCGACCCGGCCGCCCGGCCCGGCGACCCGATGGCCGAGCTGGAGGCGGCCCGCACGTTCTTCCCGGCCGAGCGCGGGTCGTTCTGGTTCGCCGCGGGGCTGTCCTTCACCTCCTTCGCGCTGGTCGACGGCGTCGCGGTCATCGCCGTCCAGATCGGCGACGGCTTCGAGCTGGCGCTGCTCGGCCTGGCCCGGATGGCGCTGCCCCGACCCGAGGTCGCGCTGGTCTCGGTCGAGCTCGGGCTGCTCGCCCGGGTGTCGACGAAGGAGGGCGTGGTCCTCGTCCAGGCCCAGCTCACCGACAACTCGTGGCTGCTGTTCCCGTCGATCCGGCTGACCGGCGGGTTCGCGTTCGCCTCGTGGTTCGGCGGGCCGAACAAGGGCCAGTTCGTGCTCACCCTCGGCGGCTACCACCCGGACTTCCACCGCGACGGCTACCCGGTGGTGCCCCGGCTGGGCATCGCCGTGGACCTGTACGGGTTCCTGAGCATCGTCGGGACGTCGTACTTCGCGCTGACGTCCGAGGCCATCATGGCCGGGTCGCGGATCGAGGCCAGCGCCCGGTTCGGCCCGGCGTGGGCGCACCTGGTCGTCGGCGCCGACGGCATCGTCTACTTCGACCCGTTCTGGTTCGACGTCGCGGTGTACGCCTCGATCAGCGCGGGTGTCACGATCGACGTCTGGATCGGCGAGATCACGATCTCGGTCTCGCTGAGCGCCCGGGTGCAGCTCACCGGCCCGCCGTTCCACGGCAAGGCGACGTTCTCGGTCGGGCCGGTCGACCTGGAGGTCGAGTTCGGCGACACGGCGTCGGAGCCCAAGGCCATCGACTGGCCGACGTTCGTCGGCAAGTACCTGGAGGCGGCCGGGCCGCAGAGCGCGCACGTGCTGGCCGCCATTCCCGGCAAGGGCGCGGTCCCGCCCTCGGGCAGCGCCACCACCGGCGGGGCGAAGAGCCCGGACGGCAGCGACGCCCAGCCGTTCCGCGTCGTCCCGGAGTTCGAGCTCACCGTCACCAGCACCGCGCCGGTGCGCGAGCTGGTCATCGGCGGGGGGCACACCGACCTGCCCACCGTGCCGGAGGTGTCCGCCGCGCCGATGCGGGCGGCGGCCCGGCCGACCGTCACGCTCACCTTCGTCGGCCCGGCCCACGACACCCCGATCGACCGGGCGGACAAGCTGGCCGCCGAGGCGCAGAAGGGCGGCGCGTTCGCGATCGGGACGTGGGGGCCGGCGCAGGACCTCGACGACAAGACGGTCCCCAGCGGCGACGTGCTGGCCGCGGTCGACCGGGTCGTGCTGCGCACCGTCGTGGTGATCGGCGAGGGCACCGGGCCGATCGAGTACCGCCAGGTCGAGGTCGACCCCTACCACCGCCGGCGCCCGCTGCCGTTCGTCACCGAGGGCGCCGCCGCCCGGCGCCAGGCCCTGGGTCGCGGCGCGCGCAGGCTGGCCGAGACGGTGCCCGCCCTCGACGGCCGCACCACCCTCGATGTCGCCGCGACGCTGCTCACCGAGCGCGCCCAGCGCAGCCCCGCCGACGTCGCCGCCTGGGTGGGCGCCCGCACCGCCCCGCCGCTGCTCGGCTCCCTCGGCGAGGGGCTGGGCAGGGCCGCGGTCGCCGTGACGGTCGAGCAGGTGGCCCCCGAGCCCGCCCCGCCGCCCGCCGCGCTGCGGCTGCCCCTGGTGGCGGCGGTGCTGGCCGCACCGGTCGTCGACACGGTCGCGCGCCGCCTGCCGGTCGACCGGGACGGGCGGGCCCGCCGCGACGCCGGTGCGGCCGCCTTCGGTCGCACCACGGTGAGCCCGAAGCTGCTCGAGCAGGCCGGCCGGGTCGTGCGGACCGGTCCGCCGCGGCTGGCCGACGTCGACGCGCGGATGTCCGCCGCCGTGCCGGCCCGGTTGATCCGGGTCGCGCCGCCGTCGGTCGACGCCGGCGGGGCGGTGCTCGCCGCCCGGGCCGTGCCGCCGACCCGCTCCGGCCGCTCCGGTGTCGAGACCGTGGGCGGGCGGGCTGCCCCACCGGCGGCGGCGCAGCGGCTGGGCACCCTGACCGGGCAGCTGCACGGCGAGCAGGGCGACGGCCTGCGGGTCGCGGCCGGCGAGGTGCACGTGCTGTCCCTGCCGGACGCCGACCGCGACGTCGACCCGCAGCGGCGGCCGGTCCTGGTCGTCCGCTCCGGGCTGGTCCGCGCCGTCGTCGTCGGGCCGGGCGGTGCGGTGCTGGCCGACCGGCCGCTGCGGCCGGACGACGCGCTCGTCGTGCCTGCGGGCGCGAAGCGGGTCGCGCTGGTCGGCCTCGGCGACGGGTCGTCGGCTGACGCCGTCGGGGACGAGGGGATCGACGTGTCCGGGTGGGAGACCGCGGTCCCCATGCCGTACCTGGGCGGGGAGGTGCTGCTCGGCCGGGCCGTCGTGGTGCGCTCGTCGGGCCGGGTCCCGTCGCGGACGTTCGCCCAGGTGCGGACCGGCTGGGTGTCCGCGGACGTGCTGGTCGGCGGCACGTCCGCCGTGGTCACCGAGTTCGCCGGGCCGGTCGACGTCGTCGCCGTCGCCATGGAGGGCGGGGCGGGCGACGACCTGGCGCTCGGCATCGAGGGGGCGCAGCGCCCGGTCGGCGCCGACGGCCGCCCGGTGCCGCCGATCCTGGTCGCCGACGGCCCGCGGGCGGTCGCGGTGTTCGCGGTCCGGCCGACGGATGGCGCCCGGGTCGTCGTCACCGTGACCACCGGCGCCGACCGCCGGCTGGTCGGCGTCGCCGGCGCGCGCGGGGTCACCGCCGAGCAGCTGGCGACGGCGACCGCCGACCGCGGGTTCGCCGCCGTGGTGCCCGACCCGGTGCCGGTCGGTGCCGGCTCGGCTGTCGTCGTCTGGAAGGGGCCCTGATGGCCGACACCGTGGACCCCGGCTTCTTCCGCCTGGTGCCCTTCGTGGAGCCACCGGTGCCGGCCGGCTCCTACCTGCTGACCGGCGAGGTGTCCCAGATGCCGGGCGAGGTGGAGCCGCTGCGCTCCCGGGTCTACGTCGAGTCCCCCCGCTACGCCCTGCCGCCGGACCAAATCCTGGGGACGTTCCCGCCGGCCGGCGCCCGCGGCTCGTTCACGTCACGGCTGCCGCAGATCGTCATCCGGCGGCGCACCCTGCCGTGGGAGCGGTCCGACGACCTCGACGGCAGCGTGACGACGACGCCGACCCCGTGGCTCGCGCTGGTGCTCATCGCCGAGGGCGAGGGGCAGCTGCTCACCGACGTCCCGGTGGCCGACTGCGTCACGCCCGGCGTCGACCTCGGCGACGACGCCGACGTGCCCAAGGGCACCTGCCTGGAGGTGCCCACCGAGGTGGTCGAGCGGGTGTTCCCGACGCTGGAGGACCTGCACCTGCTCTGCCACGTCCGGCAGGTCGACCTCACCGACACCGAGCTGGCGATGGGCGACGACGACGGCTGGCTGGCGGTCGTCATGGGCAACCGGCTGCCTCAGCCGGGGGTCCGCTACCTGGCCTGCCTGGTGAACCTCGAGGGTCAGCACGACGTGCTGCCGGTGATCCCGGACCACGAGCTGCTGTTCAGCTACCTCTCGGTCGAGCGGGTCATGGACATCCGGCCGCAGTACGCCACGGCCAGCGTGCCGCTGGACTCGGTGCTGATGGGCCTGCCGCTGTCGCTCACCGCCACCAAGGAGGGCCCGGTCGAGCGCGGGCCGGCGGACCGTGGGTCCTTCGCGCTCGCCTCCGGCCTGGTGTCCGGCGCGTCCGGGGCCGCCGCCGACACCGGCTCGGCCTGGGCCGCCCAGTCCGCGGCGCCGTTCGTGCAGGTCGCTGCCGACTCGGGGCTGTCCGGCAAGCTCGCCCTGGCCGACGGGTTCTCGATCGGGGCGTACCTCAACCTGAGCAAGCGGTTCCCCGTGCTCGCGTACTGGTCGTTCACCTGCGAGGAGCGCGGCGACTTCCAGTACCTGGCCACCCAGGTGCACGTGCGGATGCTCGGCCACGTCGTGACCGGCGCCGAGACCCCGGACGGCGACCCGATCGGACCGGAGATCCCGGTCGCCCCGGGCAACACGGCCCAGCCGGGGGTCACCCGGGAGCTGCCGCTGGTCACCGAGACCGGGCACGTCAGCCTCGACCACGTGAGCCGGCAGGGCGAGGCCGCGGCGGCCTGGTTCCGCGGCCCGCTCGCGCCGGCCGCCGTCCCCCGGTCCACCGCCCCTGTGCCGCCGGACGCCCAGCCGGGCGACCCGCCGCCGCCCCCGCCGCTGGCCCACCACGCCGACCAGCTGCGCCGGGTCGTCCCCGACGGGCAGGAGGACCTCGGCTACTCCGCCGCGTTCGAGATGGGCCGGCTGCTCGCGCTCTCCCAGCCCGGCGTCGTGGCCGGCCTGGGCCGCTGGCGGCAGGAGGCGTTCGGCGCCGCCCGGGTGCAGGCCGTGTTCGACGGCGCCACGGCCGCGCTGCCCGGCGACGTCCGGGCCGCGCTGGACGTCCCCGACCCGCTGGCCGCGTCCCTCGCCGACGGGCTGCGCACCCGAACCGTCGCGGCCCGCGCCGCACGCGCCCTGGTCGGCGCGCTCGGCGACGACCCGGAGGCCGCCATGGGCGCGGCCCGCCCGCTGGCCGACCCGGGCGTGGCCGCCGACCACCTGGCCCGGATCCTGCGCAAGGGCGACGCGGCCGTTTTCGCCGGGCTCGCCGTGCCCGACGTCGCGACCGACGCGGACCCGCTGGTCGTGCTCGACGCGGTGGCCGAGGCGCCCGTACGGGTGGCCGAGGCCGACGCGGCGGTCGAGGCGACGGTGCTGCGCGCCGCGCTGGAGGACGCCGCCGGGGCGCTCGCTGCCGGCGCGCTGAAGCGGGACGCGGACGGGCCCCGCCCGCGCGGCAGGGGCGGGCGCCCGCCGGCCGACGCGCTGGACCGGTTGCTGGCCGAGCGGGCCGGGGAGGCGAAGCGATGACCGTGGTGCGTGCCGAGACCCTGGTCGCCCAGCTGATGACCGAGGCCGTTTTCCAGATCGCCAGTCAGCTCGTCACGGTGGTGAACGACGACCTGCCGGACCCGGGCCCGCGGGCCGTCCCCCGCGACCTACGGCTGTGGCTGGCCCGGCTGCGGCTGCTCTCGGGGGTGCCGTTCGGCCACCTGGTCGCCGACTCCGCGCTGCTGCCCCCGGAGTCGATCCGGTTCTTCTACGTCGACCGCGACTGGACCGACGCGCTGGTGCAGGGCGCGCTGTCGGTGGGCACGGTCACCACCGCGGACCGGGCCGCGCTCACCCGGCTGTACGGCGTCGTCCGCGACGAGGTCGACGAGGCCGAGCGGCTGGTGCGGCTGCCCGGCGTGGAAGCCGGCGCTGCCGTCCCGGTCGGCCCGGCCGGCACGCTGACCGGGTTCCTGCTCCGCTCGCGGATGGTGTCCGGCTGGCCCGGCCTGCACGTGCGCGGGTACGGCGTCGACAACCTGTCGCTGGCGGTCCCGATCCCCGACGACCAGGTGGGGGAGGAGCACGACCTGCCGCTGCGCCGGCTCGGCCTGCTGCGGCTGGAGCGGCTGGCCCCGGCCGTGCTGCTCGCGCTGTTCGACGGCGTTCCGTCGGTCGTCCACGTCGAGGAGCCGCGCGCCGGCATCCAGTTCGGCGTGGAGGAGCAGGGCATGCGGCTGCGCGGGACCGCCCGGCTCACCCTCGACCAGATCCGGCCGATCGACGTCCCCGCGGGGACCCGGCTCAACGACCCGCTGTCGCGCACCCTGCTGCGCACCACGGCGGCCACCCACGGCGAGGACGCCTTCGTCGACGTCCCGGTCGAGTCCACCGGTGCGACGATCGCCTGGGTCGGCGCCGGCACCGGCCTGCAGCTCGTCGACCCGGTGCCCCACGTGGTGTCCGCCGCGGTCACCGCGATGAGCCCGGTAGGCGACATCGAGGCCCAGGTGTTCCTGCGGGACAAGGACGACGGCGTGCGGCTGGAGCCCCCGGTCCCGGTCGACGTGCCGTTCCGCGCGAACGCGCCGGGCGTGCTGCACCTGCAGGCCCTGGCTCGCCGGATGATCGACGCCGACCCCTCCCTCGGCCCGACCCTGGACGCCGCGGAGTTCGCCCTGCAGATGCTGCAGTTCCCCTTCCGCGCGGTGTTCGGCGACCGCACCCTCGCCGGGCAGCAGCCGGTGCCCGCCGACGCGCTCTTCCGGCCGAAGGTCGACCTGGCCATGCTGCTCACCCGGTTCGAGGGGACGTCGTGATGGCCTACGACCCGGAGCTGGTCCTCAAGGCGCAGACGACGCTGCGGTACAGCGCGCTGGCCCGCACAGACACCGACGTTCCCACCCTGCGCACCTGGGACCCGGACCTGCTGCGCGAGTCGCGGGTGCTCGTGCCGGTCGACGTCCAGGCCCTGGTCGTGCCGCCCGGCGGCGAGCCGGTCGTCGCGCTGCCCGGCCCGCTCACCCCAGGCTTCGAGACCGACCCCACCGTGGTCGACGGCCCGCCGCCGCACGCGCCGGGGACGCCGCGCCCGCCCGGGGTGCACCTGCAGTGGGCCCTGCCCGACGCGCTGCTGCGCGGCCGGCTGCAGGACCCGCGCGGGCGCGGCGGCGGCGGCCTCGACCTGCCCCCGCTCGCCGACCGCTGGGCGGTGCTGCGTCTGCTCGCGGCGGCCCAGGGCCGCCAGGTGCACGTGCGCGGCTGGCTGCTCGACTCCGCCGCCGGGGTGGTCCGCGACCTGGCCGACGGCGCGTCCGGCCCCCCGCTGCCGCTGCCGCCGGCCCGGGTGCTGGCCCCGGCCGAGCTCACCGGGACCGCGGGCGGCTCGCTCACCTGGACCGGGGCGTACGACGCCTCGTTCGGTCGGTTCGCCTGGCATGACCCGCTGGACGACCTGGACGCGGACGCCACGCTCGGCGGCGCGCTGCCCGGTGGGCCGGCCGCCGCCGCCGCGACCTACCTCGTCGTCGGCTGGTGGTCCGCCCCCGACCTCGACCCGCTGGACGGCGTGCGGACCGCAGGCGGCCTGGCCGAGACGACCAAGGAGCTGCGCTGGCGGATCGCGGACGGCGGCGGTGCCGAGCACACCGACCGGCAGGGGCCGCTGCAGCGGCTGGCCGACCTGGGGGTGACCGTCGGCGAGCGGCTGCAGATCGGCACCCTCGCCTTCGCCCAACGGGACCGCGCGCTGGGGGAGGTCGACCTGGCCCGCCCGGCCTACCAGGCCTCCACCGTGGCGGCGTTCCAGTCGGTCGGCGCGCTCAGCTTCGCGCGCGAGTCCGCGCGCTGGGTCGGCGGCCGCGGGGTCGGGGTCGAGGCATCGACGCTGCTGCACGGCGCGGTGGTCTCGGTGCCGATCCCGTCGGCGGGCGGGGGGCTCACCACCGACCTGCGGCCGGGGAGAGACGCGGTGGCGCTCAGCCTGGGCGACTCCGTCGACGACCTGGTCGCCGCGGGGATCGGCTCGCGGCTGCCCGCCGACGATGCCGACGGCCGGCGGGCCCTGGAGCGGCTGCTGTCGGCCTTCTCGGCCGGGCTGCTCAGCCGGCTGGCCGACCCCGACGGGATGGTCGAGGTCGACGAGCGCGAGCACGCCGCCGGCTTTGCCAGCGTCGACCCGGGCGAGCCGCCGCTGGTCGACCGCGTGCTCACCGGGCGGGCCGCCGTCCCGCCGCGTCCCGCCCGTCCTCAGGCCAGCTCGGGCGTGGCCGAGCCGTTGCTGGTGTTCATCGCCGAGGCGCCGCGCGCCTACGGCCTGCTGCAGGAGGAGCCGAGCACCACGACGGTGGCCCGCGCCGTCGCGCTGGAGCGGTCGGTGGGGATCACCCCGGCTCCGACCGCCCGGGCCGCAGCGCCCACCACCACCGCTCCACGGCCGGCGACCCAGCCGGGGGAGCAGCTGGTGGAACGCCCGGCGCCCCGCCGGTACGTCCCGATCGACCCGGTCGTCGGCCTCCTCGGCGCCGGCCGCGGGCTGCGGCACGGCGGCGACGGCCGGGCCGACCAGGACGAGCGGCTGGCCTGCCGCCGGGCGTCCCAGGTGGTGCAGGGCTACGCCGGGCTGGTCTCGGGCGCGGACGTGCTCCCGGCGCTCGGCAGCGGCGCGCTGCCCGTGGAGACGCTGCAGCTGGCCCGGGAGGCACTGCTGCTGTCGCCGCACCTGCTCGACTGGCTGACCGGCGTGGCCGTCTCGACCACCGGCGGTGCGGTCGACGCCGGCTCGGCCGGGCTGCGGCTCGGCGCGGAGCTGGCCCTGCGCTACGACCGGGGCGGGGCCTACCTCGGCAAGGCGTCCGCCGCGACGACGCTGGCCCGCGGCGACGCCGACGCCGTCCGCGCGCAGACCCGCGAGCTGCTGCGCCGGCACTCCCTGCTCGACGGTGTCGAGCCGGACCTGGTGGGGCTGACGTCGTGGGCCCAGCCCTGGGTTCCGCTGTGGCTGGAGTGGGAGGCCGAGGTCTCGCCGGCCGACGACCTGACCGGCTGGCGGCTCGGCCCGGTCGACCTGGAGCCGACGGAGGCCGGACCGCCGCTAGAGCAGCCGCCCGTGGTGGTCGCCGGTCGGGCGCCGCTGACCACCGCCCCGGGCACCGCGCTGGCCGGCGCCGTCGCCGACTGGCTGGTGAAGGAGCAGGCCCGGGACAAGCTGCAGCAGGGCGAGGCCGACGACGACACGACCCGCCGGATCGCCGCGCTCGGCGCCCAGGCCGGCGCGCTGGACCTGCTCGGCTGCTCGGTCGACGGCGTGCGCCAGGCGCTGCTCGGCCTGCCGGTGACCGCGCTGCGGGTCCGTCGGGACGCCGACGGCGCGGTCGTGCCGCCGACGCCGTCCGGTCCCCCCGAGCTGCTGGCCGCCGGGTCGGTGCGGCTCGCCCGGCTGCGCCTGGTCGACGCCTTCGGCCGGACGCTGGAACTGGACGGCGCCGGGGCCGTGGTCCCCACCCGCGCGGCCCTGCCCGACCGGCCCGGCGCGCTGGCCCGCCCACCGCGGCTCACCACGCCGGCCCGCTGCCTGGTCCGCTTCGTCGGTGCCGCCGCCACCGACCCGGCTGCCGCCGTCGACGCGATCGTCGACGAGGTCGAGCCGGACAAGCAGATCAGCCCGGTCGTCGGCTTCCTGCTGCCCGACCACGTCGACGAGTCGGTGGAGGTGTTCGGGTCAGCCGGTACCCCGCTCGGCGAGCTGAGCGTCGACGCCCGCGGCGGCGGGGTGCGCTGGGAGTGCGCACCGGGCCGTCCGCTGCCGGCCGACGCCGCCCCCGGCGAGGGGCTCACCCCCGATCAGGTCCCGCTCGGCCTGCTCGCGGCCGGGATGGTGGCCGCCGACGCGCAGGCGCGCGGCGGGGTCGCTGCGGAGGCGGTCGGGCCCACCGGGCCGAAGGAGTCCGCGCTGTCCGCGTTCCTGCGGGCGGTGGACACCACGCTGTGGACGGTCGACCCGGTCGCCGGGGCCGGCTCCTCCGGGCTGGCCTCGATCGTCGGCCGCCCGGTCGCCGTCGTCCGGCTCACCGTCGAGCTGGACGTCGCCGACGACCTCGACGACCTGACGATGACCACCGACCAGCGGGCCGAGCGGGCGTTCGCCTTCGCGGCGCTCGCCCGCGTGGGCGTGCCGGTGCGGCTCGGCGAGCTCACCCGCAGCGACGACGGCGTCCTCGGCTGGTTCGTCGACGACGACTACCGGCGCTGCCACGTCGTCGACAAGGTGGTGCGCGACGCGGCGCTGGAGGCCGGGCGGGGCAAGGGGTTTCTCGGTCCGTGGGGCGAGACGCCGGACCTGCCGAACCCCGACCCGATCGACCACCCCTACCTGTCGCTGGAGGACGAGCTGGTGCTGCACCCCGGCGTCCCGAGGCTGGTCACGCTGCTCATGCTGCCCGGGTCCGTCGCCACGGTGACCTGCGGCCTGGTGCCGCGGCAGTCGCTGCGACTGTCCCGGGCCTGGTTCGCCGCCGGGCTGGAGCGGATCTCCCCGTCGGTGCGGGTGGGGCCGGTGCTCATCGACCCGGGCGAGGTCCGGCTGCCGGCCGTGGCGGCGCTCGGCGAGAAGCAGGTGCTCACCTCGCGCGAGGGGCCGCTGTCCTGGCGCGACGACGCGATCCTCGCCGCCACCCAGGCCGCCCTGCTGCCGGACCGCGCGTCGGTGCTGCGCGAGGGCTGGATCCGGGTCGACCCGGCGGCGCGCAGCCCGCAGGGGGAGGCGACGACGTGAGCCGCTACGAGTGGCCGTCGGTTCCACGGTCCCGTCGTGGTCGGGCCGCGCAGCGCCGGGCGTTCAACCAGGGCAACGCCGCCGGCGCCGAGCAGGCGGCGCTGGACGAGGCCCGGCTGGCCCGGGCGACCGCGGACGCCGCAGCGGCCCCACCCCGGCCTCCCCGGGGCAGGGCGCGGGCGGCCGGTGCGCGGGCGGCCGCGGCGATGCGGGCGGCGCCCGCCGGCGCGGCGAACCTGTGGCTGCCGCTCGGCCCGACGGGCACCCTGCGCGGCAGTGGGGACGGCGACCCGCGGGTGGCCGGCCGGGTGCGCGACCTGCGGGTCAGCGACGACGGGCGACGGGTGTACGCCGCGACCGCGCTGGGCGGGCTCTGGTACTCCGACACCGCGGGCGCCCGGTGGGAGCCGGTCGGCGCCTTCGCCACGACCCCGGTCGGGAACCTGGCCGCGTCGTCGACGACGCTGGCCTGCGGGGCGCTGCACGTGCGCTTCGACCCCGGGAACGACCCGGCGGACGACCTGGTCTGGCTGGGCACGGGGGAGCCCGACCCGCGGGTGCAGCCGCGGGACTTCGGGATCGTGGGCAACTACGGCGGCGTGGGCGTGCTGCACGCCCGCGGCCCGGTGCAGACCGCGCGTACCCCGGCCACCGCGACGGACGACCCGTGGACCCGCGAGGCGCAGCCGAGCGGCGGCTACCCGGGGCTGCGCGGAGCCGGGATCTTCGCGATCGCCGTCGACCCGGGGGACCCGGACCGGATGGTCGCGGCGACGACGAGGGGACTCCACCTGCGCCAGTCCGGCGTCGTCGGAGACCCGTGGACCCTGGTCACGGTCGCCCAGTGGGAGACCGCCCTGGGTGCGGGCGGCAGCGCGCGGGCCGTCGTCACCGACGTGGTCTGGGTGAACACCGGGGCCGGCGCGCGGCTGTGGATCGCGGTCGCCGGCGCGAACGTCGACCAGCGGGTCAAGGGGCTGTGGCGCAGCGACAACGGGACCGCGGGGCCGTGGGTGCGCGTCGACCTTCCCGGCGCGTCGACGGTGGCGGGGCGCACCGGCCTGCTCCGGCTGGCGCTGGCCGCCGCGCCGTCCGACGGCACGGTCGTCTACGTCCTGGCCAACGCGCCCCGGCTGTGGCGGGTCGACGGCGACGCCGCCATCCGCCGGGTCAGCCCGCTGCCCGGCCAGCTGTTCAGCGGCACGCCGGGACAGTCCGAGTACGACATGGCGATCGCCGTCGATCCCGGGGACCCGCAGCGGATCCTGCTCGGCGGTGCGTCGGTGAGCAGTCCGATCGACACCGGGATGGTCGCCGCGGCCCTGTACCGGATCACCCTGCGGCTGCCCGTCCCGGCCGCGGCTGCCTCGTGGCGGACGACCTACACCGGTGGCAACCAGTTCGACGCGACCTGGGCGGGCGCGGAGGTCCATCCGGACGTGCACCGGCTGCGCTGGGTGCGCCCGGCTGCGCAGCCCGCGCCCGGCCACGTGTTCGTCTGCTGCGACGGCGGGGTGTGGCGGTCGACGAACGACGCAACGAGCGGGTCGTTCGCGTCGCGCGCCACCGGCCTGGCCGTCACCGAGCCGGGCTTCCTGGCCTGCCACCCGGTCTCGGACGGCGTCGTGCTGGCCGGCGTCCAGGACAACGGGGTGCAGCTGCGGATCGGGGACAGCGTGTGGCGGCGGGCGCTGGCGAACGGCGACGGTGGTGGCGTGGCCTTCGACCCGGGCCGGTCGGACCGGTTCATCGGCCAGGCCACCCAGGCCAGCTGGACCGACCAGGGCGGGACCGTCAACGACCCGACCTGGCGCACGGGGGCGAACGCGCCCCAGGTGACCGAGAGCAATGCCACCCGCTTCTACTCCAACCCCGCCGTGATCCGGAGAGCGGACGGGACGACCCAGCTCGCCGTCGGAACCTCGCGGGTCTGGTATTCCGAGCAGTGGTTGCACTCGTTCCTCGACAACGTCGCGAACGTCTTCCGCATCAACGCCGTGACCCTGCCCTCGCGCACCGACCCCCGGTCCGGGGACGCCGCCGACACCGCGACCGACGTGCTGGCACCTGGCCCGCTGCCGGCGGGCACCGTCGACTTCTGGGCGACCGGGATCCGGGCCCTGCGTTGGGCTGGCGAGAATCGGCTCTACGCGCTGATGCGCGGGGCCGTGCACCGCCTCGACCGCAACACCGGCA
>Ga0209798_10000658_pt1 | contig 20971 bp, 18 predicted proteins | sample DOMMetBare3Fresh_FD_187475 | JGI IMG/M metagenome (GOLD analysis project Ga0209798, IMG submission 187475) | Wetland sediment microbial communities from St. Louis River estuary, USA, under dissolved organic matter induced mercury methylation -... | ecosystem: Environmental > Aquatic >... | reverse complement strand
TGATTTCTTCTAACGGGTCTGAAGCTAAGTTTGAAAAAGAAATGCATCTCGAAAATTATGCTGGAAATAAATTTGATTTACTTGTAAACCGCACTATCCGTTTGCTGAATAAATCAGCTATCGATGGTTCATTAGGAATAATTGTTCCTGAAGGAGTGCAGGCAGTAGCATTTGAATCAGATAATATTGTTACCAATAAAGGCAAAATCGCCTGGGATAAAAAATCAGGCATGCTTTCCATCTGGATTCTGAGTATGCTCAATGCATCTGATAAAACAACGGTAGCCATTCCCTACAAACAGGGAGACTCTTCAACTCTTGGCAAAATAGTAACAGACGATTATTTTGACAAAGTTCCTGGCGACAGGTTAAAAATAAAAAACGGACTGATGCTGTTTAAAGCAGATGCAAATCACAGGAGTAAAATAGGCGTGGCTCCTGCAAGAGCATTGCCGGTAATGGCTAGTTATGATGCAGAAAAAAATGTATTATCTGTTGCACAGTTTACCTTACATGCTGGCAATAATGATTATGTAAATTCATTATGGCATATACAGGATAATCCTTTTTCCGGCGATGCATTAAATTCATACAACGATGGCCCTTTGGATGGGAAACAACTTGGTAAATTTTATGAACTGGAAAGTTCTTCACCAGCTGCTGCTTTAAAACCGGGTGAATTCATTCAGCATTTACATAGGACAATACATTTAAAAGGAAGCAAAGAAAGTTTGAATAAGATTTCGATGAAATTGCTGGGAGTTGGGGTTGACGCTATTGCACTTTAAAAAAATATTACAGCAAGTGAATATTTTTTAGCTACATTAAATCTATAATATCACTGCCTTGTAGAAAAAAATAATACTTGTCTTTCAAAAGACGGAAAAATGAGGATATCAGAACAACTATTTAAAAAAACATGAAGAAAAAATTATCCATATTATTATTCTCATTACTATTAACAGGACTTGTAAACGCCCAGCTTATTAATGAGAAATTATACCCTACAAAAACTGAAGTAGTAAACCCGATTCATAAAATTGATTTTAATAACAACAATGAGTGTCCTGAAAGAAAACTTGGCGGCAACCCGCAAATAATAAACGGATACCAGGTATTTAATGGTTCAATGGATGGTAATCGCCAGGTAGATCCACAAATAGCAGTAGGTGGGGGATATGTTTTGGAGGGCTCAAACAGTGGGTTAATTATATATGATAAGCGGGGACATTATATCAAGGGAGTTTCCCAAAAATGTTTTAACAACGGGATTGACCCTAAAATGTTTTTTGACATGCACAATAAAGTATTTGTTTTTGATTTGTGGTGGTACTATGATAAGGATAAAACAAAACCGGTAAATATCAGTGTGTCTGAAACGAGTAATCCAACAGGTGCCTGGAATATTTATCCTGTATCGAGAACTGAAGAAGTTGATGGCGGTGGTATTGGTTACAGTAAAAAATGGATTGGGTATTCCTACCCGGGAGGAGAAGACAATACTTTTATTATGAGAATGGCTGAAACAAAAGCAGGTAAGCCTGCAACGATTTATCATTTTAATGGCAGCCTGGGGCATCCTGTTTTTATGCAGGACGCTATTGATGATTTATATTTTTTTGATATTGAAGACAGCGGCCAGTTTGTAATAAGAAAAGTATCGGAAGATGCAGATGGTAAACCTTATTGTGAAATAGTATCAAAAAAACCACATGGATTAAAATTTGTTGATTATCCACCAACATCTCCTCAAAAGGGAACTCAGCAAAAAATATCCAGCGGAGATCGTAATCCAAAAAACCTTGTGTTTCAAAATGGTTGCATTTGGTTTTCACAGGCTGTGAACTGTAATGAACATTCGGCGGTACAATGGCATCAAATAGATGCTGTGACCGGAAATATAAAACAAACAGGATTGATTAAAAGTGACACGACTAATTTTATTCAAACCACCCTTGCAGTTAATAAAAAAAATGATGTTTTGATAGGCTTCCAGGAAGTAAATGAAAATTCTTTTGTAAGCCCACGGTTTGCATACAGGAAAGCAAAAGATCCTTTGGGCACAGTAAGAAAAATTATTAGTGCTGGAGAAGGAAAAGGGGCCACAGATGGAGAATCCTGGGGGGATTATAGCGGAAGTATAGTTGATGGGGATAACCTGCTTGATTTATGGACTATTCAAAGCATTACAAATATTAAGGGGAAAGGCGAAACAGTTATTGTAAAAGTACCTTTCAAAAGAAAATAAAACAAAGGGAAATTTTTTCAACACCAGGCATTTTAAAAAAAATTATTTTCCTTTCAGCAACTGCTCATCAGTAGTAGAAGAAAGTTCCGGCTTATTGTCTTTTATTATTTCCTCTTCGTATTGCACATCTGCCCGCAATCCTCTTAATCCCACAACCCCCTGCAGTTCTTCCAGATCGTGATGTTCTATGCCGGGCTTCAATAAATTTTGATTTTGTAAAAACTCAATATACTCCATGTACTCCTCTGCTTCTTTTGGCTGGCTATAAACTATTGCAATTTTGCCCGGTTGAGTAAACCGTTCATTGGTATCTTTTATACGCACCTTATCAATTCTTTTTTTAATAATCTCGTACCGTACATTGGCAGCGCCATCCACATCAAATTTTCTTTCATCGGCCCGAAAACTTATTGAAATCGGGTTATCATGTGCAAGTATTAATTGCGTTGTTTTCATCGGGTGGCTGATATTTTTACTGAGCTGCTGGGTAAGTCTTGCGGCTTTTGCAAGTGTGGTTAATTGCCACATCTTCATATTTCGCAGATAGAGCTCATCAAATTTTTTTCTCGGTGCAAGTGATTGACCGATATAAATATTGAACTCTACACCATCTGTAACATATCTTTCAAAATAATGTGGAAACACCTGTTGTACCGATATCTGTTCTTTATCTACAAAACGGCTTATTGCTTCATTGATTTTTGAAATACTTTCTTCATATTCTTTCCGGTGATGATAAATCATGCCGATTTTTGGATCCATTAAAGCGAGATAAGCCTCTATATCTTTTTTTATAACCGGCGTGGTGCTTTGCAGGTGTTTAAAAATTGAAACCACCTGGTTTTGCAAAAAATCATGAATCATTACCTCTTCATCACTCAACAGTACATTGGATGCTGAACTGATGAACTTATCAATTTTAAATTGAATTTCCTTCAGCAAAGGAAAAGACATGGAAGTCTGTGCTTTTTTCAAAATAGCGTCCGCCATTTGTAACTGTTCAATAAAATCCAGTTGTATTGATTGTGATCTTTCCACGGATGAATTGCGGATATCAATGGCCCCATATAACGGGTATACTAATTCAAATGCAATGCGTTCCGGTTTTGGGTCTTTTCCCTGTTGTCTTTGAATAATAAAATTATATGCTGCCTCAGTAAATTTCCATTCTACTGATGGTTGTACTGCGGTAAACTGTTCTTTAATTACTTTATCAATCTGGCTATCCAGCGCCTCTGCACTTTTTTCAATGGCCCGGGTAAATAAAGGAATAGCTACATCCAGGTGGTTTATGTGTTTATAATTCAGTTTTCCTTCATGATCAGATCCTATTTCAAGAATTCCCCATAAATCACCATTGTGTTTTAAAGGTGCAAGAATTAAACTACGGTAGCCCTGGTCAAAATAAAACTCCAGGTATTCAGTTTCTTTAACGTCGCCTTCAGTAATAGTGCCAAAGATTTTGGGTTTATCAGTTTCCATAAAAAGATCCCTGCAGCAGTCACTCATATTATCCCTTTCCATGACAGCCTTGTAATGTTTAAACAAAAGACTGTTGCTGTTGTGCAATTCAGAAAAGACATAATGACCATTTACTTTGAAGAATGGCGTTATACCAATTTTTATATCCTTTAAACCGATCAGAGACTGTACAAGATCCTGAAGCTTATGATAAACTACATTTTCAGAAAAGGCATTCAGGTTGAGCAACTCGGATTTCATCTGTGATATCACTTCTCTTTCTGTAACATCTACTACTCTGCCAATACCTATTCCTTCAAATGCAAATTGTTCTATTGGAATATTACTGCGCAGTTCATCAAGACTTAAAAGTCCATGATCTTTTTTGTTCAAAAAGTCTTCAGGAATTGGCAAAATATTTCCTGTAAATTTTACATCCACATAACTTGTATCCAGCTGTAGTTCCATGTATTTGGTAATACCCGTATGCGGATCATGGTAGGGATGCACGGAACAAACAATATCCGGTGGATGGTAGTTAGAATATTTTTTCAGAATTAGGTTATAGGCTCCTATCAACCTGTCATGTTCAATGTCATTTCCTGTTTCTTCATCGGGAACTTTTATTTCCGTTGTGCCCGGCTTTATAAAAAGCATATGAAAAAGACGGGATGTATAAATGGTTTGATAAGTAAACGGGATAGAAACCGAATACAGACTTTCATGTTCACTTGTTGTGGGAGGAAAGACAATACTCAGCAGCATTTCCATCCATTCACGGTGATTTTCCAATACTGCCAGGTCCTCAATTGGCTTCACCAATTCAGGATAAGTAACTGTATAATCTATTAATCCTTTGTAAAGTTTTTTAGAACCAGATGAAGAACTATGTTCAAGTGTCCGTGCAAGTACATCAATCAATGGCCTGAAAGAAATATTGCTTTTATAACTGATTTGACTTTTTCCCTGTTCTGGCTGCATTTGTTATTTTTTAATGAAGTTGATTTTCAAAAGAAACGTATAAATAAATGCTGGTATAAAATTAATCAATGCATTTAAGTACAGGCAATTTTTAATTTGAAAATTCAAAACGATTAAAGCATTGAGAAAGAAAGACAAAAGAAACAATAAACCTGAAAACAGTTGTTTATGATGCTTTTTTATAAAATGGACACATACCTTTCAAGCCACATTCTGCACATTTAGGATTTCGGGCCAGGCAGATATACCGGCCATGCAGTATAAGCCAGTGATGTGCTTTATGTATTAATGCTTCCGGAAAATTTTTGATAAGTTCCTTTTCTACAGCATAGGGTGTATTGGCTTTTGATCCGGCTAATCCTAACCGTTTACTTACTCTGAACACATGTGTATCCACAGCCATGTTGGGTTGTTTGTCAATTACTGAAGTGATTACATTTGCCGTTTTTCTTCCCACGCCGGGTAATTGAATCAACTCATCAACCGTCATGGGGATTTTTCCATTAAATTTTTCCATCACCATTTTAGCCATACCAATCAGGTGTTTTGTTTTGTTGTTTGGGTAGGAAATAGATTTGATGAATGGAAAGAGTTCTTCGAAACTTGTTTGACTAAGTGATCTTATATCTGGATATTTTTTAAAAATAGCCGGTGTAGTAATATTCACTCTTTTATCAGTGCATTGGGCAGATAATATTACAGCTACAATTAACTCATATGGATCCACATACGTTAATTCAGTTTCAGCTTCCGGATTATGTTCAAGAAAATAATTTGTTACAAAACTGTATCGTTCCTTTTTTGTCATATTGCAAGTTAGGGTTAACAAATAATCCTGATAAATAATGGGGAGAAAAAAGGGAACAGGGCTAAAATAAAAAGCATCCCGATGTATAAAACCGGGATGCAATAATTTTTTTGTACAGTTGGTGTTATACTTCCTGGGCAGATTTTTCCCTGGCGTAGTTCAAAACATTCAACACAACTTCGGTACGTGGTGATAGTTTGATTTTGTCCAGTCGCTGAGTTGAATTTTTTAAAACGGCAAGTTTTTCACGTAATGTCCAGTCTTTTGCTAAAGCTTTTTCAATTGCAGCAGTCTGCCTTGGAGATGTCTCCTTGTACAAATACAATAGTAAGTCCTCGGGGGTAAAATTTGTCATTGGCAATCCATTGATGTCCTGAAATTTGTTGTCCTTAAAAAATGTCGAGAAAATTGTAACGTCCGCTATTAAAACGGAAGTTAGGTTGCCTTATTGTGAAATGGATGCTTAATTATTCACAGGATCGGGTTTTTCCGGTACCACAAATAAATCCTCATTTTCCTTTTTCATCAGGTATTTTTCCCGGGCATATTTTTCCAGGGTAGCCGGATTGTTTTTAAGTAGCTCTAATTCAGCAGTTTCTTTAGTAATTTCTTTTTGATAATGAGACTTGCTGGCTTGTAATTCTTTCAGTTGGCGGGTATGATCCAGTTGGGAATAAATATCGCGGGGGTCAAAAAAAATCATCCAAACAATAAAACCAGCACCGCACAGAAAGTATTTGTTTCTGAGCCAGGCCGGAATGTGGTTTAGCGGCCTACCCAAACCTTTCCGAAGGAAGGGCTTCGAAGGGCCTTTAATATTTGTATTGTTTTCCATAATCAGGATTTTTTTTAAGTCCTTCCCTTCGGGAAGGATTTAGGATGGGCGTCCAAATTTAATCTTTCCTTTTGGATAAACCGCCGACATGCCCAGCATTTCTTCAATACGCAACAACTGATTATATTTTGCTATCCGATCTGTACGGGATGCACTTCCTGTTTTTATCTGGCCGCAATTTAATGCAACAGCTAAATCTGCAATCGTTGTATCTTCTGTTTCGCCACTTCGGTGACTCATGATGGTGTTGTATCCATTATGTTGTGCCATTGTTACTGCATTGATGGTTTCAGTAACAGTTCCTATCTGGTTTACTTTTACAAGCAGAGCATTAGCAATGTTTTTATCAATGCCTTGTTTCAATCTTGTTACGTTTGTTACAAATAAATCATCACCCACCAACTGGCATTTGCTTCCTACGGCTTGTGTTAATGCCGCCCAGCCACTCCAGTCATCCTCTGCCATTCCATCTTCAATAGAAACAATAGGGTATTGTTTCACCCATTTTTCCCAGAACTTAACAAGTTGATCGCTGCTTAGTTCTTTGCCATCACTTTTATGAAATACATATTTTTTCTTTTTTGCATTCCAAAGTTCACTGTTTGCTGCATCCATAGCTATCACAATTTGCGAACCTGTTTTATAACCAGATGCCTGAATCGCTTCCATCACCGTATCAATCGCTTCTTCATTGCTTTGAATATTTGGTGCAAAACCACCTTCATCACCCACATTGGTGCTGAATCCTTTTTTCTTTAAAACTGATTTCAATGTGTGAAAAATTTCAACTCCCCAACGCAGACCTTCACTGAAATCAGATGCACCGACAGGCATGATCATAAATTCCTGGAAATCTATTTTATTATCAGCATGTGCACCGCCATTCAAAATATTCATCATCGGAATGGGAAGTGTCTTTGCATTCGTACCGCCTACATAACGAAACAGGGGGAGAGCAGCTTCTTCGGCCGCAGCTTTTGCTACAGCCATACTTACAGCCAGCATTCCATTTGCGCCAAGTTTTCCTTTATTATCTGTTCCATCCAGGTTAATCATCATTTGATCGATGCCTGTTTGATCGGCAACATCATAACCCAATAATGCAGGAGCAATTATTTCATTTACATTTTTTACGGCTTTTAAAACTCCGCGGCCTGCATACACTTTTTTATCACCATCACGCAATTCCACAGCTTCATGTATACCTGTGCTGGCGCCACTTGGTACAGCAGCACGTCCCAATGCACCTTCATCGGTAATTACATCTACTTCTACAGTAGGATTGCCTCTTGAATCTAAAATCTGTCTTGCAAAAATTTCGGAAATGTAACTCATGAGTTATTTAAAATTTAAGATTGAATATTTAATATTTTTTTATGTTACCAGCTTTTGGAATTCTATTAAACAGTCGTTGCAGTTTACCCAGAGCAAAGCGAAGGGCACTCTTGTACTCAGGTAATTCTATTCAGCTTTTTGCGTAAGCGTTCTGAACACATCTTCGAGGCTCCTGTTTTCGCTGTGCAAAGAAACGATGTTGAGGTTATGCTGCAATGAGAGTTCAAGTATTTGTTTTCTTAATTGTTCCGGGTTATCCGTTTCAAACAACCAATTGTTTGCTTCAACTTCTTTTACTGATTTTGCTGTTGGAAGATTTTTCAAAATGCTGCTATCCACTTTTTCAGAAAAACTTACTTTCACGATATTTGATGAAGACCTGTTTCTCAGTTTGCCCAGTGTATCATCAGCCACAATCTCTCCTTTATTAATAATGATTACCCGGTCACATATCGCTTCCACCTCCTGCAGTATATGTGATGAGAATAAAACTGTTTTATCTTTTCCCTGGTTCTTTATTACTTCTCTTATTTCAACAATCTGGTTGGGGTCAAGTCCGCTGGTAGGTTCGTCCAGTATCAAAACTTCGGGATTATGAATAAGTGCAGCCGCTAAACCCACCCTTTGTTTATATCCTTTAGAAAGCTGACCAATCTTTTTCTTTGCTTCAATTTTTAAACCAACGGTTTCTATTGCTTTTTCAATTGCCTGCTTTTTGTTGGGCATTGCATGTAACTCAGCCACAAATCCAAGATATTCCCGTACATACATTTCGTAATAAAGAGCATTCAGCTCCGGCAAGTAGCCAATTTTCTTTTTTATTTCAATCGGGTCATCAGTTACATTTTTCCCGCATACAAAAGCACTGCCGCCATTTTGCTGCAGGTAACCTGTGATAATTTTCATGGTGGTTGATTTGCCTGCGCCGTTCGGGCCGAGGAATCCAACAATTTCACCTTTATTTATTTTGAATGAAATATCGTTTACAGCTTTTTGTTCACCATAAACTTTGAGGAGGTTTTTTACTTCAATGGACATACTGCAAACCTACGAATTTAATAAGCTATTTATTTTACAGTCACAGCAATCTTTGAATCGGCTGTGCCGTAATACAAAAACCAATTTCCTTTATATTTTACCAGGCCCTCCACAAAACAAACATGATTTACCTGTCCGGTAATTTCATATGGTTTGTCCGGCTTCATAAAATAAGTATCCATCCTCTTGATCACTTTTGCCGGATCGTTTTTATCCAATAAAATTTGAGCAGCTGCATAAGTTCCTTCTGCCAATGTGGTATCACCTTTTACCCTAACATTTCTGCTATTATAAATTAGAAGTATTCCATTATCTGTCATCATTGCTGCTGGCCCCGGTTCTACCAGGTCACTATCAAACTTTCCTTTCCTGGGTCCAAACACAGTTAACAGGTTCCCTTCTGTTGTTTCAACCGGTTCCCAATTAATCAAATCATCAGAGCTGGCTAAAAAAATATCTGTATCGCCCCAATACATCCAGTACTTCCCATTGATTTTTATAGCTACGGGTGTACCATTATTATAATTACTTACTATCGAACCAGACTTACTCCAACCTCTTACATATTTACCACCATCTGCTTTTTCAAAAACAGATCCATGTTTTGTCCAATGATATAAATCTTTTGATGAAGCAATAAGCAGTCTTGCTTTATCACCATCATAAGCCGTATAGGTCATGTAATATGTGCCGTTTTCGTCTTCCACAATTCTCGGGTCCTCACATCCACCTTCCCACTCATATTTTTTCTGTACATCATTATCAGGGTATAAAACAGGAACAGGATGTTTTGTAAAATGCAAACCATTCAGGCTCCATGCAAGCCCGATTCGGGATGTGCCTGCAAATTTTCCAATCTTATCTTCTGCACGGTAAATTAAAAACAGGGTATCATTTCTTACAACGGCTGAAGGATTGAATACATCTTTTTCTTCCCATTTCACTTCAGCATTTCTTACCGGGCATTTGAATACAGTAGTTGAATCAGCCGACATCACAGGATTTACTTCATCGGCTTTTGTAAAAGGAAGAAGAGTCCACCCGATAGCTATCGGGTCTTCGTTTTTATCAGCTTTTGGAAAATTATTGCAGGCGGTTACAAAGATGATAAGGAAAAAGAAAAAGTATTTCATTCTGTTTATTTAAAGATCATCAAACTCGTAAATATCATCAATATGATCACCCGGTTTTATTTCCATGATAGGATTTATCAATCCGTCGTGCAGATCATATACCCATCCATGAAGATCGGGTCTTTGTTTCTGTTTCCATGCCCGTTGAATGATGGATGTTTTTACCAGGTTCATCATTTGCTCTTTTATATTTAACTCTACCAGCCTGTCTAATTTTTTATTTTCATCTTTTAATGCATCTAGTTCTTTACGGTGAAGGCGGTACACATCTTTTACATTGCGCAGCCACATATTCAGCACCGGTTTAAAATCTGTTTTTGACATGGCCGCTTTTATACCTCCGCAGCCGTAATGACCGCAAACAACCACATGTTTTACTTTCAGATGGTTGACAGCAAAATCAAGTACACTTAGCAGGTTTACATCCGTATTCACCACCAGGTTGGCCACATTGCGATGAATAAAAATTTCTCCGGGCTCAGTTTGTGTAATCTGGTCAGGTGGCACACGGCTATCGCTGCAGCCTATCCATAAAAATTCGGGAGTTTGTACATGAAGCAGGCGATCAAAAAAATCAGGATCTTCTTTCAGCTTCTTTTCAGCCCATGCTTTATTATCTTTTAATAATACTTCGTATGGTTTCATTTTCAGATGTTTCTAAGTAAAAATAATACAACTGTGAACAAAATCCTTCAATCTTTGTTATTAGATTTTACAATTAGTTTACAAACCAGAAATTGCATCCTGTTTTATAACTATTAGTTTTGCCACCGTGAAAAATAAACTGATTAAAATACTCGCTTTTATTCTTTTGCTGGCTGTTTCTTCAGAAACGGTATCAGGCATTTGGGCAAATAATGAGCATTCTGTAGTTATTTTAGAAAAAGAGGAAAAAAATAACACGAGAGAGGGTGAAAAAGAAAAAGAGGAATCAAACGAAAAATTTTTCCAGGAACTTTCTTTATTTCAAGAATCAAAAAATAACTGTGTACTTTTTGTTTTAAACCATATCCATTTTAAATATTCTGCTTACCTCTCCTTGCCAGAAATCCCACCGGATTTTTCCTGATTTTAATTCCTCATTGCTTGTTTCTCTGCTGTTGTATTTAACAGAGAGCTGTTTTTTATTTATACTTTCTAAAATAACCTGTTTATGTACAAAAATATTTTTGCTCATTTCAAAAGCGATTTGCCTGCCGGGATAGTCGTTTTTCTTGTAGCAGTACCACTTTGTCTTGGTATTGCTCTTGCATCCGGAGCACCATTTTTCTCCGGTATGATTGCCGGTATCATTGGCGGTATTGTGATTGGGTTTATGAGTAACTCACATTTAAGTGTAAGCGGACCGGCTGCCGGACTTGCAGCAGTTGTACTTGCATCTATTACCAAACTTGGAGCATTTGAAACTTTTCTACTTGCTGTATTTTTTGCAGGAGCTATACAATTAGTTCTTGGCTTTTTAAAAGCCGGGGCCATTGCCAATTATTTTCCATCGGGTGTTATAAAAGGAATGCTTACTGCTATCGGCGTCATCATCATCCTGAAACAAATACCTCATGCATTCGGGTATGATAAAGATGCGGTAGGCGATCTGAAATTTTTACAGACAGATGGTGAAAACACTTTTTCTGAATTGTTTAATTCTATAAGTAAAATTGATCTGGGGGCTACCGTAATCTGTCTTATCTCGCTGGCAATACTTATTATTTGGGAAAGGCCATTCTTTAAAAAGAAACTGAAACTACTTCCCGGTGGATTAGTGGCGGTTATTACAGCGGTGGTGCTTAATGAAATTTTTGTAAAAAGCGGAAATACTCTTGGTGTTACAGGCGAGCATCTGGTGAATGTACCGGTGGCTGGAAGTTTTTCAGAGTTTCTTGGATTTTTTACTCTTCCGGATTTTTCACAAATTACAAATCCGCAGGTGTATATAGTTGCATTGACTATTGCAGCCGTTGCCTCTATTGAAACACTTTTATGTGTTGAAGCTGTTGATAAACTTGATCCGGAGAAAAGAGCAACCTCACCGAACAGGGAACTGGTAGCACAGGGTGTAGGCAATATGGCATCGGGTTTAATCGGTGGCCTTCCTATTACCAGTGTAATTGTAAGAAGTTCGGCCAATGTGAATGCACAGGCAAAATCAAAAATGTCAACCATCATTCATGGTTTTTTGCTTCTGATTTGCGTTACACTGATTCCTGTGATATTAAATAAAATTCCATTGGCTTCACTGGCAGCAATTCTTTTAATGACCGGGTATAAACTCTGTAACCCCGCTTTATTTAAGAAGATGTTTGCAATTGGAAAATACCAGTGGATGCCTTTTGTAGTTACCGTACTTGCAATTGTATTTACCGATTTGCTTACCGGCGTGGGTATCGGTTTGCTGGTAAGTACCCTGGCACTGCTTTATGGTAATTATAAAAACTCTTACTATTTCCATAAAGAAAAACACCAGGAAGGAGAAATTATACTTATCCATTTATCGGAAGAAGTATCCTTTCTGAATAAAGCCAGTATCAAACTCACATTGGAACATTTACCTGAAAATACGACTGTTATCATTGATGCTTACGATAGTCAGTATATAGACCATGATATACTGGAACTAATCAGGGATTTTAAAGATGTACAGGCCCCATTAAAAAATATCACTTGCAAAACGGTCGGGTTTAAAGACAAATACAATATTGTTAATACAGATAATGTACAGTCCATTAAAGAATATATTCCGAAATATCACTCCGTGATCATTGGCGAGACAAAAAAACAAATCCCCACACTTATTTAATTAAAATTTAAAAACAAAAATTATGAGAACACATAATAAAGATTCACAAACTTCTATTACTCCGGAAATAGCTTTGCAAATTTTAAAAGAAGGCAATCAGCGTTTTGTCAATAATTTAAAATATAACAGGAACCTGCTACAGCAGGTAAATGAAACGAGAGATGGGCAATGGCCCTTTGCTGTGGTGCTAAGTTGCATTGACAGTCGCACTTCAGCCGAATTGGTTTTTGACCAGGGGCTTGGCGATATTTTCAGTGTACGCATTGCCGGCAATATTGCTAATGAAGACATATTGGGTAGTATGGAATTTGCCTGCAAAGTTGCGGGTTCAAAGTTTATTGTTGTACTGGGCCATACAAAATGCGGTGCAGTGAAAGGCGCCTGCGACCATGTAGAAATGGGTAATCTTACTGCATTACTTTCAAAATTACGTCCGGCAGTAGATGATGAAACCTCGACAAAGAAAGAACGTAATTCAAAAAACAGTGAGTTTGTGGAAAATGTGGCAACTATCAATGTGCACAGAACAGTGGATGCAATTATGGAGCGTAGTCATATTCTTCATGAGATGATTGAAAATGGGGAGGTAGGAATCTGCGGTGCTATGTATAATGTAGAAACCGGTGTAGTGGAATTTTATGATGATACAAAGATTGTTAATAATAATAAGCAGTTGGTTGGTGATAAAGTCCTGGCATAAATCAGGGTTATTTTAGAAACACCGTTCCGGTTCACCGGGACGGTTCTTTTTATTTTATTATGAAAAAAATTTCCCTGATAATTTTCCTGCTTTACCACTTGAATCTATCAGCCCAGAATGACCGGGTAAATGATTATAATTATATCAACTGGGTGCAGACTGTCAACAGCATTTCTTTGAATAGAAAATGGAGCCTGCACCTGGAATACCAGTGGCGAAGAACAGATGGTTTGAAAAACTGGCAACAGAGCCTGCTGCGTATTGGCACCAATTATAAACTCAATGATAATGTAACCGCACATCTTGGTTACGGATGGATTGAAACTTTTTCGTATGGCGATTATCCGATTGCATCTAACGGCACTTTCCCCGAGCATCGCATCTATGAACAAATCAGTTTTCGACAGCCAATTAATAAATGGACATTCACTCATCGTTTTCGTATTGAGCAACGATGGTTGGGTAAAGTAATGGCAGGTACTGTTTCCAACAGGGAAATAGAAGATTGGTTATTTCTTCATCGATTTCGTTATCAGTTCAAATCACAATATGCTTTTTGGAGAAAGAATCACAAAGAACTTTATGGTGTTTTGGCCGATGAGTTATTTATTGGCGCAGGAAAAAATCTTGGGATAAATATTTTTGACCAGAACAGATTTTTTGCAATGATGGGTTTCAGGATGAATAAGAATGTGGCATTGGAATTTGGTTACATCAATCAAACTCTTCAGCAGGGCAGGCGGGTAAATGACAAGACAATTATTCAACGGAATAATGGCGTTGTGCTGACTTCAGTACTTAGTTTGTAACAATTAATTCTTTACATCTTCCGTATAATGCTCATTCAATTTTACCGGATGTGACTTTTTGCCAGCTACTTTCATTTGTATTACATCCAATAGTAAACCAAAAGATATTACAAAATATACATATCCCTTTGACACATATAAAAAAAATTTAATTAGCAATATAAAACCAATTACCAATTGAAAACTTAAGGTTTATAATATCAAAGCCGGATGTTTTTTTGAAATTGGTTATGGGCGATGCAGCAATCAGTATGAAATGACAATAACAATCACAATGGTATATAAGATCCATATTTCCTTATCCTGGTCAAGCGAAGTTATGATTGAGTCAGTTTAAAAAAATTTCACCGTTCGGAATAGAAATGAAAATATTATTGTTAATATCCAATTATGAATTTTAAACAACGAGGAGAAACAATGAAATGATGATTTGATAATCCGTGGAATGAATTTAGTTGTGGTTTCAGTAAAGCAAAAACTGGCTAATTGCCTATTCAAATATGTTTAATGGGTTTAAAAAAAATGACTTGTAGGTTTTCAATATGTACTAATTTTTTTCGGAAAAATCTTTTCCCAAAGCACAGATAATGTAATTACAACGGCAATAAACCCAAGCGATACTGCTATCGGCATTTTATATAAATCCAGCAGTAACATTTTGCAACCAATAAAAATAAGAATGATAGCCAACCCATACCGCAGATAAGGAAATTTGGTAATAATACCTTCCAGAGCAAAGTATAATGAACGAAGCCCCAATATGGCAAATACATTTGAGGTATAAACTATGAATGGGTCATTGGTAATGGCGAAAATGGCAGGTATAGAATCCACGGCAAAAATTAAATCGGTAAACTCAATAGAAAGTAAACAAAGAAATAATGGTGTGGCCAGCCGCTTGCCATTTATGTTTACAAAGAATTTCTTTCCATGATATTCATTTGTCACTTTCCCACTCTTAATAAACCACTTTACCATGGGATTATCTTCCGGGTGCATATCTGCTGCTGATTTTTTAAACATCTTATAACCGGTATACACCAGGAAAACACCAAACACATAAATGATCCAATGAAACTTTGCAATGAGTACGGCACCAACTGCAATAAAGATAGCCCTTAACACAAGGGCACCGATAACTCCCCAAAACAATACCCGATGCTGGTATTCTTCCGGCACTTTAAAAAAAGAAAAAAGCAGAACAAAGACAAAGATGTTATCAACGCTGAGTGATTTCTCTACCAGGTAGCCGGTTAAAAATTCAACCGCAGGTTTTTCGCCCATGCTGTAATAAATCCATCCATTGAACACTAATGCCAATGTAATCCATACAACTGACCATGTTATTGCTTCTTTAATCGAGACTTTCTTGGACTGCCGGTGAAATACGCCAAGATCAAGCGCCAGCATCAGCAATACAAAGGCATTAAATAGTATCCAGGGTAATGTGCCACTCATGAGTATTTCATTTTATGCGTTAATCAACCGGTTGTTTTTATTCATCAAATTTTAGTTATCCTTTATTTCAAATTCTTCTGGCTGCTTTTGTTTTTTCTTTCTGCCAAATTCCAGGAATACTCCCAGCACTAAAAAGTCACGGCCTGTTTCATCATTTATCCGGTAATCAAACTGGTGCAGGTAACCGAGCTGCAAGGATGACGCACGGCTTGTTTTATAGTTCAAGGAAAATAACAGCCTGTTCCTTTCAAAATACGGTTGCTTGTCAGTAAAAAACAATTCATTGCTTCCGTTGAACTGAAAGGGCTTATACCCTTTTTTGTCTTTGCCAAACGGATAAGATAAACCCAGCCTGTACCTGAAACGGTTCCGGTATCCATTGCTTGTAAATCTCATTTCGGCCCGGTACCGTTGCTCCATTTTTACATTCCAGATGGAATGAATGAGTGTAACCTGCGGCCATATCCTGAACTCATCATTGTTTTTTGGTTTTACAAAATTGCCGCCTTCTTTATATGTTTGATAACTACCGGCGCCTAATGTAAGTTTCAGGCTGGGATGGACCCTGAAGTTTGCACCACCCTTATATTCATAATAATGAAAATCATCATAAAACTGCAATGACCGCAACTGTGCCTCACCAAACACACTCCAGCGGTCATTCAACGTATATTTTACGTTTACAATATTCCAGCTTCCGAGGTTCGGGTATTGGCTATGCCCTTTTTGGCAGGTAATGAATAAAAAAGCAATACTAAAAACTAAGCTTTTAATCCATTGCAGGCTGCTGAAAAATTTATTATTTATAAAACTTGTCAACGTCTTTAGAACTTTCATTTTAAATGCAACGGTTCATCTTCACCGTTACGCAAAGCCAATGCATACCACAGGGTAACTAAAATCAAAAAGATCGCCAAGGAATCCGCCCTTTCTGCGTCCCCCGGCATTATTGTCGTTATCTCTTTTTCCCGGGTTGAAAAACCCGCCTTCATCATCATCGTCATCGTCATAGTCATTCTGCCGTTGCTTTCTTTTTTCATCATTCTGTTTCAGGTTTTGGCTGGCTTCTGCTGCTGTTGACTTTTCGATTATTTTATCAAGTTCACCTTTATCCAGCCAGACGCCACGGCATTTTGGGCAGTAGTCAATTTCCACACCTTGTCTTTCTGTCATTACTAATAGTATATCGCAATTCGGACATTTCATAATTTTTATTTTTAAGGTTATATTATTATTGTAATAAATTTCCTGCCGCCCATTGCAGCGTATTTTCGGTTTTAAAAAATTTTGCTTTTAACTCCTGTAATTTTTGCAAGGCTTCTAGTGTTTTATTTTCTCTTGCATTAATAAGAAACAAAGAACTTTCCCCAGCCTGGAAACGAACTTCTTCGCCCCGCTGTAAGGCATAATAATTTTTGTAAGCTTTTTCCTGTAAAACTATTTGCGATTTAAGTGTTACTAATTCATTGAAATAGCTTCTCACTTTATTTTCCACCTGCAATTGTTTCTGGCTTTGCTGCAATTGTGTTTCTGTTATTTTTAATTTTGCTTTCAGGTACTCACCTCTTCCCTCTGACAAGCGAAGCGGAATACCAAAAGATAAACCATACTGATAATTATTTTCAAACAAAGGACCGGTAGCCGTTTTCAGCATATCATACCCTTTTCCTAATTGATTGTAACGAAAGTTTATTGTTGGTAACAACTCCTGGAATTTTAGTTTCTTTTCTACCCCTAATACATTGAGTTTATAATTATAGATAACCAGTTCCGGATGATTTTTCTGGGCTGCATCAAGCAAGCTGTTTAATTCCGGAATAGAGGCAGATGCAATGTTTGATATTTGCAAATTATCAGAAGGAATAACGCTGACAGGTAAATTGTATGGTTGAACATTTGCTGTCCATAGATAAACTGATAGCTCCAACCCCTTATTCTGAAAATCCAACCAAGCCTGACTTTTCAATAATTCAAAATTCTGAAGTTGCGTCAGTGCTTCAATGGTATCAATCGCAGGTCTGTCACCAAGACGAAAAGCCATGTTAACCAATTCCACTCTTTTTTCATTCACTTTAACTGCGTCTGTCAATATTTTATATACCTGGTATTGCTGCACCCAACTCCAGTAAGTTTTCATAGCATCCAGCAGCAGGTTGTTAAGTGTATTTCTTTTTTCAATGGTTGATGCTTCCCTGAATATTTTGGCTGTTTGTAGGGCAGCCCTTCTTTTATCTATGATTAAATTCTTTGCCAATGGTACACTGATACCGAAATAGCTGGTTTCTCCTTTTGTTTCCATAGGGTCAGTACGGTTACCGGATAAATATTCAAGGCCGGCATTTACTTCTACACCGAACCAGGTGGGAAGAGAAAGTTCCGGTCGGTTATAATAATAGTAATCATTACCGTCAAAGGTTTTTTGTGCGGATTCATTTTTTATAACAGGGTCAAACAAACCTTTAGCGATGGTGATATCTGCTTTCGCTTTTTCAATATAAATATCTGCCTGCTTTGCTACCGGGTGAAACTGTTTTACAATTTCCATTACCTGTTTTGCAGATAATGTTTTTAAAGAATCCTGGCCTTTTACAGAAATCGTTAAGGATAATATTATAAACAGTATACTGTATTTTAATGGACTCATTTTTTTTCTTTTTGTTTTATTTCTTCTTTATTATAATAGTCAGGTGGAAAGCCATTGATATTCCGCCACAGCTCATACCATACGGGTACATCTTTTAATAAAGTGATTCCTTGTGCACCGACACCCATTTTTAATTCTTTGGGCCAGGGTTTTTCTGTAGCGTCTTCTTTTACCAATACCCTGAATTTTCCATTTACACTAAGATTGCTTTCTATTGCCACTATCTCACCACCAAAAGTGCCAGATGATGCTTTGGGCCAACCACTGAAAACAATCGCCGGGAAACCATCAAACAAGAAACGGACTTTTTGTTTTATGGCAAGCAATGGTAAATCCAGTGGCTGTACATACATTTCTACAGCATACTGAATTTTATCAGGAACTATCTCAGCTATCATCTCTCCTTCTTTTACAAACTCACCGATACCTGCTTTTTGTGCTTTGATAACCTGTCCGCTTTGAGATGCAAGGACATAATACATGCCGTTGCGGATACTATAACTTGCATATTGATTTTCCAGTTTAGCAATATCTGCTTGCCCACTGGCAATTTGAGTGAGTGATTGAAACTGCTCACCCTGTGCTTTGGTTACTTTTTCGATATTTTCCTGCTGTAGGGCATTCATTTCAATTCTTGTTATCGTTAAATCCTGTTTACTGTTGGCTAATTTATTTTCTGCACTTATTTTTTTAGCTTGTGCATTTTGAAATTGCTGGTTACGTATTTCTAATTGCGTTAAGGAAACAAGGCCGCTGTCAAACATCGCTTTCTGCCGGTTGAATTGTTTATTGCCAATTACCAAATCATTATTGGCCGCAGCGGCTTCTGCACTATCAGCCTCCACTTTTAATTGCAATTGATTCAGTTTATTCAGCAACTGATTTAGTTTTAACTGAAGCCCTGAGTTGATGGCACCTATCTGCTGGTCTGCCACACCCACTTTACTTTTATAATATTCTACTGATTGTTGTTTACCGGCCAGTTGCTCTTGCGTACGCTGTAACAAATTGGGGTCGAGGTAATCCACTTTTACTTCAGTTAATTGAATTAAGGTGTCTCCGGCTTTTACATAATCGCCTTCTTTAATATGCCATTTCATTACCCTACCTCCGATAATGGTATTGACCTGCTGTGGCCTTTGGTCCTGATACAAGGTGGTAACGGTACCTTTTGCCCTGATGTTTTGAGTCCACGGCAAAAACAGGAAGATGACAAACACCAGCATACAGATAAAGAACCAGAATTTTACTTTACTGTTTTTATCATGCATGTAAATGTGTGAGTATGATTTTAGATTATTATTTTTCATAATTTGTTTATACTATTTACTGTTTGTTACTGTGTTAATATTTCCTTCATCAATGCTTAGAATTTTGTCACATTGTTTTGCAAAATCGTCATCATTGCTAACTACGATCAGGGTAGTATTTTTAATTTCAGAAAGAAGTTGCATGATTTGATTTCGCTGACCGTTTTCTACATTTTGCAAGGGTTCTTCCAGCAACAATATCCGGGGCTTCCCTGCCAGTGCTCTTACCAATAGAATTTTATGAATTACATTCCGGGGGAGTCTTTTACCGGTGGGATCCAGCATGGTATCATACCCATTTTTCAGTGTAGCAATATAATCGCTAAGGCCCACTTTCACAGATAAGTTAATAATAGTTTCCACGGAAATATTTTTATTTCCTAAAGCAATATTTTCCAATACAGTACCATTAAAAATATCCTGCTCATTCATTAATACACCTATTTGCGAACGAACACTATTCAAATTATAGTTTCTGAATGGCACACCATCTAATAAAAAAGCACCTTTAAAATCAGGATAGGCACCAGCTAATACTTTCAGGAGCGTTGACTTGCCCGAACTGGCTTTTCCTTTAATACAAACCTTATCCCCGGCATTTATCTCAAGTGAAATATTTTGTAATACATTATTCTGATTATTGTAACTAAAACTCAGATTTTGCATTTCTACTTTTAAGCCATTGCCGGTATCAGCCAGTTGAACAAAACCGTTTTCTTCCGCTGGAATATCGGTTAGATTGGATAATTTTTCAACAGAAGTAAGCGTATCATACACACTGCCAAGATTCATAATCAGTTTTTCAACGGAAGTAAGCACCAGCAGAATAATAATTTCAGCAGCTATAAACTGACCGATGTTGAGTTGTTGATTTACTAAAAGGATGGTTCCCACAATCAACATAGCAGCCGTAATTACGGTTTTAAATATTACCAGAGCATGATACTGGAGCAACAGTATTTTGAAGTGCTTGTTACGGGCATCAAGATAACCGGTCACATGTAAATCTGTTTTTTGCAGATGCAGATCATTTGTTTTAGCCAGCTTGATAGATTTAATAACTCTTGCTGTTTCTTCCAACCAGCCGGCCACCTTGTATTTATATGTGCTTTCTTCTATACTTGTTTGCAGCCCATGATTTCCGGTATATCTCAAAATCATCCAGAGTAAAATGATTAGAATAACCCCAAAAAGAATAAATGCCGGATGATAAAAGGTTAATAATATCAACCCAAATAATATCTGGATACTGGCAGTTGGAATATCCAATAAAATTTTTGATATACTTTTCTGTAATACCGGAATATCAAAAAATCGGTTGACCAGTTCCGGCAAATAGGCATTATCTGTTTTTTTAAGGTCTAATTTAGGGATGTGTTGTGCAAATGCAAAAGCATACCGTAAAAATAATTTTTGT
>Ga0209798_10000657_pt1 | contig 20977 bp, 19 predicted proteins | sample DOMMetBare3Fresh_FD_187475 | JGI IMG/M metagenome (GOLD analysis project Ga0209798, IMG submission 187475) | Wetland sediment microbial communities from St. Louis River estuary, USA, under dissolved organic matter induced mercury methylation -... | ecosystem: Environmental > Aquatic >... | reverse complement strand
AACGCGGTGCCGGCCGAGTTCTCGTATGCGCGGGACGCGCATCCCACCGGGGTCGAGGCGGAGGAGGCGCTGGGGGCACTCGACGGCGGACGCGCGCTCCTGTTCCCGTCCGGCATGGGAGCGGTCACGAACGTGCTGCTGACGCTGCTGCGCCCCGGCGCCGCCGTCGCGGTGGCGGAGGGATCCTATTACGGCACGTCGCTCCTGTGCCGCCGCCTGGAGCAGTGGGGCGTGCGCCTGCTCGAGTTCGACCAGACCGGTCCGCCGCCGGCCGACGCCGACCTGATCTGGCTCGAGGCGCCGTCCAACCCCCTGCTGACGATGCCCGACTTCGAGGCGGCCGTCGCCCACCCGGCGCCGGTCGTATGCGACGCCACCGTCGCCTCGCCGGTGTTCGTGCGTCCGCTCGAGCTCGGCTGCGACGTGGCGCTGCATTCGGCCACGAAGGTGCTCTCGGGCCACGACGACACGCTGGCGGGCTCGGTCTGCGTGCGCGACGACGGGCTCTTCACACGGCTGCGCGAGATGCGCGGGCTGACGGGAATCGTCGCGTCGGCCGACACGGCGTGGCTGCTGCTGCGCGGCCTGAAGACGCTGCACGTGCGCATCGAGCGCCAGACCGGGACGGCGCGCACGCTCGCCGAGCGGCTCGGCGCCCACCCGTCCGTAGCGAAGGTGCGCTATCCCGGCTTTTCCTATCTGCTCTCGTTCGAGCTGCACGGCGAGGAGGCGGCGCTCTCGGTCGAGCGGTCGCTGCGGACGATCATGAACGCCACGAGCCTCGGCGGCACGGTCTCGAAGCTGGAGGGGCGGCACCGCCGCGAGGGCGACCGCTGCCCGCCCGGGCTGCTGCGCCTGTCGGTCGGCCTCGAGGATGTGGACGTCCTGTGGGCCGATCTCGAGCAGGCGCTCGCGCACGCCTGACCCATCTAGCCACGGCTCTTATGACCATGGATATATGACCATGATCTTGATAGGATCGTGGCATGCGCACGATCCCTGCGGGCGAGTTCAAGGCGACGTGCCTCGCGCTTCTGGACGAGGTGGCCGAGAACGGCGAGACGATCGTCGTGACGAAGCGCGGGAAACCCGTTGCCCGCGTGGTTCCACTCGAGCCGCCACGCCCGCTGAAGGGCAGCGTCTCCTTCCTCGTCAGCGACGAGGAGCTGATCGCCCCGCTCTTCGAGGGCTGGGAGCCCGAGCTGCCGTGATCGTCCTCGATACGCATGCCTGGATCTGGCATGCGGCCGCCCCACGCAAGCTCTCCACACGCGCGAGATCGGCGATCGCGCATGCCACCGAGATCGGTGTCTCGACGATGAGCTGCTGGGAGATCGCCCTGCTCGAGTCCACCGGCCGCCTCCGCCTCGACCGCTCACTGCGGTCGTGGATCGGCGCCACACTCGCAGACGATCGCTTCAGAGCGTTACCCGTCACGGTCGGCATCGCGATGAGCGCCGGGGGGCTCTCGCCCCTTCGAGACCCTGCCGACCGGATCATCTACGCGACTGCGCTGGAGCACGACGCGCTGCTCGTGTCGGGGGACGAGAGGATCGCCGCGCACGATCCGTCCCGCGTCGTGTGGTAGACGCCCCGTGCGGGCAGCCGTAACGAAACGGCGCGTCTCGATACCGTAAGGGCATGCTCTTCACACGAAAGCACACGACCATGCCCGCGCCCGAGGAGACGCTCCCCGGGCGCCCTGGCCCGATGCCCGTGACCGAGCCGCACGTCGTGCTCGGCACGCCGCTCGAGCCGCCGTTCCCGGAAGGGATCGAGACGGCCGTGTTCGGGATGGGCTGCTTCTGGGGCGCAGAGCGGCTGTTCTGGCAGCTGCCCGGCGTCTACACGACCGCCGTCGGCTACGCCGGCGGCACCACGCCCAACCCGAGCTACGAGGAGACGTGCTCCGGGATGACGGGGCACACGGAAGCGGTGCTCGTCGCCTACGACCCGGCCCGCATCTCGTACGACGATCTGCTCAGGGTCTTCTGGGAGGGCCACGATCCGACCCAGGGGATGCGGCAGGGGAACGACGTCGGCTCGCAGTACCGCTCGGCGCTGTACTGGACGACCGGCGCCCAGCAGGAGGCGGCGCTCGCGTCGAAGGCGCGCTACTCGATAGCCCTGGCGCAGGCGGGCCACGGCGCGATCACGACCGAGCTCGCCGAGGCGGGCCCGTTCTACTACGCGGAGACCTACCACCAGCAGTACCTGGCCCGGAACCCGCGCGGCTACTGCGGCATCGGCGGCACGGGCGTCGCCTGCCCGATCGGCACCGGCGTCGCCGGCTGAGCACACCGTGGAGACGGGCGGCCGGCAAGCAGCCGGTCGCCCGGTTCCTCACGCCGTCGCACACGCTCGAACAGATCACTCCCAAGGCACACCCCACGGCGGCCAGTCACCCGACGAGTCACAAGCGACAGCACGACAACCAGGCTGGCAACCAACCAGACAGACGAGCTCGCCGAGTCCCACAGTCACCTGAGCGAGATAGGGTCGATCGACATGCGGGGACGGAGTCAGCCGCCGCCAACCGAGTCTCTGCCACGCGCCGGACGGCACCACCCAGCGAGCATGACATTGAGTTCAGCAACGTCACATGAGCGACCGCGTTGGTTACTGTCCCCAAGATGTTGACGAATCGTTCCGCACCGCCCGCGACCGTGACCCCGGTACTGATCTACTCGGACGTGCGAGCGGCGGTCGCGTGGCTGGAGCGAGCGTTCGGATTCGAGGAGCGGGTACGGATCGGTGATTCGCACCGCGCCCAGTTGCGCGTCGGCGCGGACGGTGCCCTCGTAGTGGCCGATGTTCGCGGCGACCAGGTCGCACCGAGCGATGACACCGTGACCCAGCTCGTCAAGGTGCGCGTGCCTGACGTCGACGCCGCGTTCGCCCGCGCGTGCAACCACGGCGCGCGCGTCGTCGAGGGGCTGATGACCCACGAGTACGGGGAGCGCTCAGGCGTGCTCGAGGACATCGGCGGCCACCGCTGGGAACTCACCCAGACCGTGCGGGACACCGCGCCCGAGGGTTGGGGCGGCACCACGATCGCTCCCTGGTGAGCGCTCGCTTGAGCCAGCGTGCTCTCGTCAGACAAGAACCGGCGCCCGCCTCCTACCCGCCGCCGGGGCCGCGGTCGGACGTCAGGCGCTGCGCGATGTAGACCGGGATCGCAGACACGAGGATGACGGCAAGCGCGATCGCGTTCACGATCGGCAGGTTCTGGCCCTGCCGGATGAAGCCGAACAGGAGCAGCGGTAGCGTGTTCTGCGCGCCCGCGGTGAAGTAGGTGACCACGATCTCGTCCCAGGAGAGCGCGAACGCCAGCAGCCCGCCGGCCACGAGCGCCGTGCCCACGACCGGCAGCGTCACGTAGCGGAACGTCTGGAAGCCCGTGGCACCGAGGTCGGCGGAGGCCTCGAAGAACGAGCCCGACGTGCGCCGCAGCCGCGCGATCACGTTGTTGTAGACGACGACCACACAGAAGGTGGCGTGGCCGATCACGATCGTCCACAGCGAAAAGCTGACGCCCCACAAGACGAAGAACGAGTTCAGCGCGAGCCCGGTGATGATGCCGGGGAGCGCGATCGGGAGCACGAACAGGAACGAGACCGAGTCGCGGCCGAAGAACCGCGCGCGCGACAGCCCGAAGGCCGCGAGCGAGCCGAGCACGAGCGCGACAGCGGTGGCAAAGAGGCCTGCGCGCACCGACAGCCAGAGCGCGTCGCGCACCTCGCGGTCGTGCCACGCCTCCGAGAACCACTTCGTCGTGAAACCGGGGATCGGCCAGCTCTGGATGTTCGACGAGTTGAAGGCATACACCGCCATGATCGCCAGCGGAATCCAGAGGAAGAGGAAGACGAGCACCGCCCAGATCCACAGTCCGATGCGGGTGCCACGCGTCTCCACTACAGGCTCTCGAACGCGCCGAGACGCTTCATCAGCACGAGGTAGACGGCCATGATCCCGAGCGGCACCGTCGCGAAGGCAGCGGCAAACGGCGCATTGTTGGCGAGACCCAGGTTGTCGAAGACGACGGTGCCGATCAGCGACGAGCCCGGGCCGCCGACGAGCGAGGGGGCGATGTAGTCGCCGAGCGTGAGCGAGAACGTGAAGATCGATCCCGCCGCGAGCCCCGGGATCGCGAGGGGCAGGATCACGCGGCGCAGCGTCGTGAGCCCCCGGCCGCCGAGATCGGCCGACGCCTCGACGTAGGAATAGGGGATGCGCTCGAGTGCGGCGTAGACGGGCAACACCATGAACGGGAACCAGATGTAGGTGAACACGAGCCACATGGCCCAGTTCGTGTAGGCGATGTTCAGGTCGGGCAGGCCGAGGCCGTTCAGGGCCCAGTTGAGCGCACCGTCGGGGTTCAGGATCAGCCGCCACGAGTACACCCGCACGAGGTAGCTCACCCACAGCGGCAGCACCGTGGCGACGAGCAGGACGAGCCGCAGGCGCGGGCTCGCGATGCGCACGAGGAAATACGCGTACGGGAAGGCCAGCACCATGCACGTCGCCGTCACGGCCGCCGCTATCCCGAGCGTGCGGAAGACGATCGTCGGGTACGGCGCGTCCGCAATGGTGCGGAAGTTGTCGAGGTTCCAGGCGTGCACGACCTTGCCGGTGAACGAGTCGGTCGTCCAGAAGCCCTTGACGAGCAGCGCCACGAGCGCAGCCACGTAGACGAAGACGAACGCGGCCACCGGCGCCGAGATCTGCCCCAGCGTCTTCAGTCCCGGCCGGCGCCAGGAGAAGCGGGAAACGGAGCGGAGGGCTCCCCGGCGGGGGGAGCCCTCCGTCAGCAGTGCCGGGTCTACCGCCACGCGCTGCTCAGCCCTTGATCTGAGTCCAGGCTGTCGTCCAGGCCCGGAGATCCGTGCAGTCCTTCTTGCCGTTGCCGCAATCGGCGATCGGCGTCTTCCAGAACTTGATCGAGCGGTAGTAGCTCTCCGGCGCGTTCGCCGAGTACTGCGCGCACGATCCCTTCGCCAGCGTGTCCATGATCTTGCACGCCTTCTTGTTGACCGGCGTCTCGCCGAAGTAGACCGCCTGCTGCGCCTGCGGCTTCGGCTGGGTGATGTACTGCATCCACTTGTAGGCGCAGTTCGGATGCTTCGCCTTCGAGGACAGCATCCAGGTGTCGAGCCAGCCGGTCACGCCCTCCTTCGGGCTGACCGCCGCGACCGGCGCCTTCGCCGCCTTCAGCGTGTTGACCTGGTACGGCCACGACGCGCCGATCGTCGACCCGCCGTTCTTGAACAGGTCGATCTGATCCGAGGCGAGACCCCAGTACTTCTTGATCAGCGGCCGCTGCTGCTTCAGCAGCGAGACGACGGCATCGAGCTGCGCCTTCGTGAGCTCGTACGGATCCGTGATCCCGAGCGCCGGCTTCGTCTTCGACAGGTAGAGCGCGGCGTCCGCGATCTGGATCGGGTTGTCAGGGATCGTGATCTTGCCCTTGTTCTTCGGGTCGTAGATCGCGCCCCAGCTCGTCGGCTTCTGCGGGAACGACTTGGTGTTGTACATGAGGACGTTCGGGCCGAACTGGAGCGAGATGCCGTAGTGCTTCCCACCCACCGTGTTGTTCGAGGGTGACTGGAACGCCTTGTAGAAGTCCTTGTACGACGGGATCAGGTTGACGTTCACCTCGGCAACAGCACCCGCGTAGATGAGCCGCAGGCTCGCGTCGCCCGACGCCGAGACCATGTCGTACTGGCCGCCGCCACCCGACGTCATCAGGTTGAACATGTCGTTCGAGCTGCCGGCGTACTTCGCCTGCACCTTGCAGCCCGTCTGCTTCTCGAACGGGGCCACCCACTGCTTCTCGGTGTACCCCTCCCACGCGACGAGCGTCAGCTTGCCCTCGCCCTGGCCGACCGACGTGGGCACGGCGCCGCCCTTCGAGACGCCGGCCGCCGGAACGGCGAGCGCGACGACGACCGCCGCAAGCGCCACGTGCACGAAGCGAATTCGCTTCACGTTCCCTCCTCCTCGATCACGAATTCCACGTCCGGGCTCCACGACAGCCGGACGTGCCTGCCTTCCATCTCGTGGACGTCCTGTGAGGACGTCTCGAGGTTCTGCTGCACCACCGTCAGCTCGCCGCCGCCGTCGAGCGCGACCACGAACTTCGTCACGGGGCCAAGGTACACCGCTGCCCTGATCCTCCCCGGCTCGCCTTCGCCCGCAGCGCCCGCGAGCAGGCGGATCTTCTCGGGGCGAACCGTGAACGTGCGGCCGCCACGCTCGAGGATGTTCGACGTCCCGATGAAGCCCGCCACGAAGGCGGTCGCGGGATGCTCGTACATCTGCGCCGGGGTGCCGACCTGCTCGATCCGGCCCTGGTTGAAGACCGCGATGCGGTCGCTCATCGTGAGCGCCTCTTCCTGGTCGTGCGTGACGTAGATGAACGTCATGCCGAGCTCCTGCTGGATCTGCTTCAGCTCGATCTGGAGCTCCTGGCGCAGCTTCAGGTCGAGGGCGCCGAGCGGCTCGTCGAGCAGGAGCGCCTGCGGCGTGTTCACGATCGCCCGCGCCAGCGCGACACGCTGCCGCTGCCCGCCCGAGAGCTCCGCGGGCTTGCGGTCGCCGTACCCCTCGAGGCGAACCATGCGCAGCACCTCGGTCGCCTTCAGCCGCCGCTCCGCCTTCGGCACCTTCTTCACGCGCAGGCCGTACTCCACGTTCTCCTGCACGGTCATGTGCGGGAAGAGCGCGTAGTCCTGGAACACCGTGTTCACGTCGCGGTCGAACGGCGGCAGCGACGAGACGTCGCGCCCGCCGAGCTCGACGGTGCCGGCGTCGGGGCGCTCGAAGCCGGCGATCATGCGCAGCGTCGTCGTCTTGCCCGACCCGGACGGCCCGAGCATGGTGAAGAACTCGCCCCTCGCGATCTCGAGGTCGACGCCGTCGACGGCCGCTACCGGGCCGTAGTGCTTTCGCAACCCCCTGATCCGGACATCGGCCGGCGCGGCGGGCTCAGAGACCTGCGTCAAGCGACTCCTCCAGGACCGCAAGCCCGTCCTCGAGGACGTCCGGCTCGATCGTCAGCGGCGCCAACAGGCGGATCACGTTGCCGTACATGCCGCAGGCGAGTAGCAGCAGCCCGCGCTCGAACGCAGCCGCAACGACCGCGGCCGCCTTCTCCGGAGTCTGCTCGACGAGCTCGAAGGCGAGCATCGGGCCGAGGCCGCGCACCTCGCCGATTGCGCCGTACTTCGCCGCGAGCTGCTCCAGGCGAGCCCGCACAGTGTCGCCGAGCGCGTTCGCCTGCGCCAGGAACTGCGGATCGGCGACCGCGTCGAGCACCGCGACCGCAGCCGCGCACGAGAGAGGATTGCCTCCGAACGTCCCGCCGAGCCCTCCGGGAGCGACCGCATCCATCATCGAGGCGGGACCGGTGACAGCTGCGAGCGGGAGGCCGCCGCCGATCGACTTGCCCGAGACGAGCAGGTCGGGCGCGGCGTCGTCGTAATGCTCGATCGCCCACATCTTGCCCGTACGGCCGACGCCCGACTGCACCTCGTCGTCGACGTACAGGATCCCGTGCTCGCGGCACACCTCGAGCAGCCGGCGCGGAAAGTCGTCCGGCATCGGGATGAAACCGCCCTCTCCTTGCACCGGCTCGAGCACGACGCACGCCACCGTGGCCGGGTCGACCTCCGCCTTGAACAGCTTCTCGAGCCCCGCGATCGCGTCGTCGCTCGTCACGCCCCGATAGGGATACGGGACGGGAGCACGGTAGACCTCGGGGGCAAAGGGGCCGAAGCCCGCCTTGTAGGGCTTCACCTTCGCGGTCATCGTCATCGTCAACAGGGTACGGCCGTGGAATGCGTTGTCGAACACGACAACGGCCGGGCGACCAGTGGCGGCACGCGCGATCTTGACTGCGTTCTCGTTGGCCTCGGCGCCCGAGTTGACGAGGATCGACTTCTGCTGCTCCCCGGCACACGGGGACAGCTCGGCGAGCCGCCGGCAAACCTCGACGTACGGCTCGTAGACCCCCACCATGAAGCACTGGTGCAAGTATGCGTCCGCCTGTGCCTTGATCGCCTCGACCACGGGCGCGAAGCGGTGGCCGGTGTTCTGGCAGCCGATGCCGCCGGCGAAGTCGATGAAGGTGCGGCCGTCCACGTCGGTCACGCGCGCCCCGTCGGCGTGCGAGACGACCAGCCTGGGCGTGGAGACGCCGGCGCTGACGTAACGGGAGCGCTCGGCGAGGATGCGATCGTGGGCGATCTGCTCCGTCGACTGCATCGCGGGAGTATGCCTCAGCAGAGGCGGGAACTCATCACCACGCGTCTCGCAATGCGCAGTCCGCTCGGACACAACGCTGCGCATTGCGGGGAGCTCCGTCTCCGTCCCGCTCGCCTTGCGGCCCGGCGCAGTGCGGTTCGCCGTACTGCACGGCAATGCACTGTCTGCCACGATTGAGCCCGTGAGGACCACGATCCTGATCGTCGACGACCACCCGAGCTTCCGGGCCTCGGCGCGGGCGATCCTCGAGGCGGACGGCTTCACCGTCGTGGGCGAGGCCGAGAACGGCGCCGACGCGATCGACGCTGCTGCGGAGAAACGGCCCGACGTGGTGCTGCTCGACGTCCAGCTGCCGGACATGAGCGGCTTCGCGGTCTGCTCGGCGATCGCCGCCCGCCTGAACGGCTCGGCGCCGCAGATCGTGCTCGTCTCCAGCCGGGACGCGTGCGACTTCGGCCCGCTCGTCGAGGCGAGCGGCGCGCGCGGCTTCATCGCCAAGGCCGAGCTCTCCGGCGCAGAAGTCACTGCGCTTTTGCGGTGAGATCGCTCCGCTTCGCACTCGCAGGGGCGGCAGCGCTCGTGGAGGGAGTGGTCGCGCTCGCGCTGATCTTCACGAACGACCGCAACGACAATCCCTGGCTGACGGCCGCAGTCGCCGTCACCGCCGGTCTCTCGTTCGTCGCCGCGGGTCTCGTGGCGCTCTGGAGACGGCCGGAGAACACCACCGGCTTTCTGCTCAGCGCCACCGGCTACCTCTGGTTCCTGGGAGCGCTCGGGGAATCGAACAGCCCCTGGGTCTGGACCGTCGGTTTCGTAGCAGGGAACCTCGCATTCCTTGCCTTTGCCGCGTTGATCCTGGCCTACCCCGGCGGCACGCTCGGACGGCGTGACCGTTGGCTCGTCGCGGTCGCCGGCCTGGCCGCGATCGGGGCCAACACCGTCAGCGCGCTCGTCGACGACACCCCCGTGACCGGATGCCCGAGGTGCCCGCGCAGCGCCATCGCCGTCACCGATCGCCCGGGCGTCAAGGACGCCGTCGTCGTGGTTGCGACCGTCGTGATCGTGGGCGTGCTCCTGGCCGTCTTCGCGATCCTGGCCGACCGCTGGCGACGCGCCTCCGTCGCGCAGAGGCGCACGCTGAGGCCGGTGTTCATCTCCTGCGGGATCGCTCTGTCACTGCTCCTCGCCGCCGTCCTGACCGACCGCATCGACAGCCGCGCCTACTCGGCCGTCTGGGTGCTCTTCCTCCTCGCCTTCGCCGCCGTGCCGCTCACGTTCCTCGCGGGAGTGCTCCGCAGCCGCCTCGATCGTGCGGCCGCGTCACGCATGCTGCTCTCCCTGGACGCGGGCGTGCCGCTGCGCGACGCGCTCGCGCAGGCCCTCCACGATCCCTCCCTGGAGATCGTGTACCGGCTCGACAGCAGAGACCGGTGGGTGAACGCCGAAGGGCACCGGGTCGACGAGCCGGTCGCGTCGGCCCACCGCTCGACCACCACGATCGAGCGCAACGGACGGCCGATCGCCGTGCTCGTCCACGACCCCGCCCTCGACGCGGAGCCCGAGCTCGTCGAGTTCATCGCCGCCGGCGCGGGGCTGTCGCTCGAGAACGTCCGCCTGCAGGCGGATCTCCGCTCGCAGTTCCTGATGCTGGAGACGGTGGCGGACACGGCCCCCAGCCTGCTCGTCGTCGTCGACACGGACGGGCGCATCCTCAACCAGAACCGGGCGACGCTCGAAGCGAGCGGGCTCGAGCACGAGGAGCAGATCCGCGGACGCCCCTTCTGGGAGGTGTTCATCGACCCGGGCGAGCGACAGGCCATGATCAAGCAGTTCCGTGACGCCGCCCCGGATTACGCTCCGGCCCCCTACGAGAACGCCTTCACGAACGCCCGCGGCGAGCGGCTCGTGATCGAGTGGCGGAGCGCCCCCATCACAGACGCGTCCGGCCACGTCACGAGCATCGTGGCGGGCGGCATCGACATCACCGAGCGCAAGCAGCGCGAGCTGCAGCTCCAGCGCGAGCGCGACATCACCGAGACGCTGATGCAGGCGATCCCGAGCCTCGTCGTGGTCGTCGACAGCGACGGCGTCATCGTGGACAGCGGCGTCGACGACACACGTGCGGGAGTGAACAACGCCTTCCGCCAAGCGCTCGGCTGGCCGGACAGCGTCGTCGTCCGCCGGAGCGTGCTCGACTTCATCGACCCGGCCGACGGCTACCCCGCCTTGATGGCGATCGCGTCGGCCGCGAACGGGGTGCCCGCCCAGGAGCGCGAGTCCCACTGGCTCTGCGCGGACGGCAGCCGGCTGGTCGTCGCCTGGACCGCCACTCCCGTCGAGGACGTGACCGGCCGCGCCACCTCGCTCGTGCTGCTCTCGGGCGTCGACGTGACGGAGCGGAAACGGCAGGAGGAGGAGATCCGCGCGTCGCGCGCGCGCATCGTGGCGGCGGCCGACGAGGCCCGCCGCGTCCTCGAGCGAAACCTCCACGACGGCGCCCAGCAGCGGCTCGTGGCCCTTTCGGTCTCCCTGCGCCTCGCCGAGGCCAAGCTCGAAGCCGATCCCGACGAGGCGCGCAAGATCCTGTTCGCCGCACGCGAGGAGCTCGCCGCGGCGCTCGACGAGCTGCGCGAGCTCGCCCGTGGCATCCATCCCGCCGTCCTCACCGACCGTGGGCTGCAGGCAGCGGTGGAGGCGGCGGTCACGCGCTTCCCGCTCCCCGTCGAGCTCGAGCTGCCGGACGACCGCCTGCCCGCTCGCGTCGAGGCGGCCGCGTACTACGTCATCTCGGAGGCGCTCGCGAACATCGCCAAGTACGCGCAGGCGTCCGCGGTGCACGTCTCCGTCAAGGAGCACGACGACCAGGTGACGGTCTCGATCGCCGACGACGGGATCGGAGGGGCCGATCCCCAGGGGGGCACCGGTCTGAGGGGGCTGTCCGACCGTGTCGCCGCGCTCGACGGCGCGCTGCTGGTCGAGAGCCCGGAGGGCGAGGGAACGCTCGTCCTGGCCGTGCTCCCCGCCCTGCGACCGGCGGCGCCGGCAGCAACGGTCACGCCGTAGGACCGAGCCGCCGACCTGCGAGCCCTCGTACACTCGCTGCATGAGCAACCGCGCAGACGGCACCGTCAGCTTCCTGCTGTGCGACATCGAGGGGTCGACCCGTCTCGTCCACACCGCCGGCGCGGACTATGCGCAGATCCTGGCAGACGCCCGGCGGCTCCTGCGCGACGCCGTATCCGGACAGGGCGGGGACGAGATCGACGCGCACGGCGACGAGCTCTTCGCCGCCTTCGCCGAGGCGAACGCGGCTACCGCGGCGGCGGTCGCGGGCCAGCGGGCGCTGATCGAGCATGCCTGGCCCGGAGGCCACGACGTCCGCGTCCGCATGGGCATCCATACCGGCGACGCCATTCTCACCGAGGACGGGTACACCGGGATCGACGTCCACCGTGCCGCGCGCATCGGCTCGGCCGGGCACGGCGGGCAGATCCTCGTCTCCGCACCGGCGCACGCGGCGCTGGCCGACGTGACGACGCGCGACCTCGGTACCCACCGGCTCGCCGGCCTGCCGGAGCCCGAGCACATCTACCAGCTGCTCGCCGAAGGCCTCCCCCGCGACTTCCCGCCGCTTCGCAACACGATCGCGATGCTCGGGAACGCGATGCGCGTCGTCATCGCGGACGACTCCGTCCTGTTGCGCGAGGGTGTCGTGAGGCTGCTCGCGGAGTCCGGATTCGACGTCGTCGCCCAGTCGGACAACGCCGAGGACCTCCTGCGGCACGTCGCGATGCACAAGCCGGACGTGGCGATCGTGGACATCCGCATGCCTCCCACCCACACCGACGAAGGGCTCGCTGCCGCGCGGCAGATCCGGGAGCGTCACCCGACGACCGGGGTGCTCGTCCTCTCACAGTACGTCGAGGCCGGGTACGCGATCGACCTGCTCGCCGAGGGCGCGGAGGGGGTCGGCTACCTGCTCAAGGATCGCGTGTCGGACCTGGAGGAGTTCGCGGGCGCCGTGCGCAGGGTGGGCGAGGGCGGCTCAGCGCTCGACCCCGCCGTCGTCAGCCAACTCGTCGGCCGCCGCCGTGCACACGACCCGCTCGACGAGCTGACGCCGCGCGAGCGCGAGGTGCTCGAGCTGATGGCTGAGGGCCGCTCCAACCAGGCGATCGCGGAGCGCATGTTCGTGACGCTGCGCGCGGTCGAGAAGCACGTGACGAGCATCTTCACCAAGCTCGGCTTGCCCGCGAGCACGGAGGACCACCGCCGCGTGCTCGCCGTGCTCGCCTACCTGCGCGACTAGCTCTGCCGGGCCGCGCGTCGCCGCGCCGGCCGCCGTGTGCTGACCCTCGGGCCACCCTGAGGGACGACCAGGGGACGAACGGGGTGATTCCCGATGGGCGCGGGCGGCCTCGCGGTGCAGCATCGGAGCATGACCCAACCGCGCCGCACCTCACGACCGCCGGCCCCTTCAGCTCCGCAGGCGACGTCATGGCCGACCCGCGATGTGCGGCTAGCCGCACCACAGGACGCCAGAGAGCCGCACGGTGCCGCACGAGGCCCGGTGCGAGCCTGCGGGTGTCGGACGAACTCCAGGAACGAACGCGAACCCCGCTCGAAAGGATCGAAATGTCACCTCTGAAGCGCAGCACGAACATCGCGGCCCGGATGGGTCGCTGGAGCGCGCGCCACCGCAAGATCGCCATCTTCGGCTGGCTCGCGTTCGTCGTCGCCTCGTTCGCCATCGGCGGCGCGGTCGGCATGAAGACGATCGACCAGAACGACGTCAACGTCGGCGAGGCAAGAAAGGCCGACCACATCATCCGCGACGCCGGCTTCAAGCTGGACGAGCAGATGGAGTACGTGCTGGTGCAGTCGCGCACGCAAACCGCGAGCGATCCGGCGTTCCGCGCCGTCGTGAGCCAGGCGATCGCGAAGCTCGAGGGCTTCCCGCAGGTCACGAAGCTCCGCTCGCCGCTCGCCCAGGGCAACGAGGGCCAGATCTCGGAGGACGGCCACGCGGTGCTGATCCAGTTCAGCCCGAAGGGGTCGTACGACGAGGCGACCTCGTACATCGACACGATCACGAATGCCACGGCGCAGGTGCAGAAAGCCAACCCCGACTACTACATCGGTCAGGCAGGCTCGGCCTCGACGGGGAAGGCGCTCGACAAGATGTTCAACTCGCAACTCGCGCGCGCCGGGGCGATCTCGATCCCGATCACGCTCGTGATCCTGCTGCTCGTCTTCGGCTCGCTCGTCGGGGCCGCGATCCCGCTCGGGCTCGCGCTCACCGCCGTGTTCGCGACCATGGGGCTCGTCGCACTGCCGAGCCAGATCGTCCCGATGGACGAGGCGATCTCCGAGGTGATCCTCCTGATCGGCCTCGCGGTGGGCGTCGACTACTCGCTCTTCTACATCCGCCGCGAGCGGGACGAGCGGCGGGCCGGTCGCAGCGAGTCGGCCGCGCTCGAAGCTGCCGCAGCGACGTCCGGTCGTGCAGTGCTCATCTCGGGCTTCACGGTGATGATCGCGATGGCCGGCATGTTCTTCTCCGGCGACAAGACGTTCATGTCCTTCGCGATCGGCACGATGATGGTCGTTGCCGTCGCGATGATCGGCTCCCTCACCGTCCTGCCCGCCATGCTCTCGTGGCTCGGCGACCGGGTCGACAAGGTGCGGGTGCCGCTGATCTGGCGGCTGAAGCGTGACGACGGCGAGAGCCGCCTCTGGACCGCCGTGCTCGACCGCGTGCTGCGACGCCCGCTCGTCTCGGCGCTCGCGGCCACGGCGGTCCTGGTCGCCCTCGCGATCCCGGCGCTGAGCCTCCACACCTCGCAGTCCGGCTTCGACGCGCTGCCGAAGTCGATGAAGGAGGTGCAGTCGTTCAACAGGGTGCGGGAGGCGTTCCCCGGCGGAGCCGATCCGGCGGTCGTCGCCATCAAGGCCGACGCTTCCGACCCGCGTGTCCAGTCAGCCGTCGCCCAGCTCGAGCAGCAGGCGCTCGCGTCCGGCAAGGCTCTCGAGCCGATCCACGTCGAGAGCTCGCCGGACGGCACAGTCACCCGCGTCGACATCCCGCTGATCGGCGGTGGCACCGACGCAACCTCGAACGACGCGCTCGACACGCTCCGCGACCAGATCATCCCGGCGACGGTGGGCAAGGTCCCCGGTGCCGAGGTGGCCGTGACGGGTGCGACCGCCGGCTCGAAGGACTGGAACGAGAAGATGAAGTCGTCGGCGCCGCTCGTGTTCGCCTTCGTGCTCAGCTTCGCATTCCTGCTCCTGCTCGTCTCGTTCCGCTCGCTCGTGATCCCACTCAAGGCGATCCTGATGAACCTGCTCTCCGTGGGTGCGGCCTACGGCGTGCTGGTCGCGGTCTTCCAGTGGGGTTGGGGCGCGAACCTGCTCGACTTCCAGAAGAACGGCGGCATCGCCTCCTGGCTGCCGATGTTCCTGTTCGTGATCCTGTTCGGCCTCTCGATGGACTACCACGTGTTCATCCTCAGCCGGGTCAAGGAGTACTTCGACCGCGGCATGAGCACGGAGAAGGCCGTGGCGGCCGGGATCAGGTCGACCGCCGGCGTCGTCACGAGCGCCGCGGTCGTGATGGTGTTCGTCTTCGGCGTGTTCGCGCTGATGCCGATCATCGACATGAAGGAGATGGGCATCGGCCTCGCGGCCGCCGTGCTGATCGACGCCACGATCGTGCGCGCGGTGCTGCTGCCGGCCACGATGAAGCTGCTCGGGACGTGGAACTGGTACCTGCCGACGTGGCTCGAGTGGCTGCCGCGGCTCGAGCACGAGCGCTCACCGGACGCCGGCGTCCCGGTGGAGGCTCTGCCGGAGCAGGCAGCCGCCTGAGCCTCCCTCGTGCGCACGAAGGGCCCCGGCGTGCCGGGGCCCTTCGTCGTTCTCTCCCTGCGCTCAAGCAGCGACGGGTGCCTTGACGGGGAGCGAAACGGCAAAGCGCCGGATCTCCTCCCAGTCGCGGTGGTCGCCAGCAGGCATGCGGTTGTACGGGAAGGGCATCCGCTCCGGCACGACGACGCCGCCGAAGATCTCGGCCGCGACCGGCGCGAGCTCCGGATAGCGCTCGAGCGCATGCTCGAGCTGGGGCCGCACCTTGTCCTTCTCCGCGGAGTCCGAGCTCAACGGCCCCATCGCGAAGACCGCGAAGGGCACGTGGGCGAGCTCGTCCCGATGGCGGCGCAGGAACCGGCGCGCGTCCCGGTGCAGCCGTGTCATGTAGAGCCCGCTCCCGAGCACGACGAGGTCGTAGCCGGTCGCGTGCCGCACGTCGTGGGCGGCGAGCACGTCGCACTCGACGCCGTCGTCCCGGAGGACGTCGGCGACGAACCGTGCAACCTCCTCGACGGAGCCGTACTTGCTCGCATAGGCGACGAGCACTCGAGCCATGGTGGCCTCCTTCGGTCGCTCTCCCCTCGAGCCTCGCACGGCGCGCGGGCGACGGCATCAGGCCGTGCACGGATCAGGGGTGGCGGAAAGCCGCAGGCCAGAGCCGGTGTCTACGATGTGCTCGCGCCGGAGTAGCTCAGCTGGTCAGAGCACCGCTCTTGTAAAGCGGGGGCCAAGGGTTCGAATCCCTTCTCCGGCTCCACCTTTCCCCGCCGCCTGCTTCGGCTCGGCCGGCCCTCGCGTGCCGCTGAGCACTGCGATCGCGACTCGGTATATAGTGCTGATCGCCACGAAAAGGAGGGCAGACAATGGCGTTCGAGGAGCTGAAGCAGCGCCACGCGGCCATGTGGGGCGCGGGGCCGTTCGAGCGGATCGCGCACACGCTCGGAGAGATGCACGACCTGATGATCGACTCCGTCGAAGCACGGCCCGACGACCTGTGGCTCGACATCGGCTGCGGAACCGGCGAGCTCGCCTTCCTCGCCACCCGCACCGGAGCCACGATCCACGGGGCTGATCTCTCTCCCGTGCTCGTCGAGACGGCCCGGCGGCAGGCCGCGGAGCGAGGCCACGACCCCGTGTTCGAGGTGGCCGACTGCGAGGCGCTCCCCTACGACGACGCGACGTACGACGTCGTCACCTCGTCCGTGGGCGTGATCTTCGCGCCGGATCATCATCGCGTCGCGGCGGAGCTGGCGCGAGTGCTCCGTCCGGGGGGCAGGCTGGCACTGACGGCGTGGACGACCGACGGGACGATCGGCGAGTTCTTCAAGGTGATCGGGAGATTCGCACCACCACCGGCCGAAGGGGCCGGGAACTCGCTCTCGTGGGGTGATGTCGCCTACTGCGAGCACCTGCTCGGCACCGCATTCGACCTCGAGTTCTCGCACCACGACGTCCCCTGGGTGGGCGAGTCGGCGGAAGACCTCTGGAACGAGATGGCGGAGGCGTTCGGCCCGATCGTCGTGCTGCTCCGCACCCTCGACGGCGACGCGGCCGCGGCGTTCCGCGCAGAGGTGATCGACCTCTTCGGTCGGCTCGAGACCGACGCAGGGGTCGTGCTCCCACGGCCCTTCCTGCTCGTGCTCGGGACGAAGCGCTAGAGAGGCTCGAGCCGAAGGGCCCCGGCCGGGGCCCTTCGGCATTCAGGTGGAGACCGCTCAGGCGGGAACGGCGCGCGCGGCTTGGTGCGCGAGGATCTTGCGTTTCACGCGTTGCAGCGCGTTGTCGATCGTCTTCGTGTCGCAGCCGAGCACCTCGGCCATCTGCTCGTACGAGCTGCCGTCGAGGTAGCGGCGCAGGGCCTCGGCTTCCAGCGAGGAGAGCGCGCTGCCGAGGCAGCCGACGAGGCTCTGCAGCTCCTCGGTCGAGATCACGCAGACCGAAGGATCGTTCGTGTTCGGGCCGGGCAGTGCGTCGCCGAGCGTGCACTCGCCCTCGTTGTCCTGGCCGGCAGGTGTGTGGCTGAACGAGACGTAGGTGTTCAGCGGGGAGTGCTTGAAACGCGTGGCGGTCTTGATCGCCGTGATGATCTGGCGCGTCACACACAGCTCGGCAAAGGAGCGGAACGACGTCTCCTTGTCGTGGCGGAAGTCGCGCACGGCCTTGTAGAGGCCGATCATGCCCTCCTGGATCAGGTCGTCGGCGTCGCCGCCCGCGAGGAAGTACGAGCTCGCCTTGAGCCGCACGAAGCCGTGGTAGCGCCGCATCAGCTGGTCGAGCGCGACCTGGCTGCCGTTCCGCGCCTTGATCACGAGCTGCAGATCCTCAAGCTCACGTTGAAGCTTCTGCGGCGTCTTCGGTGCAACGGCTGTGCGGACTGACATCGCTTCTCCCCTGGATATCTGGTGGTTTTCCTGCCGGGCACAACAGGGCCGCAACTGAAGTCTCACCCTGAAGTTGAGGGAGAACGTAGCACCTTCTTGCAAGCGTTACAACCCCATTGCAAGTTTTGCTCGTTGATTAGAACAGGTGTTCGCCCGAGCGCGTGCACGCTCCTCCCGAGGGGCGGAGAGTTGTTAGTCCTGCCCGCGGCGGAGACGTTCGAGGCGGGCTCGCGTCTCCTCGTCCACCCGGTCGCGTACCCGGGAGGCGTCGTGCTCCGCGTGACGCGCAGGCTCGAGGTCGCCGAGGAACGTGCCAGACGACAGCTTCCGCACCTCCTGCCCCGAGGTGCCGCGGACGGCAGCATCGGATGAGACGAGGCACACCGTCTCGCTGCCTCGGTGCTCGGCCGCGAGCCGCTCGAGCAGCGTGTCGGCGTGGGGCGCGTAGCGCACCGCGAGCGGCCCGAGCTCGAGCTCCTCCCCGACGCCGTCGAACACGACGACGCCGCGTGCGCCCTGAAGGGCGACGAAGCTCGCGAGCGCGTCGGTCAGCTCACGAACGTCCGCGAACGAGCCGGCGTGCAGCAGGTTGTAACCGTCGAACAGGTACAGCGTCGGGTCGGCCACATCAGCATGCTACGGCCGGACGGGCGGCGAGTCGCGCGTGGCGCCAGGGTGTCTCCCCCAGGGTGTCTCCCCCAGGGTGTCTCCCCCAGGGAGACACCCATCGTGTCGAGACTGCAACTTCTCGTCCACAGGGCCGCCCGGCGAGGAGCCTTGGGGTGCTAGCCGCGCTGCCGGCGGGCCTCGTACAGCAACAGGGCCGCGGCGACGCTGACGTTGAGCGACTCCACACCGGGCTCGAGCGGAATCGACACGGCGCCGTCGCACGTCTTGCGCACAAGCGGGCGCACACCCCTCCCCTCCGCCCCGAGCACGAGCGCCACACCGCCGGTGAGGTCGGCATCCCACATCGACTGTGGCGCGTCGGCAACGGCGGCATACGACCACAGCCGGGCACTCTTGATCTCGGCGAGATAGCGCGCGAGGTTCGGTACGACCGCGACTGGCAGGTGCTCCACGGCGCCTGCCGACGTGCGACAGACGGCAGCGGTGACCCGCGCCGACCCGTGGGCGGGCACGACGACGCCGGTCGCACCGGCCCCGGCCGCGCTCCGGATCACGGCGCCGAGGTTGTGCGGGTCCGTCACTTGATCGAGGCACGCGAGCAGCGGCAGCTCCGCCGTCGCGAGCTCCCAGGCGTCGGCATACGGGTAGGGCGCGGCCCAGGCGACGACACCCTGGTGATCCGGGCTGCCAGCCGCCTCCGTCAGCTCACGCTCCTTGCGCACGTGCGCGCGAGGCCCCTCGCCGAGCCACTCGAGCTGAGCCGCAGCACGCTCCGAAACCCAGAGCTCGAGCACGTCCCGCCGCCCGCGCAGGGCCTCGCGCACCGCGTTGCGGCCGTAGACGAGCTCGCGCGTCACCGTGACGGCACGAGCTCGAAGCCCGCCGGCACGTCGCGGACCTCCCAGCCCGCCTCGGCGATCGCGTCGCGGAGCCGGTCGGCCTCGGCGAAGTCCTTGCCGGCGCGCGCGTGCTGCCGCTCCACGGCGAGCGCCACGATCTCAGCGGGCGCATCCTCCCGGTCGGCCAGCGCGCCGAGACCGAACAGGGCAAGGCCGCGCCTGAGCTCGACGAGGGCCCCGTCGCGCGCCCACTCGTGCAGGATCGCGAGCGCCGCCGGCGTGTTGAAGTCGTCATCGAGCACGGCTGCGAACGCGTCCCAGTCGCCCGCGGCGCGCGTCTCCCCGCGTAACGCGTTGCGCAAGCCCTCCACCTGCGCCCGCGCCTGGCTCATCGTCTCCGGCGAGAAGTCGATCGGCTTGCGCCAGTGCCCTGTGAGCAGGAACAGGAGAGCGGCCTCGCGCCCCCACTCCGCGATCACCTCCTGGATCGTGGCGACGTTCCCTACCGACTTCGACATCTTCTCGCCCGTGAAGCGCAACATCCCGTTGTGCATCCAGATGCGTGCGAACGGACGCCCGACTGCCTGCGACTGGGCCCGCTCGTTCTCGTGATGCGGGAACACGAGGTCGAGCCCACCCCCGTGGATCAGGAACTCCGCGCCCAGTGTCTTCTCCGCCATAGCCGAGCACTCGATGTGCCAGCCCGGACGGCCCTGACCCCAGGGTGAGTCCCACCAGGTGTCCTCGCCCTCCTTGGTCGCCTTCCAGAGCGCGAAGTCACGTGGATCCTCCTTGAGCGGGCTCGGCTCCTGCTCCTCGACCTGGTCCAGCCGGTGGCCGGACAGGGCGCCGTACGACGGGAAGCTGGCGACGCGAAAGTACACGTCCCCGCCCGCCCGGTAGGCGTGGCCGGAGGCCACGAGCTCCTCGACGAGCGCGACGATCTCGGGGATCGTCTCGGTGGCGAGCGGCTGCTCGTCGGGCATCTCGAGCCCGAAGGACGCGGTGTCCTCGAGGTACCACCGCGTCGCCTCGCGGGCGCGCTCGGCGCTGCGGCCGGGGGCGGCCTCGTAGATCTTGTCGTTCACGTCGGTGATGTTGTGGACGTAGGTGACGTCGTAGCCGCGCTCGCGCAACCAGTTGCGGAGCCAGGCGAAGACGACGAACGGGCGCGCGTTCCCGATGTGGGCGCGCTGGTACACCGTCGGCCCGCAGACGTACATCCCGACCGGAGCGGGCGCCGGTGGCAGCTCGGCGAGGGAGCGGCTGGACGTGTCGTATAGGCGAACGGGCATCGTGCTGTTATAGCGGCGCCGCGCGCGCCGCACGGCCCAGTGCCTCGTCACGTTCGAGCGCAGCCACCACCGTCCACAACTCGGGCCCGCGAGGAGCACCGGTGAGCGCCAGCCGTAGCAGCTTGAGGCTCGCCCCCACCGCCTGCAGCTCCCGCACGATCTCGCGTGCGCCCGCCTCGTCGAGCTCGTCCGGGGCAGGTCCCCGCAGCTCCACGAATCGCTTGAGCGTCGGGCGCGCATCGTCGCCGAGCGCGACCGGATCCGGCTCGAGCAGCTGGCGGGCCATCGCCTTCGCCTCCACGAGCGTGCGTGCGCCACGGAGGGGTCGGGCGAGCCGCACCGGCGCGCCGGCAGAAGCAGCCAGCTCTGCGTCCGACATCTCGGCGATCGCGTCGATCGCGAGGCGGTGCAGGCGTGACAGGTCGAGCCGGACGTCGTGCGCGGGCAGCCCGAGCTCCTGCAGGTAGGCGCGCACCGCTGCGGCCGGGATCCCTTCCTCGCGCAGATCGGCGACCGATGCATGCCCGTGCCGCTTGGAGAGCTTCTTGCCGTCCTCCCCGAGCAGAAGCCCGTGGTGGATCACCTCGGGCAGGACGCCGCCGAGCGCGGCGGCGATGCCTCGCTGCACTTCCTCGTTCGCGCGGTGGTCGGCCCCGCGGATCACGTGCGTGATCCCGAGCTCGAGGTCGTCGGTCAC
>Ga0209798_10000655_pt1 | contig 21044 bp, 22 predicted proteins | sample DOMMetBare3Fresh_FD_187475 | JGI IMG/M metagenome (GOLD analysis project Ga0209798, IMG submission 187475) | Wetland sediment microbial communities from St. Louis River estuary, USA, under dissolved organic matter induced mercury methylation -... | ecosystem: Environmental > Aquatic >... | reverse complement strand
TGCCATCGACCAGGATCTTGCGTCTCTTCAGCTCTGCCACGTTCTCGCCATGGCCCGGGATGCGCTGGTCGACGAGCTCGTAGTAGGTGTCGATCGTGTCGAGCAGCTTGACGCCCTGTGCACGTAGCGCGTCGACTGTCTTGAACAGATCGGTCGAGCCCAGCGCGATGTGCTGGATGCCTTCGCCGTGATACTTGTCCAGGTACTCCTGGATCTGGCCGGCCTTCTCGTTGCCCTCTTCGTTGATCGGGATGCGGATCTTGCCGCACGGGCTGGTCATGGCCTTGCTCTTGACGCCGGTTACTTGCCCCTCGATGTCGAAATAGCGGATCTCACGGAAGTTGAACAGTCGTTCATAGAAGCCCGACCACTCATCCATGCGGCCACGATGCACGTTGTGCGTCAGGTGGTCGATGTACGTCAGGCCATGCCCAGGGGTGTCCAGTGCATCGACACCCACGTCCGGCAGCGGCTCGAAGTCCACATCGAAGAAGCCGATGTTGCCGATGTCGCCTGGCTTGGCGCCATTCTTCCCACGCCACCTGTCGACAAAGTAGATCAGCGAGTCGCCGATGCCCTTGATGGCCGGGATGTTCAGTTCGCCGGGGCCCGCAACGCCGGCGTAACCCCACGCGCCGAATGACAGCGCTCGTTCATACGCAGCCTTCGCGTCCTGCACCCGGAACGCGATCGCACAGATCGACGGGCCGTGAAGGCGCGCAAAGCGCTGCGCGAATGAATCGGGCTCGGCGTTGACGATGAAGTTGATTTCGCCCTGGCGGTACAGCACCACATTCTTGTGGCGGTGGCGCGCGATCGGCGTGAACCCCATGCGCGCGAACAGGGCGCCCATCGCGGCGGGGTCCGGCGCCGCGTACTCGATGAACTCGAAACCGTCGGTGCCCATCGGGTTGTCCCAGGGGGTGAATTGCATGGTGGCGTCCTCGTCGCGATGGGGGATGCAGGACTGTAGGGTCGTCGCCGCGCAGCATTAATGCAAGTTACAGCCTCAGCCGCGGCCTTGGCGCAGGAAATCTGCACAATGAGGCCGATACGATACCTATTCCGCTCGATGCCGTTGATCGGCGCATTCTTCGCGCGCTGCAGCGCGACGGTCGAATGACCTACGACGTGCTGGCCCAGGAGGTGGGCCTGTCGCCGTCGGCGGCGCTGCGGCGCGTGAAACGCCTCGAGGAGTCGGGGGTGGTGACCGGCTACGTGGCGCTGCTCTCGACTGATCGCGCCGGCCTGCCGCTGACGGCCTGCCGCTGACGGCCTACCTCAACGTTCGTCTCGAGAAGCACACCGAGCGCCACAAGCGCAACCCGATGGACCTGTTCCGTGCCGCGGTGCAGACCTGGCCCGAGGTCGTGGAGTGCGCATCTCTCACTGGCGATATGGACTACCTGCTGCGCGTGGTCGTCGCGGACATGGCGCACTACTCGCGTTTCGTGATGGACACGCTGCTCAAACACCCCAGCGTGCAGGATTGCAAGACGAGCTTCGTTCTCGATCGCGTCAAGAACACCACCGCTTTGCCGGTCTAGCTAGGCCCGCAGGCGCAAGCGCACAGCCTGCGCAGCGGCGGCGCCGATGGCCGATGCCATCCGGCCGAGCCGCCGACCACCTGGATCACGCAGCTGCCGTCAGGGCGGGTCGGTGTCGAGGTGGTGCAGCAGGTTCAACGTCGGGGTGGGACCCAACTGCAGGAGCGCGCCGATGTCGGCCACGTCGTCGGGCAGGGCGGCGTTGTCCCAACCCTGCGCCGTGTGGCGTGCGACACGCACTCCCAGCAGCACGTAGCGGACCTGGGTGTGTTCGGCGTGGCGCGGGTCGCCCAGGTGGATCAGCAGTTCAGGCAGCCGCCAGGCCTTCATCAGCGCGCGCTGCAACTCGGCCAGTTCGATGCCCAGTACCGAGCGTTGCACCGCGGCCGAGCGCAGCGTGACGTCGGCGGCCTGGCGGCGGGCGATCTCCAAGGCCGGACCCGGTGCATGGCACCACAGCAGGAGTTCGGCGAAGTCGTGGAGCAACGCCGCCTCGTGTATGACCGCGGCATCGGGGTCCAGGCGGTGCGCTGCAAAGCCGAGCGCGAACCGAGCAGCTCGATGGGCACGCTTCAACACCGCATGCGCGCCTTCGAGGGCCTCGGGCATGTCAGCCAGCACGTTCTCCAACGGGGTCACGTCGCCGAACTTGCGGAAGAACGGACGGATCCCCATCAGCACCAGCGCTCCGACGACTGTCTCCACGTCGGTCTCGCGTCGGCTCGTGCTCCCGACATGCGACAGCAGCCTGAGCGTCATCAGCGGGTCTTGACCGATCGTGTCGGCCAGCAAATGCGCGTCGACGGCATCCTCGTTGGCCGCCAGCTCGCGGATCACCTCGGCCGTACTGGCCAGCACTGGGATCGGCGCCGAGCGGAAGCGCGCCAGCCATGCGGCCAGGTTCGGCAGCGGGCCGTGAAGGCGCGGCGGCGTGGCAGCGAGGTCGGTGCTCATGGCGGGGTCTCGTCACACGGTATCGGCCGCCTGCACAGCGAGCTTGAGCGCCGAATCAGAAGCTGAGCATCAGGCCACGGCCCGGATCGCCCCGGCCTTCAAAGGATCTCGAGGCAAGCAGCACGCATCGCCCCGGGAAAGGCCCTTGCAGCGAGGCAGCTCGCTGCAAGGGCTGGCTGCGCGATCACAGCCGGTTCACGCCGGGCAGCATCGCGATCAATACGCCATCGGCATACAACGCGCCCTCGGGGGCGCCGGCCTCGGCATGGAACTCCAGTTGCGGCGCTGGCAGGGCAGGACGCTGTTCATCGGCCTGCAACGCAACGCGCTGTGCCGCGCGCGCCAAGGCATGGCTAGCGCCTTGCAGCAGTGACGCTGCCAATTGGCGCACGGCGGCAGCCGCCATAGACACGGCTGGAACGAGGGCTGGAACAAGGACTTGGGGCGACATGGTGTTTCTCCATCGCACCACCGCGCGGGTGGCGCTTTACTGATCAGTTCATCGGTGGGGCGGCCGTTCCTTGACGGCCAAGCGCTCGATTTCGCGGCGCAATTCGCGCGCGCCCTTCTGGCGTTGTGCGCCGCCGGACGGACCATGGGGGCCGGCCTGACGCAGGCGAGACGGGCGCACCAGCGGGTTGCGCGGTGCGATGCGGGGCAGGGTGATCTTCATGGGGCAACTCCTTGGCTGGATACGGACGGGGACGACAGGAATGCAAAAGGCCCGGGGCATTGCTGCACCCGGGCCTGAGGCCGAAACGCTGTCGTCGCTATAGGGTGACGATGGCGTCGGCCGGCGCCCGGGGCCGGGCGGCGAGCAGATTGCGAGCAACGAGGGAGTACAGAACCCCATCGCAGCGGGCGCGCGCGAACTGGGTGATGTGGGTCATGCGGCTCCTTCGAGCGGTGGGTGGAGGGATGGCGTCACCAGCGGTAGCGACTGCGGAGTGCAGCGGCGTTCCAGTGGCTTGCGCGAATGATAAACATTTGTTGATCTTGCGCAAGCCCTCTTTCTCCCAAGAACAAGGGAGAGGGTCTCTACCGGGGTTTCTTGTGTTTCAGCGGCGCCACACCGGTCTGGGTCTTGAGCCACAACGCGCGTGATTCGTCGTCGCGAGCGGGACGGGGTGCTGCGGCCTGGGCAGGCGCGGCGGATGGCATCAGCACCTCGCCCAGCAGGTCGAGCAGGCGGGTGCGCGCACGCTGGGGATGGCGTCGGTAGTAGGTCAGCACCAGGCCGACGATGAAGCGCTCGTCATCGTCCTGCGGCAGCGGGCTGTCGACGGACGCCTGGACTGCGGCAGGTGCTTCCCGCGACGGCGTGGCAACGGGCGGCGCATCGTGGTCCTGATCCATCCAGCCAGGAGGCTTGTGCGTGAGCTGCTCGAACTGGCGTGCCAATCGTTCACCGATCTGGCGCGAGCGGCTCTTGATCTGGCTCCAGTAGCTGGGCTGGATCTGAAGCCGCTCGGCAAAGCGGCGCTCGAGCCCGCGCAGCGTGGCGGCATCGGGGTCCTTGACGGTGGCACGAACGAACTCGTCGAACAGCCGCAGCGTATTGTCCAAGCGCAGCTGCGCGACATCGCGCACGGGTGAAGCCATGCCCCGATGATAAAGGCCGCTTGCTCGTTAGCATGCGGGCATGCAAACAACCGGCAACTGGCCTGCGCTCGGTCTGGGCACCTGGCGCATGGGCGAGCGCGCGCGCGAGCGCCGCGCCGAAGTGTCCGCGGTGCGCCTGGCGCTGGAGATGGGCTACCGACTGATCGACACGGCCGAGATGTATGGCGACGGCGGCGCCGAAGCCGTGGTCGGGGAGGCGCTGGCCGACGCCATGCGCAGCGGCGTGTGTCGGCGCGAAGATGTCGTGATCGTCAGCAAGGTCATGCCCCAGAACGCGAGCCGCCAGGGCGTGTCCAAAGCGTGCGACGCCAGCCGAGCGCGATTGCGAGTTGATTCGATCGACCTGTACTTGCTGCATTGGCCAGGCCCACACCCGTTGCGCGACACCATCGCTGCTTTCGAACAACTGCGTGTGCGCGGTGCGATCGTCCACTGGGGCGTCAGCAACTTCGACCTGCCGGCGATGAAGAAGCTGGTGGCGCTGCCCGGTGGCGAACGCTGCGCTGCCAACCAGGTCTACTACTCGCTTGGCGAGCGCGGCATCGACTTCGATCTGAAGCCCTGGCAACTCGAGCGTTCACTGCCGCTGATGGCCTACTGCCCGATCGACCAGGGTGCGATGGCGCGTGATCTGCGCGTGGCTGCGCTGGCGGCGCCGCTGGGCCTCACGGCTGCGCAACTGGCGCTGGCCTGGACGCTTCGAGACGGCGGCGTGATTGCCATTCCCAAGGCCGTGCGCGAGGCGCATCTGCGTGAGAACCTGGCCGCTGCCTCGGCAAGGCTCGAGGCCGACACGCGCGTGGCACTTGATGCATTGTTCCCGCCACCTCGTCGCGCCCATCCGCTGGCGATCAGTTGAACGAGAGCATTGACAAAGCGTAGCCTTGTGGCTACCGTAACCCCATGGTTACTTATCAAGTGCTGTCTTGAAAGCGGCTGCCGCCCAGATCGCCGCTGCGCTGGCCGATCCAACCCGCAGCTCGATCGTGCGCCTCCTCGTCGAGGGCGAGCGCTCGGTGGGCGAGATCGCTGATCGCCTGCCCGTCAGCCGGCCGGCGGTATCCAAGCACCTGCGCGTGCTCGAGAGCGCCGGCCTGGCGGTCGTGCGTGCTGAAGGCACGCGCCGCTTCTACAGCGTGGATCCGTCCGCGCTCGCTGCCTTGCGCGACGAACTGGACCGCATGTGGCAGCGAGCGCTCGCGCGCTATGCGCTGGTGGCCAACAACGTGACACCTGCGAGGAGAAAACGATCGTGAAGATGCCGAGCTTGCCGGCGGTGGAACATCGCGTGCGTGTTTCGCTTGCGCCGTCCGACGCCTTCGATCTGTTCACGAGCCAGATCGCCCGGTGGTGGCCGTTTCGCGGCCACTCTGCGTTCGATGGCGAAGCGATCGATCTTCAGATCGAGGGGCGCGTCGGCGGCGCCGTAACCGAGGTGGCGCGCGATGGCAGCACGTGTTCCTGGGGGACCATCACCGCCTGGTCGCCGCCGAACGGGTTTGCAATGCAGTGGCGGCCCGGGCTGCCCGAGTCCGAGGCGACGCTTCTGCGCGTGCGCTTCGCCGCGCTCGACGGCGGCGGGACCGAGGTGTCGGTGCATCACAGCGGCTGGGAGGCGCGCGGCGCAGACGCCGGCATGAAGCGCGATCAGTACGATGGCGGCTGGCCGCGCACGCTGGCAGCATTCGCTGCGTTTGCTGCGCATGGATGAGCCCACGAAGCCTATCCGATGCGTGTGTACCGTCTTGTTGCTGGCCTGCGCATGCGCCCAGGCAGCCGAGCGTGCAATCGAGAAGAGCATTGAAGTCGCTGCCACGCTCGAGCAGGTCTGGGGTGCCTGGACCACGCGTGAGGGCATCACCAGCTTCTTCGCGCCGGAAGCGAATGTCGAGCCGCGCGTGGGTGGGGCATTCCAGATCTATTTCGATCCCGGTGCGGCGCCCGGCAGCAAGGGTGCCGACGACATGCGCTTCCTTGCGCTGCAGCCGCGGAGAATGCTCAGCTTCGACTGGAACGCCCCGCCGCACTTGCCCGAAGCGCGCGCGCAACGCACCTTCGTGATCGTGCGGCTCGAGCAGCTGGGCGACCGGGTCACGCGTGTCACGCTGCACCACACCGGTTGGGGTGATGGTGGTGATTGGGACAAAGCCTATGCGTACTTCGACCGGGCCTGGGGATCCGTGCTCGGCAACCTGAAGAAGCGATTCGAACAAGGGCCCCAGGATTGGGCACCCTGGCTGGAACAATTGCGCAACTCGCGCGGGCCGGCTGTAACGACCCGCTAGGCAGATGCGTGACGAATGCCCGTGCTCGCTCGGGCCTCACGCCACCACTCGAGTGGGCGAGCACTATGCTTGCCGCGATGGGATTCCTCGACGAGCTCAAGCAACAGGCGCGCACGCTGCAAGGCGGCACTGACGACGCAGTTGATCCCGCCACGTTGGCGCGCAACCGGCGGCTGGCCAATGGTGCCTGCCAGCTCGCGCACGACTACTGGAAGGACCTGTGCGAGCAGCTCAACGTGATCCGGTCGCCAAGCAAAGCGCGTTATGTGATCGGCGGGCGCGTCGCGCTGGAAGGTTTGATTTGCAGCAACTTCCGCGTGGCACCACAGTTGCAGATGTTGCACGGCGGGGCGGCGCGCTATGAGTCGGTGGTCCTGGCCTGGCTGGCGACGAGCGGGCGCATCGAGCGAATCGAGAAGGAGTTGCCGAACGACATCGAGCGCGTGCGCGGCGCCTTGATTCAGGCCGGCATCCAGGCGCATGAGGCACCGGTGCGGCACCCAACCACAGGGCGCGTATTGGCGACGTCTTTCGAGTTCCCGGCCGCCGTCTCGGCAAGCGTGCGAGTCACGCCTTTACCTGACGCCGGCAAGGTGCGCCTGACGTTCACCAACGTCGATCAACTCGAGCGCGTCGAAGCCGAATACCCTGCGGCCGGTCTGCGCCAGCGCCTTCTCGACGACATCGGCCGCTGGATCATCGGACAACCCCAGCGCGTCCTCGAGTACGCTGGCGGCGTCAAGCGTTACCAGCACTGACGCGAGACGGCGCGATGCGCGGATGGCGCATCGGTCTTACTCCTCCTCCTTGACCTTGTATTGCGAGGTAAGCTGTGCTTGCACGGCAGGCGGCACCGGGTCGTAGTGACTGAGCGCCAGCGAATAGCGACCCTGGCCGGCGGTCATCGCGTTCAGCCGCGATTGGTAGCCCGCGAGCTCGGCCAGTGGCACTTGGCCCCGGATGATCACTGTGCCGCTGGCGCTGTTGACCGTGCCGTTGACCTGGCCGCGGCGCGACGACAGGTCGCCGGCAATGTCGCCCATCGATGCGTCGGGCGCCGTGATCTCCACGTTGGCCACCGGCTCCAGCACGATCGGCCGCGCGGCCTTCACGGCCTCCATGAAGGCCTTGCGGCCCGCGGTGGCGAACGCGATGTCCTTGCTGTCGACGCTGTGGTGCTTGCCGTCGTAGACGATCACGCGCACGTCCATCAATGAATAGCCTGCGATCACGCCCGACACCATGGCTTCGCGCACCCCCTTTTCGACGGCGGGGATGTACTGCGTCGGGATCGTGCCGCCCTTGACCTGGTCGACGAACTCGAAGCCACCGCCGCGCGGCAGTGGTTCGATGCGCAGGAACACCTCGCCGAACTGGCCGGCGCCGCCGGACTGCTTCTTGTGGCGGTGGTGCCCCTCTGCATTAGCGGTGATCGTCTCGTGGTAGGCGATACGCGGTGGACGCGTGCTGACCTCGAACTTGTAGACGTCGCGCAGGCGCTCGAGCAGCACGCGCAGGTGCAGATCGCCCAGGCCGTAGACGATGGTCTCGTTGGTGGCGGCCACATGCTCGACCTTCAGGCACGGGTCCTCGTCGACGAGCTTGCCGAGGATCTCCCACATGCGCTGTTCGTCACCGTGGCGCTTGGGTTCGATCGCCAGTCCGTGCACCGGCACGGGCAGGTTCAACGGTTTCAAACGGATATGGTCGTCTTCGGCGGCGTCGTGCAGCACCGCGTCGTAGTGCATCTCGTCGATCTTGGCCACCGCGGCGATGTCGCCCGGCACGGCGCGCGCCACCTCGACATGGTCCTTTCCCTGCAGCATGAACAGGTGACCCACCTTGAACGGCTTGCGCCCGTCGCCGATGTAGAGCAATGAGTCCTTGGTCACCGTGCCTTGATGCACGCGAAAGATGCCCATGCGGCCGACGAAGGGGTCGACGGTGACCTTGAAGACATGGGCCAGTACATGGGCCTTGGGGTCGGGCAGGGCGTTGATCGGTTTGGCATCCGCACCCTCGCCATGGAGGAACTCGGGCGGATTGCCCTCGGTCGGGTTGGGCAGCAGCCTGACGATGATGTCCAGCAGCTCGGCCACCCCGGCGCCGCTGCGCGCCGAGACGAAGCACACGGGAATCAGGTGCCCTTCGCGCAGCGCCTGCTCGAGCGGCGAGTGCAACTCGCCTGCATCGATGTCGCCGTCGTTCAGGTAGCGATCGACAAAGCCGGCATCGACTTCCACCACCTGTTCCACCAACGCCCGATGCGCGCTGTCGACGCTGCCGAAGTCACTGTGACCTTCGCGGTTGTAGAAGCAGTCGACGACCTTCGCGCCACCCGCGTCGGGCAGGTTCAGCGGCAGACACTCCTTTCCGAACGTCGTCTGGATGTCGGTCAGCAGGTCGGCCAGCACGGCACCCGCGGCATCGATCTTGTTGACGATGATCAGCCGGTCGAGGTGCCGCTCGGCCGCGTATTCCATCATGCGCACAGCCATGGCGTCGATGCCGGACACTTTCCAGGTCGCGGCGTTGACCACGACCGCTGCGGTCTCCACCGCTTCCAGCGCGGGCAGCGACTGGCCGACGAAGTCGGCGGCGCCCGGGGTGTCGATCAGGTGGATTCGCGTGCCGTTGCTCTGCAGATGCATCACGGCGGTGTTCAGCGAATGGGCCATCTTGCGTTCAAGCGGGTCATAGTCGCTGACGGTCGAACCGCGCTCCAGGCTGCCCACCGCACCGATGGCGCCCGCTTTGGCCAGCAGCGCCTCGGCCAACGTCGTCTTGCCGGCGCTCTGGGGGCCGACGAGCGCGATGGTTCGGATGCCGGCGGTGTCGGTTGCGGCGCCGCCGGCCGAGGCTGGGGTGGGCATGTGAGCTTCTCCTTCATGCGCCATCACGGCCTCGATTCAGTAGCGTGGCGTGGCGAGGCGGGGCGCAAACCCACCTTACGGGCAATTTCGCGCCTGCACAAGGCGGCCCACCCGGAGCCGGGCGATGCGACGCCGAGCCGTGGCTGCGCTCGCATGGGTTCAGCCCGGGCGCTGCGGTTGTCCTGCTGCCGGTAGGCCCTGGGCCTGCCGCGGGTGCAGCCCCCAAATGCAAAGGGCCGCCTCGCGGCGGCCCTTCAGCTAAGACATGGCGGTCTACTTGCCGTACGCGGTCTCGCCGTGCGACGTGATGTCGAGGCCTTCGCGTTCCTCTTCTTCACTGACGCGCAAGCCGATCGTCAGATCGACGATCTTGTACGCCACGAAGGCGACGACACCGGAGATCACGATGGTCCAGAACACGCCCTGGGCCTGGATCCACAGCTGTGTGCCGATGCCGCTCCACTCGCCCCCCTTGTTGGTGACGTAGTTGTAGATGCCCACGCCACCGAGACTCGGCGCCGCAAACACGCCCGTCAGCAGCGCGCCGGTGATACCGCCCACGCCGTGTACGCCAAACACGTCGAGCGAATCGTCGGCGCCCAGCAGACGCTTCAATCCGTTGACGCCCCACAGGCACAGGAGGCCCGCGGCCAGGCCGATCACGATGCCGCCGCCGATGCCGACGTAGCCGCACGCCGGGGTGATGGCTACCAGGCCCGCCACCGCACCGGAGGCGGCACCGAGCATCGAGGCCTTGCCGCGCATCAGTGCTTCGCCGGCCGACCAGGCCAATGCTGCTACGGCCGTGGCCACCGTGGTGTTGAGGAAGGCCAGCGCCGCGCTGCCGTTGGCTTCGAGGTTGGAGCCGGCGTTGAAGCCGAACCAGCCCACCCACAACAACGAGGCGCCGATCATCGTCATCGGCAGGTTGTGCGGTGCCATCGACTCCTTGCCATAACCCACGCGCTTGCCGATCAGGAAGGCGCCGACCAAGCCGGCGATCGCTGCATTGATATGCACCACGGTGCCGCCGGCGAAGTCCAGCGCACCCTTGGCCCACATGAAGCCGGCCGCGGCCGTCACCGTCTCGAGCGTCTTCTCGCTCGTGATCGCGTCGGGGCCGTCCCAGTACCAGACCATGTGCGAGATCGGGATGTACGCGAAGGTGAACCACAGCACCGAGAACAACAGCACCGCCGAGAACTTCATGCGCTCGGCGAAGGCGCCGACGATCAGGCAGGTGGTGATGGCGGCGAACGTGCCCTGGAAGGCGACGTAGGTGAACTCGGGCAGGTAGACGCCCTTGCTGAAGGTGGCTGCCACCGAATCTGGCGTCATGCCTTTGAGGAAGAGCTTGTCGAGCGTGCCGAAGAACGGGTTGCTGGCGGTGAAGGCCAGCGAGTAGCCGTACACGACCCAGAGCACGAAGATGAGGCAGAACACCATCATCACCTGCATCAGCACCGACAGCATGTTCTTGCTGCGCACCAGGCCGCCATAGAAGAGCGCGAGACCCGGAATGGTCATCAGGATCACGAGCGCGGTCGCGACGGTCATCCAGGCGGTATCGCCTTTGTTGGGAACCGGCGTGGGCGCAGCGGAGGCTGCCGCGGCGGGCGTCGCCGCAGCAGGAATCGTCGCGGGCGCAGCCGCGGCAGGGGCCGCTTCGGCTGCAGGCGCTGAGGCGGCCTGCGAGAAAGCAGCGCCCGAGTAGCCGAGCGCGGCCACCCCCAGCGCCAACGAAGCAATGAATTTCTTCAGCATGATGTTTGTATTTCCTGGGCTGTGCGGGTTCAGAGCGCGTCCTTGCCGGTTTCTCCGGTGCGGATGCGGACCACCTGTTCGATCGACATGACGAAGATCTTGCCGTCGCCGATCTTTCCGGTGCGCGCAGAGGCTTCGATCGCCTCGATCACACGATCGACGATCGATTCATCCACCGCGGCATCGATGCGCACCTTGGGCAGGAAATCAACCACGTACTCCGCGCCCCGATAGAGCTCGGTGTGGCCCTTCTGACGTCCGAAGCCCTTGACCTCGGTGACGGTGATGCCTTGGACCCCGATGCCCGACAGCGCTTCTCGCACTTCATCGAGCTTGAAGGGCTTGATGATGGCCGTGATCATTTTCATGACGGCGTTGCTCCTCTAATGGTGATCAGTCGTTGAACTCGATGCCCGCCACCAGGCCGGACCAGTCCTGCCTGAGGCCATCGCGCGAATGGGTGCCCGACTCTTTGCAGCTTCCGTGCCCGTGACTGCAGCGCTCCAGCCGCCCCAGGACAGGGCAAACGGCTGATGTCACGGCGGCCTGGTGCGCACCAGTGCGGTGAAAGTGACGAGGATGCACCGATCTGGTGCCCCACTTCAGGGGGAGCGACGGATCACCGAACCGTCAACAGAATCGCGAGCCATGCATCAGCCCGGACCTTCGTCGTGACGCTCTCGGTCGTGATGAGTCGTGCGCTCGACGGACTGGCCGCGCCTGCAGTCCAGGTGGAGGTGCATCTGGCCAACGGTCTGCCCAGCTTCACGCTCGTGGGCCTGGCCGACACCGAGGTCAAGGAATCTCGCGAGCGCGTGCGCGCCGCGTTGGCGCAAAGCGGCCTGGCCTTCCCGCACAACAAGCGGATCACGGTCAACCTGGCGCCAGCTGAACTTCCCAAGGAGTCGGGCCGCTTCGACCTGCCGATTGCGCTGGGCATACTCGCCGCCGACGGCCAGATCGATGGCTCGAAGCTCGAGCAATACGAGTTCGCCGGCGAACTCAGCCTTGCCGGAGAGTTGCGGCCGATTCGAGGCGCGCTTGCGTTGGCGCTGGCGCTCCGCCATGAGGGCGCAGCGCGCACGCTGGTGTTGCCCGAAGCCAGCGCAAGCGAAGCCGCGTTGGCTGGCCAGGTGCCGGTGCGTTCGGCGCGCCACCTGCTCGACGTGGTCGCCGCCCTGCAGCCGGGCGACGACGCGCGTGCTTTGCCGCTGGCGCTGGCTGCGAAGGTGTCCGCGCCGCCGGTGGCGGTGCCCGACCTGTGCGACGTGCGCGGTCAATCCGCCGCCAAGCGTGCGCTCGAGATCGCCGCCGCAGGTGCGCACAGCGTGCTGATGGTCGGGCCGCCCGGCGCCGGCAAGTCGATGCTGGCACAGCGCCTGCCCGGCCTGCTGCCGCCGATGGGAGACGCTGAGGCGCTGGCCAGCGCCGCGCTCGCCAGCCTGGGCGGATCGTTCGAGCTCGCGCGCTGGAAGGTGAGGCCATTTCGCTCGCCGCATCACAGCGCGACCGCGCCGGCCCTGGTGGGCGGCGGCTCGCCGCCGCGGCCGGGCGAAATCTCGCTTGCCTATGGGGGAGTGCTGTTTCTCGACGAGATACCCGAGATGCCGCGCGCCGCGCTCGAGGCGCTGCGAGAGCCGCTGGAGACCGGCCGCATCACGATCTCGCGTGCAGCGCGCCAAGCCTCGTTTCCCGCGCGGTTCCAACTGGTGGCAGCGATGAACCCCTGCCCCTGCGGCTGGTTGGGTGCACGTGCCGACGCCAACCGGACCTGCCGTTGCACACCCGACATCGTGGCACGCTACCAGGGGCGCCTGTCGGGTCCGCTGCTCGATCGCATCGACTTGCAGGTGGAGGTGCCTGCCGTGAAGCCCGGCGAACTGATGGGGGCGCGCGACGGCGAATCGAGTGCCACGGTCGCCAGGCGCGTGCGTGTGGCGCGCGACCTTGCACTGGCACGTCAGGCGGTGCCCAACGCCGAGCTGTCGGCAGCGGGCATCGAAGCCCATTGCGTACTCGACGATGACGGTCGCTCGCTGCTGCACCGCGCTGCCCAGCGGCTCGGTTGGACCGGCCGCGGCCTGCACCGCGTCCTGAAGGTCTCGCGCACCATCGCCGACCTGGCCGGCAGCCAGCACATCGGCCCGGCGCACATTGCCGAGGCGATGCAGTGGCGGCGCGCCTTGCCGCAAGGTTGACCGCAGCGCGGGCCTCGCGCGGTCGCTGCGGCGTACAGCTGCGTCAGACTTGCTACTGAAACGCCACTTCCGCGAAGCTTCTCAATTTGCGACTGTGCAACGAACCGACGCCGTCGGCGCGCAGCAGTTCGATTGCACGCATGCCGATGCGCAGGTGCTGGTCGACACGCTCGCGGTAGAACTGGTTGGCCATGCCGGGCAGCTTGATCTCGCCATGCAGGGGTTTGTCGGAGACGCACAACAAGGTGCCATAGGGCACCCGGAAGCGGAAACCGTTGGCAGCGATGGTGGCGCTCTCCATGTCCAGCGCCACGGCACGGCTCTGGCTGAACCGACGCTCAGGGCCCGGGTGCGGCAGCAGTTCCCAGTTGCGATTGTCGGTGGTGGCCACGGTACCGGTGCGCAGCACGCGCTTGAGTTCGTAGCCGCTGAGCCGGGTCACGTCGGCGACCGCGCGCTCGAGCGCGACCTGGACTTCGGCCAACGCCGGGATCGGCACCCACAACGGCAGCTCCTCATCGAGCACATGGTCCTCGCGAACGTAGCCGTGCGCGAGCACGTAGTCGCCCAGTTGCTGCGTGTTGCGCAGGCCGGCGCAATGGCCGAGCATGATCCAGGCGTGCGGGCGCAGCACGGCGATGTGGTCGGTCATGTTCTTCGCATTGGCCGGCCCGATGCCGATGTTGACCATCGTGATGCCCGAGTGGTCCGGACGCACCAAGTGGTAGGCCGGCATCTGCGGCAGCCGCGGCGGGGGTGCGCCCTCGGTTGCGCCACCCAGGCGCGTCGTCACGTTGCCGGGCTCGACGAAGGCGCTGTAGCCGCAGTCCGTCTCGAGCATCGTCTCGCGCCCGAGCTTGATGAATTCGTCGATATAGAACTGATAGTTGGTGAACAGCACGAAGTTCTGGAAGTGCTCGGGCCAGGTGCCGGTGTAGTGCCGCATGCGGTGCAGCGAATAGTCCACCCGCGGCGCGGTGAACAGCGACAACGGGTGCGCCTCGCGCGGGCCGGCCTCATGCTTGCCGTTGGCGATGCCGTCGTCCATCGCTGCCAGGTCAGGCAGGTCGAACAGGTCGCGCATCAACTGGCGGCGCTGCGGTGTCAGCGTGCCTTCGAGGTGGTCGTCCTCGGTCAGCGAGAAGTGCACGGCGATCGGCTCGTCGCTGGCGCCCACCTCGAGGGCCACCGCATGGTTGCGCATCAGCAGGCGGAACTGCTCGCGGTAGTACTCGCCGAAGATGTCGGGACGCGTCAGCGTGGTTTCGTAGCGCCCCGGACCGGCGACGAATCCGTAGGCCAGGCGCGAGTCGGCGCGCAGCACGGTGTCCACGCGGATTCGCACATACGGGTAGGTGGCACGAACACGGTCCCCGGGCAGCTCGCCGTCCAGGAATGCCTGCAAGTGTTTTCGCAAGTGGCTCACACCGGCGTCGTAGATCGCGGCCGCGTGGGCCAGCGCTGCGTCCGGGTCGTTGAACTCACGGCGGGGGGCGACGTCGGGCGTGATCATGGGGCGCATTCTGGCAGCGCGGGTCCGTAAACTCACGCCCAGGAGACGAGAACATGAGGGTCCTGGTGCTGGGGGGTGGGGTGATCGGCTGCGCCGCCGCCTATGAGCTGGCGTGCGACGGTCACGAGGTCACGTTGGTCGAACGCCAGAAGGGCCCGGGGCTGGAAACCAGCTATGCCAATGCGGGAGAAGTGTCTCCCGGCTATTCGGCGCCCTGGGCCGGGCCCGGCGTGCCGTTCAAGGCGATCAAGTGGCTGCTGATGAACCACCGCCCACTGGTGCTGCGGCCGCACCTGGACTGGCCGATGATCGGCTGGATCCTGGCGATGCTGCGCAACTGCACGGCGGCGCGCTACGAGCTCAACAAGGGGCGCATGGTGCGACTGGCCGAGTACAGCCGCGACTGCCTGGTGGCGCTGCGCGCTGCCACGGGCATCGCGTACGACGAGCGCATGCTAGGCACATTACAGCTGTTTCGCACCCAGGCGCAAGTCGATGGAACCGGCAAGGACACCGCGATCCTCGACCGCTACCAGGTGCCCTACCAGCTGCTCGACCGCGACGGCTGCATCCGTCACGAGCCGGCGCTCGCGCGCGTGAAGGACAAGTTCGTCGGCGGCCTGCGTCTGCCGGGTGACGAAACCGGCGACTGCTTCAAGTTCACCAACCGCATCGCCGAGATGGCGTGCGCCAAGGGCGCGAAGCTGCGCTTCGACGAGTCGATCCGCTCGCTGCTCACCGACGGCAAGCGCATCACCGGCTTGGTCACCGATCGCGCGCGATTGCAGGCCGACGCCTACCTGGTCGCGCTCGGCAGCCATTCCCCGCGGCTGCTTGCGCCGCTGGACATCGACATCCCGGTCTACCCGGTCAAGGGGTACTCGATCACGGTGCCTATCGTCGACGCGAGCGGCGCGCCCGAGTCGACCGTGATGGACGAGACGCACAAGGTGGCCATCACGCGGCTGGGCGATCGCATCCGCGTCGGCGGCACGGCCGAGCTTGCGGGCTATACGCTGCGTCTGCACGAGCAGCGTCGCCACACCTTGATGCATGTGGTGGGCGACCTGTTTCCGGACGGCGGCGATCTGGGCCGCAGCGAATTCTGGTGCGGCCTGCGCCCGATGACCCCCGACGGCACGCCGGTGATCGGCGGCACTGAACTGCCCAACCTGTTCATCGCCACCGGCCACGGCACGCTCGGCTGGACCATGGCGGCGGGTACCGCACGCTTGATGGCCGACGTGATCGGCGGCCGGAAACCGGCGCTCGACCTGGACGGCTTGACGGTGGCACGCTATGCCTGAGGCTTGAATCCGCCGCCGCCGGCCCCATCTGGGCGCACGTCGAAACCGAAAACCACCCGCAACATGAGCCACAAGCAAACGCTGTCCTTCCAGGCCGAAGTGCAGCAGATCCTGCACCTCGTCACCCACTCGCTGTACTCCAACAAGGAGATCTTCCTGCGCGAGCTGGTGTCCAACGCCAGCGATGCTTGCGACAAGCTGCGATTCGAAGCGCTCGACAACGCGGCGTTGTACGAAGACGCGCCTGACTTGAAGATTCACGTGTTCTTCGACGCGAAAGCGAAGACGATCACGATTCGCGACAACGGCGTCGGCATGAGCGAGGCCGAGGCGATCGAGCACCTGGGCACGATCGCCAAGAGCGGAACGCGCGAGTTCATCGCCAAGCTCGGAGACAAGAAGGGCGACGCCAACCTGATCGGCCAATTCGGCGTCGGCTTCTACTCGGGCTTCATCGTGGCCGACCGCATCACGGTCGAGTCACGCCGCGCAGGGTTGGGCAGCGCCGAGGGCGTGCGCTGGAGCAGCGATGGATCGGGGCAATTCGAGGTCGAGACCATCGACAGGCCCGCGCGCGGCACCGACGTGACCCTGCACCTGCGCGAAGGGGAGGAAGAGTTCGCAAAGACCTGGAAGCTCAAGTCGATCATCAGCAAGTACTCGGATCACATCTCGCTGCCGATCCTGATGTGCAAGGAGGAGTGGATCGGCGAAAAGGCCGAGACCAAGATCACCGACGAGTGGGAGACCGTCAACAAGGCCGCGGCGCTGTGGACGCGGCCGAAGAACGAGATCACCGACGCGCAGTACCAGGAGTTCTACAAGCAGGTCAGCTACGACAGCGATCCGCCCCTGGCCTACACGCACAACCGCGTCGAGGGTCGCAGCGAGTACACGCAGTTGCTCTACATCCCGGCCAAGGCGCCGTTCGACCTCTACAACCGCGACAAGCGCGCGGGGGTCAAGCTCTACGTCAAGCGCGTGTTCATCATGGATGACGCCCAGGCTCTGATGCCGGCGTACCTGCGCTTCGTCAAGGGGGTGATCGACTCGGCCGACCTGCCGCTCAACGTCAGCCGTGAGCTGCTGCAGGAAAGCCGCGACGTGAAGACGATCCGAGAAGGCGCCACCAAGCGTGTCCTGTCGATGCTCGAGGAGCTGGCGGACAACCAGAAGGACAAGTACGCACTGTTCTGGAAGGAGTTCGGAGCGGTGATGAAGGAGGGCGTGGGCGAGGACCACGCCAATGCCGAGCGCCTGGCCAAGCTGTTGCGCTTCTCATCGACGCATGCGGACGAGGGCGTGTCGTTCACCGACTATGTGTCGCGAATGAAGGAAGGACAGGATTCCATCTTCTACGTGACCGCGGACTCGCTCGCCGCGGCCAGGTCGAGCCCGCAACTGGAGGTGTTTCGCAAGAAGGGGATCGAGGTGCTGCTGCTCGCGGATCGAGTGGACGAGTGGATGCTCGCGCACCTGTACGAGTTCGATGGCAAGCCGCTGCAAAGCGTGGCGAAGGGTGCGGTCGATCTTGGCAAGCTGCAGGACGAGGATGAGAAAAAGGCGGCCGAGGCGGCCGCCGAGGCGTTCAAGCCGATCCAGGACAAGCTGAAGATTGCGCTGAAGGAACGCGCGAAGGACGTTCGCGTGACGACGCGGCTGGTCGACTCCCCGGCCTGCATCGTGGTCGAGGAGGGCGACATGAGCGCGCACCTCGCGCGCATGCTGAAGCAGGCCGGACAGAGCGCGCCGGCCGCCCAGCCGATCCTCGAAGTCAACGCCGAACACGCACTGGTCAAACGGCTCGCGACCGACGATGCGCACTTCGACGACCTGGCGCACCTGCTCTTCGACCAGGCTTGGCTGGCCGAAGGCGGTCACCTGGAGGACCCGGCGGCACACGTGAAGCGCGTGACGCGGCTCCTCACGGCCACTTGAGCTACAACGGCGGCTCGCGCATCGCGTCGATCTGCTCGGCGAGCTGCATGGCCTGTTGCGACCAGAAGCCGGCACTGCCGAACCACGGGAACGCGATCGGGAACGCAGGGTCGCTCCAGCGCTCGGCGATCCAAGCGCTATGGCAGATCATGCGCAATGTGCGCAGGGGCTCGAGCAAGGCCAACTCGCGTTCGTCGAAGGCCATGAAGACCTCGTAACCCTCGAGCAGGCTCGCGAGTTGGCGGCGCATCGATGGGCCGTCCCCAGACAGCAACATCCACAGGTCCTGCACCGCGGGCCCGTTGCAGGCGTCATCGAGGTCGACCACGTGGGGTCCCTCGTCGCGCCACATGACGTTGCCGGGATGGAAGTCGCCGTGCAGCCGCAGCGTCCGCAATGGCGCTGCGCGCGTGAAGGCCTGTTCAATCATGGCCACCGCCTCATCGCAGCGCGCCTGCCACGTCGCGAGTTCGGCCGGCGCGATGAATCCACCGTCGACCAGGCGTTGGCGCGCCGCTCTGGCCCAGGTGGCGTCAAGGCTGCGCCGAGATTCAAAGCGGCTGGTCGCGCCCACCGCATGCAAGCGCCCCAGGAAGCGGCCCAGCCACTCGAGCACGTCGGGGTTCTCCAGTTCGGGGCCCCGCCCCGCATGGCGATCGCTGACGGCCACGCGGTGCGCCGTGCCGCCAGCCGTCACGACTGCAAGCGTCGGAGGGACGCCTTCGAGCCTGACATGCGCGTTTTCGGCCACCAGGGAGCGCGGCGCCACGACGGGCACATCGGCTGCGGCCAGTTCGAGCGCGAACGCGTGTTCCTCAAGGATTTGCGCGTTAGTCCAGCGCGCTGGCCGGTAGAACTTGGCGACCACCACGTCACCGTCTTCCAGGTGCACCTGGAAGACGCGGTTCTCATAGGAATTCAGTTGCAGCAGCCGCCCGTCGCCGCGCAGGCCGACGGCGTCGAGCGAGTCGAGCACGCTTGGCGGGTCAAGCCCGGCATAGCCGACGATGGTGCTGGCTTCGATCGCGCGCTGCCTCATGCGCGCATTGTCGGTGCTCAGTTGTTCGTGCCGGTGCCTGGGTAGCGGTCGCTCTCGCTGATGATCAGACCGTCGAGGTTGTCAGGGGCCTGCGAACTCAGAGGCGCTGCGCGCGATGTGCGCGCGGACTCCTGGCGTGGCGTATCGAACCCGCTGCTGCTGTCGCCCGCTGCACTCACGTCGAGCCGGTTATCGGGTGCGAAGAACGAGTCCTGGAAGAAACTCGAGTCCTGCCATAGCGTGGCTCGCTCGCGACGACGCGTACTCTGGCTCTCCGGGCGTGGCGTGCTGGGCCGGCTCGGCGCAGGCTGAGGCCCACGCGATGCCGCGGCGGCCTGCGGCACCAACAACTGCAATTCGGCGATCGACGGCAGGTTGTCGACCGGGCAGCGCAGGTAGCGCACGCGGCAGGCACCCAGCACCGACTGCTTGATCTGCATCACACGGCGTGAGTTGCCCCGGTCGGTGTCCAGATCGATGGCGGCCAGCACGCGGCCATTCGCACTGCAGATCGCGAACGTGACATGGATCGAGCCGAGCAACTCGTACCAGTATCGAACTTCATTCGGATCGCTTGGCTGGCAAAAGCGCACCAGCGGCAGCTTCGACAGCACGATGTGATGCGGCAGCGCCTCGCGCAGCTGGCGATAGACACGCCGCTCGTCGGTCGAGAACACCGGCCGCGGCGCCAGCGCCCATTCGCTGGGCAGCGGCTTGGCCTGCGGCGGCTGCCTGCGCGGCCAGCGCCATGCAACCAGCACGACGACCAGCACCGCGAGCAGTGCAGACGCGACGATCCATGGCAACAGGACTTCCATTTCGGTGCAGGTTGCGTTGCCGTCGGCGCGTGACTGCCGCCGCGACAAATGGTTGCAAGTAGGGTGATGTTAACTGGTGTCCCGGCCCGCCCACCCCAGGATGCACCCCCAAGGCGGGTGCCGCGTCATTCGTTGTGCGGCCATCGGGTTTCGCGGCCCAGTTGCTGCGAGAGATCGCCGATCGTTTCGATGGCACCGGCCATGCGCCTCGTATGGCGCTTGATCTGGTAGTCGAATTCGGCCGCGCCACGTTCGACCCACTCATCGACATGTGATCGCAGGTCGTCAGGCGGCAGGCGAAGCCTTGCCAATGCATCTCCACCCTCGCGGTCGATGATGGCTCCGGCGCTCCGAACAATCCGCAGCATCGGCGTGTTCTCGGCAAGCGCGTGCACGATCAAGGTGTCGACTCCGCGGTTGCGCGCATGCAGCACTGCATGCTCGAACAGGCGGCCTCCATAGCCGCGCCCGCGCGCAGCCGGCAGCACGGAGACCCCGAATTCAGCCTGCTCGCCGCCCGGCAACGCCGCCAGATGGGCTTGTGCAATCAACTCGAGCCGACGGTTGAAGATGCCGAAGACTTCGTCTTGCGTGAAGTCGATGAGGTCGGTGTAGCGTGCCACCTGTACGTCCGACACGGCGTAGCCGAAGCGCAGGTATCGATCCTGATCCGGCAAGGCCAGCAAGTGCGCGAGGATGCGCGGCCGATGGCGTTCGGCCAGGGACCGGATCGGTACCCAGCGCCATTTGGGTGAAACCGCCCCGCTGCCGGGCGGCTGGGGGCTGTGCCCGGTCGCGACCGGGGCGATGCGGGTCAGTTCGATGTCTTGTGCCACGCGTTCCATCCTAGGGTTTTCCCTATGCTACCTGGGTTCGCGCCGTGACTTTTGGGCTGTGCAGTCCAGTGCAGCAGGCGCCGAATGAAATTGCCAAGCGATCAGTTAGAATCTTTGGCTTTCCTGCCGGCGGCGGGAAATGACCCGAGAGGTCGCATTCGACAAGCGGCGCCTCGGGCCTGTCCTTTCAGGACATGAAGCCGCCAACAACCATCGTCGAAAGACTCTCATGAAGACCTTCAGCGCCAAACCGGCCGAAGTGAAGCATGAATGGTTTGTGATTGACGCCACCGACAAGGTGCTCGGACGTGTCGCCAGCGAAGTGGCACTCCGTTTGCGCGGCAAGCAC
>Ga0209798_10000653_pt1 | contig 21084 bp, 21 predicted proteins | sample DOMMetBare3Fresh_FD_187475 | JGI IMG/M metagenome (GOLD analysis project Ga0209798, IMG submission 187475) | Wetland sediment microbial communities from St. Louis River estuary, USA, under dissolved organic matter induced mercury methylation -... | ecosystem: Environmental > Aquatic >... | reverse complement strand
TTCGCGATCGGCAGGGTGTCGGCCCAGTGCCCGCACATGGCGGCAAAGCCGAGCCCTTCGGGGTGGATGCCCTCGGTCAGCTTCAGCCGGCCTTTGACCTTGCGGCCGGTCTCGCTTTCGACTTCGACCGTCTGACCGTCCGACAGGCCGCGCCTTCTCGCCTCGCCCGCATTGATCGCGATCGTGTACGAGAACGGATCGAGCCGCGCGGCTTCGTCGAGCCAGGGATTCTCCATCGTGAAGCTATTGGTGTGCACCACGTCGCGATAATAGAAGCCATAGAAATCGAAGCCGGACTTGTCGCAGCAATGCGACCGGCACGGCAGGAAATCAGGCAGCGGATCGTAATATTCGGACGGGATCTTGACGCCGCGCGGTTCGGCGATCGCAGCAATCTTGTCGCCGATCGACCTGAGGAACTCCCAGTAGATCGGCACCCGCACGTCGACGAAGGGGCGCCAATAGACTTCTTCCGGCTTCTTCTTCCACTTGATGAGGCCGTGTTCCTTGAACCAGTCGAGCCCGCGCTCGGCGCCGAAATTGTTCTTCAGCTCGGCGTCGCAGATGTCCTGATAGCTGTAGCGATTGTCGCCGGCGAGCCGATAAGGTGGTTCGAGATCGAGCCAGGCGTTGTAGGCGGCGTTCACGTCGGCTCGGAAGCCGACCCGGTCGGCCAGCTCGAGCAGCACGTCGGCGAAATTGCGCTGCTCGCCGTCCGGCGGCAATGCCGGCTGGCGGATCGGCCAGCACCAGTCGCCGAGCCCGCCCGGCAGGCTGAAGATGAACGGGAAGTTGGAGCGCGAATCGAGCGACTGCAGATAGCCGCAGTCCGGCAGCACAATATCGGCAAAGCTCGAAGTCTCGTTGAGGAACAAGTCGAAGGAGACGATAAACTTGTATTTCTCCAGCGAGGCCGCCACCGCGTCCTTGTTGGCGATGCTCATCACCAGATTGGCGCCGTAGTTGACCATCACTTCGGGGCGATAGGGCAGCTCGAACTTCTGCCACAGCTCCTCGCGATCGGTTGAATCGAGGAACGGTGACGTCATGCCGATGACGAACAGGTCCTGCAGACCTAGGTTCTGCGGCAGTCGCGGCTCCGGCGGCGGATAGGGATAGTGGTAGCCCATCCAGCTCCCGACCACCATCAAGCCATCCGGTCCCGCGGTCGGGATATAGCGGACCTTACCGGTTTCCGGGTGTCCGTGGCTCGTGGGGTTGAAGCCGAGACACGAGCCGACCACGTCGGCAGCGCCGACCAGATGGTTGAGCAGATCGATCGCGAAGAAGTTATAGACCGAGTTCCTGTGGCCCTGCGCGCCACGGAACGCAATCGCAGCGACCGGACGATAAGGCAGCGTGACGCCGTCAACCACGATGGTGCTGCCAATGCGGGCCTCGGTTGCAAATTCCTTGGCGAGGCGCCGCACGGTCGCGGCCGGCACGCTCGACGCGTGCTCGACCCAGTCGGGCGTGAACTTGCGCAGATGCTCCCGCAGGCAATGGAAGGCCGGACGGCAGGACACGCCGTCGATGGTGAATTCGCCCTCCAGGGCCGCGTCCGCGGCCGGCACATCCATGTAGGGACGCGCGCAATTCTGGCGTGTGTCCCACACCAGCGGCGCGTTTGAGGTCTTGTCGCGGACGTGGAGCTTGTCGGGACCGACCAGGTAAGGCGCGTTGGTCTTGGCCTGCAGGTAGGGCCCATCAAAGATGCCGAGCTCGTTCACCATCACGTTGCACATGCCGAGCGCCAGTGCAGCATCGGTGCCAACGCGGATCGGCACCCACTCGGTCGCCTTGGCGGCCGCGAAATTGCACAGCGGATCGACCACGACCATCTTCATACCGCGCACGCGGGCATCCGCCGCTTTGCCCATGTTGGAGCACGAGGCATGGCCGGCGGAGTGGCCCTTGGACGCGCCGAAGAAGATCGAATAGTTGCAGTACTCGAAATCGGGCACGACCGACCACGAGGCGTGCATGATGCCGCTGATCAGGTGGGCGCCGTTGCCGCAATGCTGTCCGCCGCCTGACACCGAGAAATTGGGCGTGCCGAAGGCCGTCGCAAACGTGTGCATCGGCACGCGGCTCGCCGTGACGGTGGTGGTGCGCTGGACGACCAGCTTGCGCGGATCGTCGGCGCGCACCTTGCGCAGCACCGTCGCGATCTCGTCGAGCGCCTCGTCCCAGCTGATCCGCTTCCAGCCGGGATCTTCATACAATCCTTTTTTCGGGTTGGTGCGGCGCAGCGGATAGCGCAGACGATTAGGATCGTATTGCGTCATGATGCCGCTGACGCCCTTGCCACAGAGCCGGCCCTTGCCGACCGCACTCTCCGGATTGCCCTCGATCTTGACGACGACGCCGTCGACCCGATGCGCCAGGATCGAACAGGTCCCGTAGCAAAGCGCGCAACTCGAGGGGACCCAGGCATCGTCCTTCTTCGCCGATGTCATCGGCGATTGGAATTGCTGCCGATTGAACACGTTCATGGGTCTGCTCCAGCGTTGTTCATCCACCTTCTGGCGCGATGAGGAGAATGATTTCGATCTGTGTCGGCTCCGCCCTGGTGTCGAGGCGCGTGTTCACGTCCTCGATCGGGTAGCCGTCGACAAAGAGCCGGCAGTGGCGGTGTTTCCTGCCCGCGTGATCCAGGACGTGCGCCAAGAGCGGCTGACCCAGGCGATCGCCGAGCGTGACCAACATGTCGGCGACGGTCGCTCCTGATGGCAGTGCAAGCCGGATGCGCCGCTCTGCGCTCAATGAGGCGAGCGCACCGAACAACTGCACGTCAGCATGGATGGAACCGGAAGAGCTCGCCAGGCGCGCCGCGGAGCTGCAAGACGCGATGGCCGCATCGGCAGCCCGGTTAACGACAGCGTCCCATCGGACATACATGCCACGCCCCTCATTCTAGTGGATTTGATCGGGCGCCGATAAATTAATCAGACGTCTGTCTATTTATGCGCTGACCGATCCGGAGTCGTCAACAAAAGCAGCGTTGCGTTCTCGGAATGCCAAACATGCTTGCCGAAGCGAGGCACGCGACGTTCAATTGCGACGCGTTTGCAGGAGAGCGCAGGCGACAAGCGCCGTCATGCTCGCGCGGTGACGAGAGCCCCGGATCGCATCGTCCATGGTGGGCGTGCCGCCCGAATTTCCCCACGTTACCTATCGCGAGGTCCCCAGCCTGTTCGACGTTCTCAAGGATGAGAACGGGCCGGAGGACTTGCGCGGCTATCGTGATCGCATCGATCGCAGAGCCGGCGTGCCAATGGGGCCTGTGATCACGGAAAATGAAATCGTGGGCCGGAGATTCGGGGCCACACAATGACACGATACCATATTGCCTCAGGTCAGGTCGCTTGTGCGCTGACGCAGCGCGACCGGCGCCTTTGATTTGCGTCAAGATACCCTGGAGGCGGGAAAACTAGGTTTTTTTCAGCATTGGCGCATCCGCCACCGAGAGCCGTTCAAGGCTACACGACTGACGAGGCAACGGCCTTGATCGGCGTCGGGACCTCGGCACTGCCGCAGGGCTATGCGCAGAATGCGCCGAGCACGGTGGCCTACCGCAACGCTATCATCGGGAGAGGACATGCAAAGCGATCTGTTGGCCGCGTTGAACGAGATCGAGGATCCGGAGCTCGGCATCGGAATTGTCGATCTTGGATTGGTGTACCGCGCAGAGTGGCGCGAGAACGGAATCGATGTGGAGTTCACGATGACATCGCCCTCCTGCCCTTTCGGTGAGGGGCTCGTCCAGCAGATTGAAGGCATCCTGCAGCGGCGGTTCGGCGAGGCCGCATCGATCCAGGTCAAGCTGGTGTCGAACCCACCCTGGAGCGCGGATCGCATGACCGAAGCCGCCAGGCAGAAGCTCGGCTGGTCGCACAAGCCGCAAACCACGACCGTCCGAACCGAGATGGGGAGCGGCCGCGTCTTCGGGCTGTGGAAACACTGAGTTGGCGTAATCCGCCCTGCGTTGCGTCAGTTATCGAGCGCGGTGCAGGAGATCGCGCGCCGCTCCACGATCATCGGCCGCCTCCGATTCATTTCTAGCGAGATACGCAGTAGTGTACAAATATCGCCCGGGCTGTCGACGGCCGGAAAGGCCTCGACGCAACGGCATCGAGGCGACAGGTCAATTTGCCAGGTCTTTCGCGGGGGCGGCGCCCCGGCAGTTTTCCGTGGCCGAACGGCTCAATTGAACGCCTGGATTCCCGTCTGGGCGCGCCCAAGAATGAGGGCATGGATGTCGTGGGTGCCCTCATAAGTGTTGACGGTCTCGAGGTTGGCCAGGACGCGCATCACGTGGAACTCGTCCGAAATGCCATTGCCGCCGTGCATATCGCGGGCAAGACGGGCGATATCCAGCGCCTTACCACAATTGTTGCGCTTCATCAGCGAAATGGCCGGGGGCGCGGCACGCCCAGCTTCCAAGAGCCGCCCCAAGCGCAGCACGCCGGCCGAGCCAAGCGCAATCTCGGTCTGCATGTCCGCGAGCTTCTTCTGGATCAACTGGTTGGCCGCCAGCGGCCGGCCAAACTGGCGGCGGTCCAGGGCATATTGGCGCGCACGATGCCAGCAGAAATCGGCGGCGCCGATGACCCCCCATGCGATGCCATAGCGCGCAAGGTTGAGGCAGCCGAATGGCCCAGCAAGCCCCCTCGCCTGCGGCAGGATGCTGTCCTTCGGCACAAGTGCGCCATCGAGCACGACCTCGCCGGTCACGGAGGTGCGCAAGGAAAGCTTGCCTTCGATGCGCGGCGTCTCGAACCCCTTGGTTCCCCGCTCGACAACAAAGCCGCGGATGACACCATCGAGTTTCGCCCACACGATCGCAATATCGGCAATTGGAGAATTCGAAATCCACGTCTTTGCTCCAGTCAGACGATAGCCGTTCGTCTCTTCCTGGGCGCGCGTCTGCATCGAGCCCGGGTCGGAGCCGTGGTCAGGTTCCGTCAGCCCGAAACATCCCACCATCCGACCGCTCGCAAGCTCAGGCAGATACTTCCGCCGCTGCGCCTCGGTGCCGTAAGCGAAAATCGGGTGCATGACCAAGGAGGACTGCACCGACATCATCGAGCGATAACCGGAATCAACCCGCTCGATCTCGCGGGCGATCAGCCCATAGGCGACGTAACCCAGGCCGGCGCCGCCGTATTCCTCAGGAAGCGTGGGCCCGAGCAGGCCGAGTGCGCCCATCTCGCTCAGGAATGCGCGGTCGACCCTTTCCTCGCGATAAGCCATCAGCACGCGCGGCATCAGCTCCTTCTGAGCAAAGCTGCGCACGCTGTCGCGCACCATGCGTTCCTCTTCGGTCAGCTCCCCTTCAAGGCCGAGCGGATCCTGCCAATCGAAAGGCGCGTGGCCGCGCTGGGCGTCACGCGTGTCCTCAAGGTCCGTGGCAGGCAACGTCATTGCCGATCTCCCTGCTGACACTCATTCCGCGCTAGCGACGAGCGGGCGACGTCGTATTGCCAGCTTGCTGGTCTCCCGGGAAACCCGATTTGATCGAAGTCAAGCTCAACCTCTGCCGGCAATGACGTTTGCGCGCGCAGGTGACCCGCCGCGATGCCGCTCGACGATCTTCAGCATGGTTGCGATCGTGATCGAGCCCAGTGTGGCCCTCGCGATCTCGTCAATCTCCCGCAGGATTTCGGCCAACGCCCGCCCCTCGCCCGTCGTCTTACCCGGAGCTCCGGCTGCGTTGCCATCGGAGCGCCCTGCGCCGAAATCCTCGAACAGCTCAATGACGTCCAGTAGCGTCGTGCGGCGAGCATTACCGCTGAAATGATATCCGCCTCCCACGCCGCGCACCGAGCGCACGAGCTTGGCGCGGCCGAGCACATTCATCACCTTCGCCAGGTGATGATTGGAAATGCCGTACTTCGCGCCGATCTCGCCGACCGAAAGCTGGCGATCGGGATCAGAGGCGAGCTCGAGCAACGCATAGATGGCGAGCTGGCTTGCGACCTGCAGTCTCATGATGACGTGCCATCCAAATCGATCGTCGCGCGCCGAGGGTGCTGCGACGACTCACGAACTTCGGAAGCGGGCACTAGTCAAGATCCTTCTCAAGCTCGATATAGGGCCCCGCGATCATCCCCTCGCCGCGGAAGAACAGGAGGTGGAGGCGGTTGTCGCGTGCGACCATGGTCCGCATCTTGTCGACGCCACCTGTCTTGAACTCGGCCGAAATCGCCTCGAACAGCGCTTCGCCCACACCATGCAGGCGCGCCTCCGGCGCGACCGAAAGCGCCAGCACCCAGCCGCACGGCGCCGAGCCGAACTCCCAGGCGCGAATCTCGCCGAAGATGAACCCAATGAGCTTATTCTGATCCTGCGTTTCAGCGACCAGGAAGAAAAGCTCGCTTCGCCGATCCCGCCCGTAGCGCTCGAGTATGTCGCGCCAGTAGCCGCGCTTGGCGAGGCCAGTCACGCGCTGATCGAGCGCGATGATGCCATCAAGATCGTCCATTTGGACGCGCCGGATCTGCGGCAGCGGCCGGTCCTGGTCTTTGCTGTGATTCCTGTTCTGTTTTTTGGCCGACGGCATCGACACCTCACCAGTGAACACACTAACCAAATGTCCTGCCAATTTCGTACTGAAATACCAAAATAGCGGCTTGAGAATGATTCGCAAATGGAATTCCTGCCCTTGCCCGGAATGCGCCGAACGGGCACCACCTCAAACCACCCAGTTCTGAATTACTGTGTCGCCGCAGGCTTCCAGATCGCCGCCACAAGGACGGTGGCCGCAAAGGCCGCGAGCGAAAACACCGTGAGCATCGCGCTCAGGGTGCGCGGCTCGCTCCAGCCCAGGAGATCGGCACTTACTCGCATCACCACCGAGAGCTGAAGCAGCGCCAGCGGCAGGTAGAGCGCGGGGGTGTAGCGCAGCGGCAGGCCGATCACAGCCGGAAAGATGATCAGAGCATGGCCAAAGACCATGGACAGCACGAACCCGATCGCAATGGCGTGCACGACGGCGTCATACGCAAAGACCGCGCGCGGCCCCAACAGCAAGTGCAGCCCCGCGAATGCAAGCCATGCGTAGCCGGCGAGCATGCAGGCTGCGAAGAATCGCACCTGCCCAGTCTGCCGGACGGTGCGCCGCGCAACGTCGAAGCTGAATAGCCAGACGGCACTGCTGAGAAATCCCAGGCCCATGAGAGGTGCACGCTCGCGGTCGAGTTCGGCGCCGGCCGCGCCCGCAAGCACCAAGGCAAGCGCGGTGGCGAACATCAGCTGTGCAGGACGCGGTGGCGCCAGCACGCGGCTGAGCTCCAACCGCTCGGCTGCGATCGTCAGCACCAGGAAAGCGAGCCACCAGCCGACGGCTTCCGGCATGGCTCGGCCGGCGAGCAGCAAGAGCGTGCCGATCCCCCACGCCGCAGCCGCCACCGCGAGCCCGATCGTGAACAGCGCCGGTTGCCGGACCACGATAGTGCCGGACCCAATCGTCAACGCCAGGCTCGCCGCCACGAACGCCGCGAGCGACATATGCTGCGCGGCACCGCCAAAAAGAAGCATGAGCGCGCCCGCCGCCGACAGCGCGGGCGCCGCATAGGCCCACGCCTGCCGCAAGGCCACCGCCCGCTCGAGGCTGATCAACGTTCCAAAGAACCCGCAGATCATGAGCGCGCCATGACGGTCCGCGGCCTGCGGCAAGGGCAGCATCACGCCGATCCGTGCGAGACCGCCCCATAGGCCGACAACAAGCGAAGCGGCGCCGGCGGCGAGCAGCAACAAGCGTAGCGGTCGCCACTGACGCGGCTCTGTCGAATGGGTCATGGTGACCGGCTGAATGGATCTCGCAAGCGTTCTCCCTCAGGCGCCTGTGGGCAAGACCGCGGTCGCCTCAAGCTCGATCTTACCTGGCTCATCGAGCAAGGCGGAGACGAAGATCATGGTCATTGCCGGATAGTGGCTGCCCATGAGGCGGCGCCAGATCCGGCCGAGCTCCCGCCGGCCCGCCAGATAGGCGGGCTTGTCGGTGCAATAGGCCGTCATCCGGCAGATGTGCTCGGGCGCACCGCCCGCCTGCGCGAGCACCGCCAGCACATTTTCTAATGCTTGTTCGAACTGGGGAACGAGCTCCTCGCTCTGGAAATGCTGAGCCTCGTCCCAGCCGACCTGGCCGGCGACGAACACCACGCGGCCGGCCGGCGCCTCGATGCCATTGGCATAGCCGATCGGCGGCGCCCAGCCCTCCGGCAGCAAGACGCGACCCGGCATGGCATCCTCCTTCGTCTCGCAGCTCAGTTTCCCGCAAACGTCGGCCGTTGCTTGCTGACGAATGCCAGGTAGGCGCGCTCGTAGTCCTTGGTCTGCATGCAGATCGCCTGCGCCTGCGCCTCCGCCTCGATCGCCTCGTCGATGCCCATGTTCCATTCCTGATGGATGCACTTCTTGGTCATGGCGTGGGCGAAGGTCGGACCGTCAGCGAGCGACTTGGCGGCCGCCTGCGCATCGGCGAGCACCGCGTCCGGCTCGCACAGCTTGTTGTAGAAGCCCCAGCGCTCGGCTTCCGGGCCGTCCATCGATCGCCCGGTGTAGAGCAACTCGGCGGCGCGGCCGGCGCCGATGATCCGCGGCAGCATGTTGCAGGCCCCCATGTCGGCGCCCGCAAGCCCGACACGCACGAACAGGAACGCCACCTTGCTGCGCGCGGTGCCATAGCGGAGATCCGACGCCATCGCCAGGATCGCACCGGCTCCCGCGCAGATGCCGTCGATCGCCGCCACGATCGGCTGCGGGCAAGCACGCATCGCCTTCACCAGGTCGCCGGTCATGCGCGTGAACGCGAGCAGGCCCGCCATGTCGTCCTTGCGCTGCATCTCGACCAAGGGCCCGATGATCTCGTGCACATCGCCGCCCGAGCAGAAATTTCCGCCCGCCCCGGTGACCACCACGGTCTTGATCGATTCCGCGTAGACGAGGTTGCGGAACGTGTCGCGCAACTCGGCATAGGACTCGAGCGTAAGCGGGTTCTTGCGTTCCGGCCGGTTGAGCGTGATGGTCGCAACGCGGCCATCGACCTCCCACAGGAAGTGATGCGGGTGGAAATTGCGAAAATCGAGACCCGTTGGATGGAAGCGCTGGGCAGTATCGTTCATGGTTCCTGTCCTCTCGTGAATTTGAGCGATCGATGCGGGAGCCCGCATCACCCGGCAAACGTCAGCCCGCCGCTGACGCTCAGCACCTGCCCGGTGATGTAGTCGGAGCGCGGGCTCGCAAAGAACAGAACGGCATCCGCGATCTCTTGCGGTTTCGCGAAGCGCCGAAACGGAATCGCCTTGATGAAGGCCTCCCGCAACTTCTCAGGGCGGGTCGCCAGCATGGGCGTGTCGGTCGGGCCCGGGCAGACGCAGTTGACGTTGATCCCATAACGCGCGACCTCGCGCGCCAGCGACTTGGTGAAGGCGATGACCCCGCCCTTGGCGGCCGCATAGACGGTCTCGCCGCCGCTGCCGACCCGGCCGGCATCGCTCGCGATATTGACGATCTTGCCTGTCTTGGCCTCGATCATCGGCGGCAGCAGCGCCTGCGTGAGATGGACCGGGCCACCGAGATTGATCGCGATGACGCGATCCATGTAGTCCGGCGCGTTCTCGGTAAAGGGCTGGATGTCGTTCCAGCCGGCCGCATTGATGAGCAGGTCGACCCGGCCGTGGCGGGCAATGACATCGGCGGCGCAACGCCGGGCCGACTTGGGATCGCCGAGATCAACCGCGACCGCCGAGACAATGAGCTTGGCGTCGACCGCTTCCTTCGCCACCTCAGCCGCGCGCGCCTCGTTGATGTCGGCACAGATCACTCGCGCACCCTGGCGGGCGAACTCCATGACGGTCGCCTTGCCGATGCCGGAAGCACCGCCCGTGATCAGCGCGGTCTTGCCATCGAGTCTCATTCCCCTACTCCTTCCAATTGAACGACCATCATCGCTGACCCGCGAGGAAGGCTGCGACCCGCTCACGCGTCTCGGGATTGGTCGAAAGCCTCCGCGTCTCTTCCACCTCGCGGAGATAGCCGGCGTCGCCTGGCTCGGACGCGGCCGCAATCGAGCTCTTGCAGGCGCGCAGCGCTGCCGCCGGCAGGTTCGCAACCTGCGCGGCTATTTTGGCAGCGACTGCCTCGACCTCACCGCGCGGCGCCGCCCACTGTGCGATGCCGAGCCGAAGCGCGTCGGCGCCCTCGATGATCTCCGCCGTCAGGATGAGACGTGAGGCCACCGCTCGTCCGCACAGCCGCGTCAGGCGCTGCGTTCCGCCCGCGCCGGGGATCAGTCCAAGACGCGCCTCGGGCAGGCCGAGCTTGGCATCGAGCGAGACGATGCGCAGATCGCACGCGAGCGCCAGCTCAAGGCCGCCGCCCAGGGCGGCGCCGCCGATCTCGGCGAGCGTCACCTGCGGCAACCGCTCGATCCGCCGGTAGAGCTGCTGCAACCGCGTGACATAGCGGTGGGTGAGCTCGGGGCCATCGGTCGCATCGAAGCGCGCGCGCACTTCGGCAAGGTCAGCCCCGGCACAGAACACCTTCTGATCCGAGCGCAAATGCAGGATTCTCCAATCCGTTCGTCCCGCCAGTTCATCAAGCTTGGCTTCGAACAACGTGATGACGTCATCGCTTATGGCGTTGACCGGAGGCCGGCTCAACAAGAGCGTCGCCACTCCGGCTGTCGTAGAAAGGTTGATCATGGCCGCACGCGCGCAGCCGCCGGCGCGGCCGCGCGTCCCTTGATGAGGTCGCGGGCGACGATCACCTTCTGCACCTCGGTCGCGCCTTCGTAGATCCGCAGCGCCCTGATCTCGCGATAGAGTGCCTCGACCTTCACCCCGACCCGCACGCCGTTGCCGCCGAAGATCTGCACCGCGCGGTCGATGACGCGTTGCGCGGCCTCGGTCGTGAACAGCTTGGCGAGCGAGGATTCGCGGGTGATGCGCGCGGCGCCGTTGTCCTTGGTCCAGCCCGCGCGATAGACGAGGAGCGCCGAGGCATCGACCTCGGCCGCGCTGTCGGCGAGCGAGGCCTGCGTCATCTGCAGGTCGGCGAGCACCCCGCCGAACAATTCCCGGCTGGCAGCGCGCTCGACGGCTTCGTGCAAAGCGCGGCGCGCGAGACCGAGCGCCGCAGCCGCAACGGACGATCGAAAGATGTCGAGCGTCGCCATCGCCACCTTGAAGCCTTCGCCGGGCCTCCCGAGCCGGTTCTCGACCGGAACGCAGCAGCCCTCGAAGCGCAGCGTCGCGAGCGGATGCGGCGCGATCACCTCGATGCGCTCCGCCACCGAGAGCCCCGGCGCCGCCGCATCGACCACGAACGCCGACAGGCCCTTGGCGCCGGGCCCTTCGCCGGTGCGCGCAAACACCACATAGTGGTCGGCGATGCCGCCGTTGGAGATCCAGGTCTTGATGCCGTCGAGCCGCACATGGCTCGGGCCATCCGGCTTGGCGGTGGTCGCCAGCGCGCTGACATCGGACCCAGCGGCTGGCTCGCTCAGCGCGAAGGCTGCGATGTGGCGACCATCGCACACCGGCGGCAGATACTTGGCCTTGATGCCGTCGCTGCCGAACAGCGAGATCGATCCAGTCCCCAGCCCTTGCATGGCGAACGCGAAGTCCGCGAGGCTGTCATGCCATGCAAGAATTTCCCGGCCGAGACAAAGCGTGCGGACGTCGATCCGCTCGAACAGGCCGCCGTAGGCTGCCGGGATCACCGCCTTGAGCCAGCCTGCCTCTCCCAGCGAACGGACAAGGCTTCGACAGCTGCGATCGACATCCCTGTGATCGACTTGCGCAGGCACTTCCCGGTCCGCCCAGCGCGCGAGATTGCTGGCAAAGCGACGATGTGCTTCGTCAAAAAAGGGCCAGCCGAGATGGGCGAGATCGATCATGACCGGTCCGCCATCGATTGCTTGGCCGCAAGCTCGCGCAGCATGTAGCGCTGGATCTTGCCGGTCGCCGTCTTGGGCAATGCGTCGACGAACTCGATCCAGCGCGGGTACTTCCACGGGCCGATCGCACTCTTGACGTGAATCTTCAGTCCCTCGTACAGCGCGCGGCCGGCGCCCTCGCCCGGCTTGCCCTTGAGCACGACGAACGCCTTCGGCTTCACCAGGCCTTTGGCGTCCTGAGCGGGAATCACCGCCGCCTCGAGCACGTCCGGGTGGCTGGCGAGCGCGGCCTCCACCTCAAAGGGCGAGACCCAGATCCCGCTCACCTTGAACATGTCATCGGTGCGGCCGCAGTAGCTGTACACCCCATCCGCCCGCCGCACATATTTGTCGCCGGTGCGGGTCCATTCGCCCTGGAACGTGCGGCGCGAGCGCTCGCGCTGATTCCAGTAGCCGATGGCCGACGTCTGACAGCGCACCAGCAGTTCTCCCACCTCGCCGTCGGCAACCTCATGGTCGCCGTCGTCGACCAGCTTCATCTCGTAGCCATCGACCGGCACTCCCGACGTTCCGTATTCCACCGCATCCGGCAGATTGGTCAGAAAGAGATGCCCCATCTCGCTGGAGCCGACCCCGTTGCAGATGTCGACGCCATAGCGCGCCTTCCAGCCTTCGCCGATGTGCGGCGGCAGCGGCTCGCCGGCCGAGAAGCACAGCCGCAGCCGTTGCGAGCCCATTTCCGGCGCGCATTCCGACGCCGCCAGCATCGCGGCATAGAGCGTCGGCACCGTGAACAGCATCGTCGGCTGATGGCAGCGCAGCACCTCGAACACGGCCTTCGGCGTCGGCCAATCGGGAAACAGGATCGACGTCGCGCCGGCCCAGAGCGCACAGATCGAGGTGCCGATGCCATAGGCGAAGAACAGCTTCGCCACCGAGAAGATCACGTCATCCTGGCGCATCCCGATGCGGCCGCGCCCCACCGGATCCGCGAACGCGATCGGGCTCGAATGCACGTGCATGACGCCTTTCGGCATCCCGGTCGTGCCGGACGAATAGAGCCAGTAGGCGACCTCGTCGGAGCAGGTCTTGGCCGGCGGCGCCGGGTCGCGTTGTGCGGCAAGGAGGGTCTGGAACTGCGGCAGCGTATCGGAACCACCGCCGACCACGACAATCTGCCGCAACGTCGGGAGGCCTTCGGCCGCATGCCGAACCGTGGGCAACACCCCAGCGGATACGAAGACCACCTTGGCGCGCGAGTCCTCAAGCAGGTAGCGGTACTGCTCGCTGGTCAGCAGCGTGTTGAGCAGGACCGGGACGATTCCTGCGCGGATCGCGCCCCAGAACAAGATCGGGAATTCGATCGAATCCTGCAGAATCAGCACAATGCGGTTTTCGCGCTCGACGCCAAGCCGCTCCAGCATCGGGCCGACACGCGCTACCGCATTGAACAACTCGGCATAGCTGATCGAACGAGACGCATCGATGAAGGCAGCCTGATTGCCTCGACCCTCGGCCACGTTACGGTCGATGAAATCAACAGCGGCATTGTAATCGCGCCCGACACCCATGTTGCGAGCTGCCCTGAAACGTCGCTTGGCAGCAAAGAGGGAGCCGGACGCGAGTTCCTTGACTTTGGTCAGAACCGCTGACCGCTTGGTCGGTTTTGCCAATCCATTGACTTTTGTCATGGTTTATCCGGCGCCGATGCGATTGGTTTTCATGACGTCATCGGGCCGGAGGCACGGATGCCAGGGCACCGGAAGCAAATTCTGCGGGTCAAGCTTAACGGCCGCTGGCGCGAGGATGCCGTCGCAGCGAACATGCTGCTCGTGGATTATCTGCGCGACGTCGCCCGGTTGACCGGAACCAAGACCGGCTGCGACGGCGGCGAATGCGGCGCCTGCACGGTCATCGTCGACGGCGAGGCGGTGCCGTCCTGTCTCATGCTAGCCACGCGGTGCGAGGGGCGCTCGGTCGAGACCATCGAGAGCTTGGCGGCCCATGGCCCGCTGCACCGATTGCAGCGCGCGTTTCATGAGAAGCTCGGCGCCCAGTGCGGCTACTGCACGCCCGGCATGATCATGGCGGCCGAGGCTCTGTTGCGACGCAATCCGCACCCCAGCGACGAGGACATCCGCACCGCCCTTGGCGGCAACCTGTGCCGCTGTACCGGCTACATCAAGATCATCGAATCCGTGCACGCGGCCGCGGAGACAGCAACATGACCGCAGCCGCCGCAGGCAACTTGCGCCGCCGCGGCGTGCCGCTGATCGACGGCGTCGAGAAGGTCACCGGACGCGCATGCTACACGGCCGATCTCGATCACAACGACGCGCTGGTGGGCCGCATCTTCCGCAGCCCCGTGAGCCACGGGGACATTCTGCGGCTGGACGTATCGAAGGCCCGCGCGCTCGAAGGCGTGGTTGCGGTGGTCACTGGCGACGACTGCCCGCATACCTATGGCGTGATTCCGATCGCCATGAATGAGTATCCACTGGCCCGCGGGCGCGTCCGCTACCGCGGCGAGCCGATTGCGGCGGTGGCCGCCATCGATGCCGAGACCGCGCAGCGGGCGCTCGACCTGATCGCGTTCGAGGTGCGCGAGCTCCCGGCCTATTACACCTCGGCCGACGCGCGCGCGGCGGACGCTGCGCTGCTGCACGACAACAAGGCCGGCAACATCGAGCGCGACGTCCATCATGTGTTCGGCGAGGTCGCGGCAGGCTTTGCGCAGTCCGACCTGGTGCGGGAGCATCGCATCAGCTGCGCCGAGGTCAACCATGCGCAGATCGAGCCGCATGCGGCGCTGGCGCGCTTCGATCCGGTCACGCAGCGCCTCACGATGCAGAGCGTTTCGCAGGTCGGCTACTATCTCCAGCTCATGCTGGCGCGCTGTCTCGACATGGACGAATCGCATATCCGCATGATCAAGCCGTTTGTCGGCGGCGGGTTCGGGGCGCGCGTCGAGGCGTTGAATTTCGAGATCATCACTGCGCTCCTGGCGCGCGCGGCTGGCGGCTCGGTGATGATGGAGCTGACGCGGGAGGAGAACTTCCTCACCCACCGTGCCCGCCCGCAGACCGATATCTGGCTCAAGCTCGGCATGAAGCGAAGCGGCAAGATCACCGCCTGCGAATGCGAGGTGGTGCAGCGCGGCGGCGCTTATGCGGGCTATGGCGTTGTCACGATCCTCTATGCCGGCGCGCTGTTGCAGGGCATCTACGACATTCCGGCGATCAAGTACGACGGCTATCGGGTCTATGCCAATCTGCCGCCGTGCGGCGCCATGCGCGGGCACGGCGCGGTCGACGTGCGCCATGCATTCGAGTGCGCGCTCGACCGCATGGCACGCGAGCTCGGGCTCGATCCTTTTGCCGTCCGGCGGGCGAACCTGCTGCAGGCGCCGATGCGCACCATGAACGACCTGACAGTGAACAGCTATGGGCTCGCGGAATGCCTCGACCGGGTCGAGCGCGCGAGCCATTGGCGCCAGCGCATCGGAAGATTGCCACCCGGCAAAGGCCTCGGCATGGCCTGCTCGCACTACGTCAGCGGCGCGGCCAAACCGGTCCACTGGACCGGCGAGCCCCATGCGGTGGTCAATCTGAAGGTCGATTTCGACGGCTCCATCACCGCGCTCACCGGCGCCGCCGATATCGGCCAGGGTTCCTCCACCATGGTGGCGATTGCGGTGGCGGAGACGCTCGGCGTTGCGCTCGATCGCGTGCGCGTTGTGGCGGGCGACAGCGCCATCACGCCCAAGGACAACGGCGCCTATTCCTCGCGCATCACCTTCATGGTCGGCAACGCGGCAATCGATGCGGCGAAGAACCTGCAGAAGGTCCTGATCGAGGCGGCGGCACGCAAGCTCGATGCCGCGCTTGGCGATATCGAGTGCGCGGGAGAGCTGTTCCGGGTTGGCCGCGGCGGTCAGGCTGCCCTGCCATTTGGCGACGTCGTGAAGGCAGCGCTCGTCGACGTTGGCCCGATCACGGTGAAGGGCACGTTCACCTGTCCGCCCGAGGCACAGGGCGGCAGGCACAAGGGCGGCGCGGTCGGCGCCACCATGGGCTTCAGCTACGCGGCCCAGGTGGTGGAGGTGACGGTCGACGAAGCGACCGCCGCCATCACTGTTGACAAGGTCTGGACCGCGCTCGATTGCGGCCACGCCATCAATCCGCTCGCGGTCGAAGGGCAAATCGAAGGCTCGGTGTGGATGGGCATGGGCCAGGCGATGAGCGAGGAGACCCGGTATCTCAAGGGCCTGCCGGCGCACGCAAGCCTGCTCGAATACCGCGTTCCGACCATCGCGGAATCGCCTCCGATCGAGGTGCACATCGTGGAGAGCCACGATCCGAACGGACCGTTCGGCGCCAAGGAGGCGAGCGAAGGCGCGCTCGCGGGCTTTCCGCCTGCGCTGGTCAATGCGGTGGCCAATGCAATCGGCATCGATCTCGACGAGTTGCCGGTGACGCCCGACCGCGTCATGGAGGCGCTGGTCGCGCGTAAGCGCAAGGCGCGGCTCGCCGCCACCCGAAAGGCTGCCTCATGACGCAGCCCCTCCCCGCGTTCGAGGTCGTAAAGCCCGCCGACATCGCGGGCGCCGTCGCCGCGTTGCACGAGCACGCGGGCGGGCGCTATCTCGGCGGCGGCACCGATCTCCTGGTCAACATCCGGCGCGGGCTCGAGCGCCCCGGGCATCTGGTCGATCTGAGCAGCATCGAGGAATTGACGGGTGTCACGGCCAGCGATGCCGGCCTGCGGATCGGCGCCGGCACCACCATCGCCGCGCTGGCACGGCTGCCGTTGATCGCCGATCGATACCGCGCGCTCGCCGACGCCGCCCTCGCGATCGCGGGCCCCGGCCATCGCGCCATGGCAACGGTAGGCGGCAATCTCTGCCTCGATACGCGCTGCATCTACTACAACCAGAGCGAATGGTGGCGGCACTCGAACGGCTATTGCCTCAAGCGCAACGGCGACATCTGTCACGTGGCGCCGCAAGGCTCGCGCTGTCACGCGGCCTATTGCGGTGATCTCGCACCAGCCTTGTTGGCGCTTGGCGCCGAGGTCGAGATCGCCGGCAACGATGGACGGCGGCGCATGCCGCTCGCCGGCCTCTATGCGAACGATGGCCGCGCCCACCTGACGCTGGCGGCCGGCGAGCTCATCATCGCCACACATCTGCCGGCAGACCCGCCGCGCTCGCGCTATGCCAAGGCACGGCTGCGCGGCGCCATCGACTTTCCGCTTGCCGGAGCGGCGGTGGCGCTGGCGATCCAGGACGGAGCGCTCAGCGCACTTCGTGTCGGGCTGACCGGCACGAACCCGCGGCCGCTCCTGCTCGAAGGGACCGATGCATTCATCGGTCAGGCGCTCGACGACGACGCGTTGCAGCGCCTCGACAAGCTCGTGCAGCGACAGGCCGAGCCCATGCGCACCACCACCACGTCCGCCCATTATCGCAGGCTCGCCGCCGCCGGCCTGGTCCGCCGGCTCGCCGTCGAGCTGCGCTCGCATTCGGACACCGCCTCATGAGCTGCGACTGCCGCAACAACGATAGCGACACGTGGCTGTCATCGGAAGGACTCCATGTCGACGTGCGCGGGCTCGAGCCACCGCAGCCGATGGTCAGAATCCTGGGCCTGATCGACTCGGGCGAAGCTGCCGACGTGCTAATCGTTCATCTCGACCGCGAGCCGATCTTCCTCTACCCGGAGCTCGACGACCGCGGCTGGAGCCACGAGCTCATCTCCGCCACATGCGGCGATCCGGCCTGCGAGGACGAGGTCCGGTTGCGGCTCGTGCGCATGACGCCATGACGCTGGCGGCAACATTTCTGGGCGGCGCGCAGAGCCGGCTCCTGCCTGCCTCGGTGCCGTTTCGCTTCTTCGCGGTCGCCGCCCTCGCGCATGTCGTCATGTGGATCGCGCTGCTGGCGGGCGCCGACGAGATCGCCCGCTTCCGTGGCGGCCTTGGCCCCACGCTCGCGGCCGTGCACCTGTTGACGCTCGGCGTGCTCACGACCACCGCGATTGGGGCGAGCGTGCAGTTGCTGCCGGTCTCCACCCGACGCGCGCTGCCTGCGCTCTGGCCGATCAAGCTGGTGTTCTGGCTCGTCGTTCCGGGGATCGCCCTGCTGGTATCGGGCATGTATGTGCTGCAGACCGCGCTCCTCACCGTCGGCGCGGTCGCTCTGACCGCAGGACTGCTCCTGTTCGGGGTCCTGCTCGCCGACAATCTGCGCCGGGCCCGCAACCTGGGCGTGGTTGGCGCCTATGGCTGGACGGCGCTGGCGGCGTTCGTTGCGCTGATCGCCCTCGGGCTCCTCCTCGCCCTCGACTATCAGTTCAGCCGCCTGCCCGACCGCGGAGCGGTCGCGCTCGCACACATGATTCTCGGCGGGTACGGGTTCATGGGCATGCTGGTGCTGGGCTTCAGCCAGATCCTCATTCCGATGTTTGCGCTCGCGGCAAGCCCCCGGAAAGACGCCTCCGCCCTGGTGGCGCTGCTGGCGGCGGGCGCGCTCGCGCTCGGCACCATCGGCGCGCTCGACGCGAGCCGCAGCATGCTGGTGCTGGCGGTCCTGGTCGGGCTCGCCGCCTCCGGCTTGCACATTTATCTCATGGCGCAGGTGCTCAAAACCGGCATGCGCAAACGCCTCGGTCTCTCCTTCATGCTGGTCCGCGCAGCCTGGGCGCTGCTGCCTGTCTCTCTGATCGTCGGACTGGCCGACCTCTTTGGGCTTGCCGGTCGCAATGGCGCGGCGCTGTTCGCGTTCCTGCTGCTCGGAGGCTGGCTGCTGACCTTCCTGCTCGGCATCCTGCAGCGCATCGTGCCGTTCCTGGCCTCGATGCATGCGGCGCGATCGAGCGACGGAGCGCCCCTGCGACCCTCGGAGCTTGCGGATGCATGGCCGCTGCGGCTGCACGCACTCTGCCACGGCGTGGCGCTCACCGGCATGGCCGCGGCCATTGGCTTCGACCATGCGGTCGTCATGCGGATCGCCTGCGCCATCGGGCTCGTTGGCGCGCTCGCATTCGCATGGTTCGTGATCGACGTCGTACGACGGCTGTTCGTGCCGCCGCCGGCAGTGGCGCAGACCTGACGATCAGATGTACTGACCGGCGTCGACGCGCAGCACCACGCCCGTGATGGCGCGGCTTGCGTCCGACAGCAGGAACAGCACCGCGTTGCTGATGTCTTCGGGCGCGGCCAGATCGGGCAGCACCGCCTCCTCGGACGCCTTTGCGATGATCTCCGGCGGCAGCGCCCGCGCCATCTCGGTCATCACCATGCCAGGCGCCACGGCATTGACCGTGACGCCCTTCTTGCCGAATTCCCGCGCCGCAGTCTTGGTCAGGCCGATCAGGCCGGCCTTGGCGGCGGCATAGTTGGCCTGGCCGAATTTTCCGCGCAGCCCGTTGATCGATGTGATGTTGACGATCCGCCCGCCGCCCTTGGCGGCCATCCGCGGCGCCACCGCGCGGATCATGTTGAAGGCGCCGGTGAGATTGGTGGCGATGACGGCCGCCCACTCGCCGTCGCTCATCTTCGCGAGCGAGCGGTCGCGGGTGATGCCCGCGTTGTTCACAAGGAGCGTCGGCGTGGTCGAAAGCGCGGCAATCGCGGCATCGACCGCCTTGGCGTTGGTGATGTCGACGGACGCGAACGGATGTGGGAACCCTGCCGCTGGCTCACTCACATCGAACACATGCACCTCGGCACCCGCATCATGCAGGGCGTCCGCGATCGCACGCCCAATGCCACGACAGCCACCGGTGACGATGGCACAGCGCCCCGCAAACGAGAAGCGCAGCTGACTGCGCATCGCGGCGGCAGGTTCAATCGATCGAACGGACAAAGCACAGCTCCTGCGAGGGGCGGAAACCACAATGGTCGAGGAACGCAAACAAGTCCTGATTGCGCCAGTCGACTGCCGATCGCACGCGCTCCACCCGCAGCGTGGTCAGATTGACCAGAAGCTGCGACAGCAGCGCGCGCCCGATGCCTTGCGCGCGGTCCTCCGGATCGACCCCGAGGGTGTCGATCACCGCCACCGGATCGACCCGCCCGAACGAGCCGTAGTCGAGGCGCGCCATGATGAAGCCGACAGGCCCGTCGTTACGCTCCGCCACCAGCGAGATCCGCACGTCGGACTCGTAGAGCGCCTCCTCGAGCTTGCGCTTGAAGTATTCGCTCCGGTCGCGGCCGGTGATACGGCGGTCGATCGCCACCAAGGCACGCAGATCGCTCTCCTTCATGGCGCGGATTGGAATCCGGTCACGCGCCAGCGGCCCGAAGTCCGGACCGGCGGGCTCGCCATAGTTGACCTCGGCCGCCTCTCCGACGCGGGTGGGAATGGTGATGCTCATCGGATCATCCTTCCTGCGATCACGGCTCGTCGACCTCTTCGCTCAACCGCTCGGACACCGACCGCTCCAAGATGAAGCGCGGCGCAAGCTCGAAGCCCGAAGCCTCAAAGAAGCGCAGCAGGTCATAGTTGACCCACTTCGCCTGTGAGTGCAGCGAGCGCACGCCTTTCTGCCGCAAGGTCGCGACCAGCTCGTCCATCAGTTTGTGGCCGATGCCGCGATCCTGGCTCTCGGTCTCCACGCCCACCGCATCAAGCACAGCGACATCCTCCTCGCGGCCGAACTCGCCGTGCAGCACGCGCGCGATGGCAAAGCCGCGCAGCGCGCCGCCGCGCATGATGCCCAATAGGACAAAGTCATCCGGGTTAGATTCCGCCGCCGCGAACCGCTTCTCGAAGAACCGGCGCCGCGAACTGCCGGTATGCGCCCGATCGATCGCGACCACCCGGTCGAGATGGACCGCACTCAAAAGCCCAAGATCGTGGTTCAAGTCCGCCAGCGAGACGACCATGGCAACCCTCATGCAGTTTCGACGTATTCCTGGTAGAGCCGTTCTTCAGTCTCCGCATCCATGGTGTCGTCGATGAGCGGCAAGAGCGCCATCTCTTCCTTCTGGACATGCGTGAGCATGCGCTCGGTGAGCTCCTGGCCGAGCCGGCGGAACTCGTCCCAGCGGGCAGCATCGAATGCGCCGGCCGCAGCCTCGCGCGCCAGCGCGGCGATGCGGACGCCGAGCGGCCGGATGGCACTGTGCTCGTCGGTCAGATGCACCCCGATGGCGCCATCGCCGGCGGCTTGCAG